>ENA-OQIG01000959-OQIG01000959.1-human-gut-metagenome-genome-assembly--contig:-NODE-959-length-14239-cov-2.877622_pt1 | contig 14239 bp, 18 predicted proteins | sample MGYA00242576_ERZ504741 | MGnify/ENA primary metagenome ERZ504741 (study PRJEB26092, sample SAMD00036436) | human gut metagenome | host: Homo sapiens | study: EMG produced TPA metagenomics assembly of... | reverse complement strand
CAAGCCTGCTTGCAGGAGGATTTTTTATCTTGGGACACGCAAAAACATGAGTAAGTAGCCATTTGCAAAAAATGAGCGGATTACTAATGGTTTTGAAGATTGCGAGAGCACAAAGTGCGTAGCAATCTGGTATCATGAGATACAGAAAATTCAGGAGATAATACAGCAAGATGAAGGGAAAAATATACAAAAAAGGTCTGGCAGTCCTGTTAGGCCTGACACTGGCGGCCAACCTTCCGGTGACCAGCCCGTTGTCCATCCACATGTTAGATTCCTATGCTTATACGGGGGCGGCTACAGTCAAGGCGTCCTCTTTAAATGTAAGAAGTGATGCAGGAACCGGTTACAGTGCAGTGGCCCGTCTGGCAGCAGGAGCCAGCATCCAGATCACAGGAGAAAAAAAGGGAACTGATGGAAAGACCTGGTACCGGATCCAGTACACAGGCAGTAACGGTCAGGCAGGTACAGGTTATGTATCCGCCGCTTACATAAGACTCCCTGTTTCCTATTCTACAGATGCAAGCTTTGAGTCCTATCTGACTTCCCAGGGATTTCCGGAAAGTTATAAGGATGGTTTAAGACAGCTTCATGCCCAGTATCCAAACTGGGTATTCCGGGCGAAAAATACAGGGATCGACTGGAATACGGCCATTGAAAATGAGTCGGTCCTGGGTCGAAACCTGGTTGCAACAGGAAGCATTTCTTCCTGGAAATCCGTAGAAAGCGGTGCCTATAACTGGGATAACAGTACCTGGACCGGCTTTGACGGCAGCAACTGGGTAGCAGCTTCCCAGGACATTATCCGTTATTACATGGACCCAAGAAACTTTTTAGATGATACCTATGTATTCCAGTTCCTTTCCCATGAATATGATGGAAGCACACAGACAAAAGAGGGCCTTACAGGAATGGTTTCCGGCTCCTTCCTTTCCGGAACAACAGACTCCACCGGAACAGGGGGAAGTTCTTCTTCCGGCGGTTCTTCTACACCAGGAGGCAGCAGCTCTTCCGGCAGTCTTCCAGTTCTGTTTCACAGGAGGGACCGGGAGGAAGAAACGGTGCAACAGGTGATACAAATCATGGACTGGTGTGGCAGGAGGCAGCCCTTCCGGCAGCAGTTCTTCTGGTGAGAGCAGCACTACATCCGGCAGCAATGATGTAAGCACAGGCACCGGGAAGCAGTTCCGGTTCGGGAAACAGTACAGAAAGCAGTACAGGAGATGGAAATGTAAGTCTGGAAGCGCCTCATGCGTCTATTACACCAAAGGAGCATAACCTGGTAACTTCCAATGTAAGCCTGGTAGCTCCGGGACAGTCTGATGGCACGATAAATAGCACAGGCAGTTCACAGCCTGGAACTGTAACCACTGATAACAGTTCTTCCAGTCCTTCCGGCCAGACAACAAGTCCTTCTTCCGGCTCATCTGGAAGCAAGAGCTATGTGGATATCCTTATGGATGCAGCAGCGCAGTCCGGCGTAAGTCCTTATGTTTTAGCTGCCATGATCCTTCAGGAGCAGGGAACCAATGGCGGAACACCGCTGATCTCAGGTAATTATTCCGGATATTCCGGTTACTATAACTTCTTTAACGTAGAAGCCTATCAGTCCGGTTCCATGTCTGCAACCAGATGGGACTGCGGTATGCAAGTCAGTCCGGCAGTTATGGAAGACCATGGAATACAGTAGAAAAATCCATTTTAGCGGTGCCCAGAATTATGGTGACAACTATGTAAAAGCAGGGCAGAATACATTTTACCTTAAAAAGTTCAATGTGCAGGGATCCAATCCTTATAAACATCAGTACATGAGCAATGTACAGGGAGCAGCCTCAGAAGCAGAGCGCCTTTCCAAGGCATACAGTTCCTTAAAGAGTTCTGCCCTGGAATTCCAGATCCCTGTATTTAACAACATGCCGGCACAGGCATGCAGCGCGCCTACAGGAGACGGAAGTCCTAACAACAAACTTTCTGGTCTGAGTGCAGATGGTTTCAGCTTAACTCCTTCCTTCAGCAAGGATACAACAAGCTACAATCTGATCGTAGATACTTCTGTGACCAGCCTTCAGATCAGCGCTACAGCAGCAGACGGCAAGGCATCCGTTGCAGGTACCGGAAATACAGAACTTACTGGTAATTCCAGTGATATTACTATTACTGTTACAGCTCAGAATGGAAGCACAAGGACATACAGTATCCACGTAGTACGTCAGTCAGGAGGAAACACACCTTCCGGCACGGGATCAGCAAATTCTTCAAACAGCAGTTCCTCTTCCAGTCCGGCAAGTCCGGGCGGAAGCAGTGGAGGACCAGGTGACACGGGAAGCAGCCAGACACCTGGAGGCAGCAATGTGACCATTGTGAATGTGCAGTAAAAAAACAGGAAAGCAGGAATGAATATGACAATCAAACAGATCAGACGGTGGGCAGCCGCAGTTGCAGCCATCTGTCTATTAACCTTATTTTTGCCATTATACGGAATGACGGCGTTTGCAGCTACTGCAAGGATCGCTTTTTCAGATCCTACCGCATCTGTAGGCAGTGAGATCAATGTAAAAATGAAGATCACCAGCAGTGATAACCTTTCTACAGCGGATATCATGCTGGCATATGATCCGGGAAGCTGGAATTCATAGAAGGAACCAATGCAGAAGGCGGAAATGGAGCAGTCCGTGTTCATGGTGACGGCGGTGGCGCAAATACCACCACCCTTGCCTATGACTTAAAGTTTAAGGCATCTGCAGCAGGAACCAGCAAGATTACAGTTACCAGCCAGGAGATCTACGATGCGTCTTCCCAGATCGTAACCGTAGACAAACAGGGTGAGTCCCAGGTAACAGTCAGTGCTTTATCAAGCGCTTCCAAGGACGCAACCTTAAAATCCCTTCAGGTATCCCCGGGAAGCCTGACACCGGAATTTTCTTCTGATGTAGACTCCTATGCAGTTACCGTAGGAACCGATGTGGATAAACTGATCATCAGTGCAGATACTACAGATGAAGGCGCTTCCAAGGTGGTAAGCGGCAATGAAAATCTCCAGATGGGTGAAAACAGAGTTACTTTAAAAGTAACTGCCCAGGACGGAGAAACTACAAAGGAATATGTGATCGTTGTCACCAAGCAGGAAGGCGGTCCAAATGAAAGTACACAGGATGGAACTGGTGAAGAAAGCTTTGAACAGTTCCAGATGACTGTATCCAGACGCAGCTTTACAGTGATGGCACCGGATGCTTCTGTACAGGTACCGGAAGGACTGGTGGAAACAGCCATTACCATTGACGGACATGCTGTAAAAGGCTGGGTATGGGGCAATGAAACAGAGCATCAGTATTGCGTGATCTACGCTATGAATGAAGCTGGCGAGAAGAATTTCTACCGCTATGACTTAAATAATAATGAGCGTACCATTCAGCGTTACTTTGAAGACCCGGCTGCTCAGGGAGCAGTAAGTGAGGAAGTTTATACACAGCTGGCAGACAAGTATGACTCCTTAAGAAATGACTACAGCCTGTTCAGGACACTGCTGATCGCTGCCATCGTTGTAGCACTGATCTTTATGGTACTTCTCATCGTATCTGTTACAGGTAAGAAAAAGAAATCTTCTTCAGCAGAGAAAAAGACAGCCCGTTCTGAAAAGAAACCTGTAAAAGAGGAAGATGAGGACGAGGACGATCTTTATGGCGAAGAGGTGGAAGAGCCTGAAGACGAACCGGAAGATGATCTGGAAGAAGTAGACGACCAGGACGAGGATGACTTCCAGTTTGAGGATCTGGATGATGCAGATGATAAGGAACCGGAAGAGGACGAGCCAGAGGAAGACTCTGTAGATGAAAATGAAAAAGAAAATCCAAAAGAGGATACAGAGGATGAAGATCTGGAAGAAGATGATATAGAAGACTTTGACTTTGAAGATCTGGATATAGACGAGGTGGAAGAGCAGGAAGAAGAAAAAGAACCTGCCGGATCCGAAGAAACTTCTGAAGACCAGAACGAAAAAGAAGAAGATGATTTTGAGGTATTTGACCTGTAAAATGTAACGCTTAAACAACCAGGCGGCCCTGAAAGTCAGGAATGGGCTGCCTGACAAATAGGAACAGAAAGGATGATAAGCGATGTATTGTGTAAAAAAAGTAAAAGAAGATTTATTCTGGGTAGGAGGTACAGACAGACGTCTGGCTCTGTTTGAAAATGCATACCCGATCCCAAGAGGTGTTTCCTATAATGCCTATGTTTTGTTAGATGAAAAGACGGTTCTTTTTGATACAGTAGACTGGGCAGTAGCAGGACAGTTTTATGAGAACCTGGCAAAGGTTTTAGACGGCCGTCCATTAGATTATATCGTAGTAGACCACATGGAACCAGACCATGCTGCAACCTTAGGACAGATCGCAGAAAAGCATCCGGAAGCAAAGATCGTATGCAATGCAAAGACAGTTGGTATTATCAAGCAGTTCTTTGATCTTGATATTGACTCCAGATCCGTAGTAGTAAAAGAAGGAGATACTCTCTGCACCGGTAAGCATAACCTTACATTTGTAATGGCACCAATGGTACACTGGCCGGAAGTTATGGTTACTTACGATACCACAGACAAGACTTTATTCTCCGCAGATGCTTTTGGTACTTTCGGCGCCATGAATGGCAACCTGTTTGCAGATGAAGTAAACTTTGAGCGTGACTGGTTGGATGATGCAAGAAGATATTATACCAATATCGTTGGAAAGTATGGCATGCAGGTACAGACACTGCTTAAGAAAGCAGCAGGACTGGAGATCGCTACCATCTGCCCGCTACATGGACCTGTATGGCGTGAAAATATCAGCTGGTATGTAGATAAATACTTAACCTGGAGCAGCTATGCACCGGAAGAAAAGAGTGTTATGATCGCCTATGGTTCTATTTACGGAAATACGGAAAACGCAGCCAATATCCTGGCATGCAAGCTGGCTGACAAGGGTGTGAGAAATATTGCAGTTTATGATGTATCTGCAACCCATCCATCCCAGATCGTAAGCGAAGCATTCCGCTGCAGCCATCTGGTATTTGCAGCAGCTACCTATAATGGCGGCATCTTTACCAATATGGAACATGTTTTAAATGACTTAAAGGCACATGGACTGCAGAACCGTACTGTAGCTGTGATCGAAAATGGTACCTGGGGTGTTGTTGCAGGAAAGCAGATGAAAGAGATCCTTTCCGGCATGAAGAACATGAACATTTTAGAGCAGACTGTCACTGTTAAATCTGCTTTAAAGGATGAGCAGGATGCACAGTTAGAGGCACTGGCAGATGCTATTGTTGCATCTTTACAGTAAGATCTTGTAAGTACATTAGAAAATAAAAAGGCAGGAAGCGGGATATATGGCTTCCTGCTTTTTTACACCTGGATATTGGAAAATAACGAAAGATTTCCAGGTGTACGTATTTCATGATAAAGAGAAGGAAAATGAAAATGGAACAGTATGGATGTGTCCTGCTTAAAGGCGGAAAGTCCAGCCGTATGGGCGGAAGTGATAAAGCCAAGCTTCTTTACAGGGGAAAAAGTTTTGAAGAACGGATCAAAGGAGAACTGGAGCAGCTGGGATTGCCGGTTTTTGTATCAGAGGCAAAAAAAAGCCCGGATCCCAGGGCAATCCCTGATCTGATCCCAGAGGCCGGACCTTTAGGAGGGATCTATTCCTGTTTAAAACAGACCGGTCTTGATGGACTGTTTTTTGTTTCCTGCGATATGCCTTATTTGCATCTTATCTGGGGAAACGCGCTCTTATGGAAGCAGGAGATAAATGGGATGCTGTGATCTGGAAAACAAGAGACGGGCGGATTCATCCAGTGTGCGGCTGGTATTCAGCCAGATGTCTGCCGGTTCTTGAAAAACAACTTTTGGAAAAAAATGGGAAAGTACGTGATCTGTTAGGAAAACTGCAGGTAAAGGTTTTAGAAACAGAAAACGAACATGTACCTGACCGGTGGTTTTTAAATGTGAATACTCCCCAGGCATTAGGAGAACTTACATGCTTGAAAACACCGGTATTTGCAGTCAGCGGAAAGAAAAATACGGGCAAGACGACTCTTACGGAAACTTTAGTCCGGGAATTTTCCGTGCGCGGGCTTAGGGTGGCTGTGATCAAACACGATGGCCATGATTTTGTGCCGGATGTACCGGGAACAGACAGTTACCGTCACAAAGCAGCGGGGGCAGTGGGAACGTTAGTCTATTCGGAAAATCGTTTCTGTCTGGTAAAAGAGGAAAAGGGCCATGAGGCAGAAGATTTTTTGCCTTTTTTTCAGGATATGGATCTGATCCTGGTGGAAGGACTGAAAGACTCCCATTATGCCAAAATAGAAGTGATGCGCCGTGATGTTTCAAAAAAAGCTGTGTGCAGAAAAGAGACTGTAAAGGCGTATGTTACAGATTTCAGGCCGGATACATGGTCCGGATTTGATGCAGAGTCTATGTCAGACTGTCCGGTGTATGATTTTCATGAGATCGACGCTATTTTGGAAATCGTTTTAAAAGAAGCAGAAAAGTTCTGGGACAACCGGAGAATTTGACAGACAATATAGGGGTGTGGTACAATAAAAACAGAAAATTTATGGATACAACAGGAGGGATTATTATGCCAGTTGCATACAGTGTAGGAAACGAGGAATATCATTTAAAAATACGTCCGGGAGATGTAGGACGGTATGTGATCCTGCCAGGTGATCCGGCAGATGTGAGAAGATTGCCAGATATTTAGAAGATCCCAGATTTGTTGCTTCAAACAGAATATACCATTTATACAGGTACATTGGAAGGAGAGAAAGTAAGTGTGTGCAGTACAGGCATCGGGGGCCCGTCTGCTGCCATCGCAATGGAAGAACTGATCCACTGCGGCGCTGAGTGCTTTATCCGTGTGGGAACCTGCGGTGGTATAGAGGAAAATGTACTGGGCGGTGATCTGGTGATCGCTACCGGTGCGATCCGTATGGAAGGCACCGGGCTTCAGTACGCGCCTGTTGAATTTCCGGCAGTGGCGGATTTTCAGGTTGTAAATGCCCTGGCAGAGGCAGCAAAAGCAGATGGCCAGAGGTTCCATACAGGAGTTGTCCACTGCAAAGACTCTTTTTATGGCCAGTTAGATCCGGACAGTATGCCCGTAAGAGGGGAATTAAAGTCAAAATGGCAGGCGTGGCTTGACTGTGGCGCTCTTGCCAGTGAGATGGAGTCAGCTGCTCTGTTTGTTGTGGCAGCAGCAAGGAGAGTCCGCGTGGGAACGGTCCTTTTAGTACTGGGAAACCAGACAAGGCGGGCTAAAGGACTTGAGGATATCCAATGCCATGATACGGAGCAGGCAGTGCGTGTAGCAGCAGATGCCATGAGGCGCCTGATCAAAAGAGATAAAACTTCTTGACGGATGCAAAAAAAGTTGTTATATTATTATTAGAACAGATATAACTTAGCAGATAAAACAGTGGGGCTGCCGCAGACAAAGATTTTGTAGCGGCAGCCCCTGAAAGTTGGTGGGTTTATGATACTGAAAATTGATTTTAACAGCGATGAAGCAATCTATATCCAGCTGCGCAACCAGATCATCATGGGGATTGCTACAGATATGATCCGGGAAGGGGATACCTTACCTTCTGTGCGACAGATGGCAGATCATATCGGCATTAATATGCATACAGTAAATAAAGCGTATTCTGTTCTGCGCCAGGAAGGGTTTGTGAAACTGGACCGCCGCAGAGGGGCTGTAGTTTCCCTGGATGTGGATAAGATCCAGGCCATCGATGAGATGCGTCAAAATCTGGATGTAGTGCTTGCCTGCGGGATCTGCAGGGATGTTTCCAGGGAGGAAGCGCATCAGCTGGTAGATGAGATCTATGACAGATATACGAAGCGTGAGGCCCGGGAGGATTAATATGTTATGTGAAAAATGCAAAGTACGGGAAGCGAATATTAAATATACAGAGATCATTAACGGAGTAAAAACGGAGCATAATCTCTGCTCCCACTGTGCGAAGGAAATGGATTTTGGACAGTATACGGCTTTGTTAGACGGAGAATTCCCGCTGGGAAAACTGCTTTCCGGACTTTTAGGGTTGGAGGAAGATGAAGAAGAAACCGATGAACGTTCCAGGGTGGTGTGTCCTACCTGCGGTACCAGTTTTGATGATTTTGTTCAAAACAGCCGCTTCGGCTGTCCGGACTGCTATGGCGTTTTTGATCTTTTTATCAATGATAAGATCAAGCAGCTCCAGGCAGTGAAAGCCACAGGGGAAAACAGCCAAAATATCAGAGGGCACAGGAAACCATTTCTGAAAACAATGAAGAGATGGTACCGGCTGATGTTTTGCAGAAAGCAGGAGAGAATGCCGCAAAAGAGCAGCCGGAAGGCATGAAAGAGATAACGCAGCTGGAGCGAAGATTAAAAGAAGCCCTGGAAAAAGAAGATTATGAAACAGCAGCTGCATGCCGGGATCAGATCCGGGCATTAAAGGCAGGAAAGGGCGGCGAAGTGCATGAGTAAATGGTATGAGAAAACATTGGAAGAAAAGTCCAATATTATATACAGCAGGATCCGCCTTGCAAGAAACTGGATGAATATGTATTTCCTTCCAGACTGGACGAAGAAGGAAGCAGGGAGCTGGTAGACGGCTTAAAAGACGGTTTAAAAGAGATCCCTTATCCCTACTATGCTCTGGAAAATATGCAGCAGGCAGAAAAGAAAGCCTTAAGGGAACGGCGGATCTTAAACCGCTGTGCAGTGGAAAAAACATACGCACAGGGACTGTACCTGTCAGAAGACGAGTCAGAAAGTATTTTACTGGGAGCAGATGACCATATAAGGATGCAGTTTTTGGCACCTGGTCTGTGCCTTGAAAAGCTGTGGCAGAAAGCAGATGCTGCAGACGACAGGATCAATGAACATTTCCCTTATGCCTATGATGAAAAATATGGTTATCTGACCACGTTCCCTACCAATATGGGAACAGGACTTAAGGCCTGCGTGGTGATCCACTGCCTATGCTGTCCCAGCTGAAGAAATTTCAGGGGATCGTGGCAGATATGGGAAGACTGGGAACGTCCATACGGGGACTTTTCGGGGAAGGCAGTGAAAATGCAGGCAATATGTACGAACTGTCAAACCAGAGAACCTTAGGACTGTCAGAACGGGAGATCATTGAGCTGGTAAACAAAGCAGCTGTCCAGTTAAACAGTCAGGAACAGAAAGTGAGAAAAGCCGCTTTAAATGCCAGAAAGCTGGAGCGGGAAGACGAGACGTATAAATCCTATGGTGTTTTAAAGTATGCGCGGAAAATGGCAGAAAAAGATGCCAGGGTATTTATTGGACAGCTGATCTCCGGAGAGACAGACGGACTGATCTCTTTTGAGAAAGAAGAAGTCTGTACAGTCTTTTGGTAGGTATCAAACCGGCCAACTTAAATCTGTGGGCCAGCAGGCCTTTGGACAAAGAAGAGACGGACTGTGTAAGAGCAGCTTATATCAGGGAACATTTACCTCAGATATGCAGCTGACAGATGGATTTTTGAAATGCACAGGGACATAAAGGAGGACAACAATGGAACGATATACACCGCAGGCGAAAGAGGCCTTAAGCCTGGCAGTAGGAATGGCAGAAAGCTTAAACCACGGTTATGTGGGAACCGAGCATCTGCTGATCGGCCTTTTACAGGAAGGAACCGGCGTTGCAGCCAGGGTCTTAGAGGAAAATGGGGTTGAGGAGTCAAAGGTAGTAGAATTAGTCAGCCAGCTGATCTCCCCAAATACTTCTGTACAGATGGCAGAAATGCAGCCTATACCCCAAGAGCCGCAGGGTAATAGAAAACAGTTATAGGGAAGCAGTACGCTTTAAGGCAGCACAGATCGGTACAGAACACATTCTGATCGCTATTTTAAGAGAAGGAGACTGTGTGGCAAGCCGTCTTTTAAATACAATGGGGATCAGTGTACAGAAATTATATATTGACCTTCTGGCAGCTATGGGTGAAGATGCGCCTTCTATTAAAGATGAGATGCAGCGTGGAAATTCCGGAAAACGGGGAAGTTCCACACCGGCCCTTGACAGCTACAGCCGCAATCTGACCCAGATGGCACTGGATGGAAAGTTAGATCCTGTGATCGGCAGGGAACATGAGATCCAGAGAGTGATCCAGATCTTAAGCCGCCGTACTAAGAATAATCCGTGTCTGATCGGAGAGCCGGGAGTAGGAAAGACCGCAGTAGTAGAAGGACTTGCCCAGAGAATTGCAGCAGGGGATGTGCCGGATACCATTGCGGATAAGAGAGTTATGACTCTAGACCTTTCCGGTATGGTGGCAGGTTCCAAGTACAGAGGCGAATTTGAAGAGCGCATTAAGAAAGTGATCGCAGAGGTAGTAGAAGCAAAAGACGTCCTTCTTTTTATTGATGAGATCCACACCATTATAGGTGCTGGCGGTGCAGAGGGTGCTCTGGATGCATCCAATATCTTAAAGCCGTCCCTTGCAAGAGGGGAACTGCAGCTGATCGGTGCTACTACCATTAACGAATACAGAAAATATATAGAAAAAGACTCTGCCTTAGAGCGCCGGTTCCAGCCGGTTACTGTGGACGAGCCTTCAGAAGAAGAGTCCATTGCCATTTTAAAGGGGCTGAGAAGCCGTTATGAGGAACATCACAGGGTAGAGATCACAGATGATGCCTTAGAGGCAGCTGTAAAGCTTTCCAGCCGCTATATCAATGACCGTTTCCTGCCGGATAAGGCCATTGACCTGATCGATGAGGCAGCTTCCAAAGTACGCCTGTCAAATTATACAAAGCCGTCCAAGATCAAGGATTACGAGGCACAGATCGATGATCTGGAAGAAGAAAAAGAGTCTGCGATCCGTGATGAGGCCTATGAAAAGGCAGGAGATATTAAGAAAAAACAGGAAAAACTGAAAGAAAAGATCCGCTTGACTCTGGAAAAATGGGAAAAAGAGAAAGAAACCAGAAAACTGGTAGTAGGTGAAAATGAAGTGGCAGATGTAGTAGCCGGATGGACCAAGATTCCGGTGAAGAAACTGGCACAGGAAGAGTCAGAGCGTTTAAAGAACTTAGAAGGCATCCTCCACGAAAGAGTCGTAGGCAGGAGGAGGCTGTTACCGCTGTATCAAAAGCCATCCGAAGAGGCAGGATCGGCTTAAAAGATCCAAAGCGTCCCATCGGTTCTTTCTTATTCTTAGGACCTACCGGTGTGGGAAAAACGGAACTTTCAAAGGCACTGGCAGAAGCCATGTTCGGTACAGAAAGTTCCTGATCAGGGTAGATATGTCTGAGTACATGGAAAAGCACAGTGTTTCCAAGATGATCGGTTCCCCGCCAGGATATGTAGGCTATGAGGAGGGTGGACAGCTCAGTGAAAAAGTGCGCAGAAATCCTTACAGCGTGATCCTGTTTGATGAGATCGAAAAGGCCCATCCGGATGTATTTAATATCCTTTTGCAGGTATTAGATGACGGACACATCACAGATGCCCAGGGAAGAAAGATCGACTTTAAGAATACCATTATCATTATGACTTCCAATGCAGGTGCTGAAAATATCATCGCACCGAAACGTCTTGGCTTCGGAGTTGCCACAGACGCAAAGGCAGATCATGAATTCATGAAGGGCCGTGTGATGGAAGAGGTAAAACGCCTGTTCAAGCCGGAGTTTTTAAATCGTATTGACGAGATCATCGTATTCCATCAGCTGACGAAAGAGCATATGAAGGGAATTGCGGATATTATGCTGAGAGGCATTGAAAAACGCAGCAAAGAACAGCTTGGCATTACCCTTACTGTAAATGAGGCGGCAAAGGATCTGCTGATCGACAAGGGCTATGATGATAAATACGGTGCAAGACCGCTGCGCCGTACCATCCAGAGCCTGTTAGAAGATAAGATGGCAGAAGAGATCCTGGACGGAAAACTGAAGAAGGGTGTAAATGTGGAAGTTGACTGTGAAGAAGGAAAACTTACCTTTACAGTAAAGAAGAAAGCAGCAGCCAGAAAGAAAAAAGCGCAGGCAGCAGATACTGCTTCAAAGCCTGAGGCAAAGGCGTAAAATATACTGGTTATTTTATGAAAATTGTTGTATAATTATAGATACCCGTTATAAATGATCTACTGGGAATACGGTGAAAACCCATAAAGTCTGACAGGAATGCCGGATGAAAAGGTACGACCAGAGAATTTACAGATAAAGAGCAGGAGGATAAAAAGATGCCAGTTGTTGAAGAATTGATCCGCACAGAGCAGGATGGCACCATCAGTTTTGGAAATTACAAGTTAGGACAGAAGTCAAAGAAGTCCGATTTTGAATACCAGGGAGATATCTATAAGGTTAAAACTTACAACGAAATCACAAAATTAGAGCGCAACGAAATGTTCGTATATGAGTCTGTTCCGGGCACAGTAGCAGAACATTTTAAAGTAACAGATGACAGTATAGAGTTTGAAGTAGAGGCGATAAGGATGCCCAGATCACAGTTCAGCTGGAAAATGATACTGACTACGAAGTATATGTAGACGGAGCTGCTGTGGGAAGCATGAAGACCAACATGAGCGGAAAGTTAAGCGTCAGCGTAGAGTTAGAAGAAGGAACTTCCGTTAAGGTAAAGGCAGTAAAGAGAGCATAGAAAATATGGCAAAAGCAAAGACAACTGCATTTTTCTGCAAAGAATGCGGATATGAGTCATCCAAATGGCTGGGACAGTGTCCCGCCTGCCGGGCATGGAACACTCTGGTAGAGGAACCGGTGGCAGGTACAGCTTCGGCTGCAGGAAAAGGACGTATGTCTTCTGATCGAGGAGCGGGGAGAGCTGTGGCTAAACCCGCTCTTCTTTCAGAAATACGTCTGGAACAGGAAGACCGGATCTCCACTGGTTTTAAGGAACTGGACCGGGTATTGGGAGACGGCATTGTAGCCGGTTCCCTGGTGCTTGTAGGCGGTGATCCGGGTATTGGAAAATCAACCCTTTTGCTGCAGGTATGCCGCCATCTGGCAGCAGACGGACAGAAGGTACTTTATATTTCCGGAGAAGAGTCATTAAAACAGATCAAAATGAGGGCAAACAGGATCGGAACGGTCACAGGGGAACTGCGCTTTTTAAGTGAGACGAATTTAGAGCGCATTGAGGCTGTGATCGATCAGGAAAAGCCTCAGATCGTAGTGATCGACTCCATTCAGACCATGTACCGGGAAGAGATCACCTCTGCGCCTGGAAGTGTAAGCCAGGTGCGTGAGTCTACCGGCGTTTTAATGCAGATCGCAAAAAGCCGTGGAATTGCCATCTTCGTAGTAGGTCATGTGACCAAAGAGGGAGTAGTGGCAGGTCCAAGGGTATTGGAACATATGGTAGATACAGTCCTTTACTTTGAAGGGGACAGACATGCTTCTTACAGGATCCTGCGAGGCGTAAAGAACCGTTTTGGTTCCACCAATGAGATCGGTGTATTTGAAATGCGGGAAGAGGGTCTTGTGGAAGTAGAAAATCCCTCTGAATATATGCTGGATGGACGGCCTCAGGAGGCATCAGGAGCAGTGGTATCCTGTTCCTTAGAGGGCACAAGGCCTATCCTTTTGGAGGTTCAGGCACTGGTAGCGGAGACAAATTTTGGTATGCCAAGAAGAACAGCGGCAGGTACGGATTACAACCGTGTAAACCTTTTGATGGCAGTGCTGGAGAAACGGTGCCGCTACGAATTGTCCCGTCTGGATGCCTATGTAAATATCACCGGCGGCATGCGTATGAGTGAACCGGCTCTGGACCTTGCCATTGTCATGGCACTGATGTCCAGCTATAAAGACCGGCCTGTAGATCCGGGTATGCTGATCTTTGGGGAAGTAGGTCTTTCCGGCGAAGTTCGTGGTGTATCCCAGGCAGCAGAGAGTAGCAGAGGCAGCTAAGTTAGGATTTACCACCTGTGTGCTTCCGAAAGTAAATATGGATAAGATAAAGCCTGTAGAGGGGATCCGCATGATCGGGGTGTCGAATGTGCGGGAAGCCATCGGGTTGTTATAAAAATATAGCGTAAAAAGAACAGCACCTGCCTGTGCCTGGTGTAAAAGCCGGTGTCAGGCAGGTTTAATGTTTCAATTAAAAACTGTAATTAAAAAACAGAAAAAAAATAAAGTACAATTTACTTTTTTTTAGAAAAAAAACTTTTGAAAAAAAATTCAAAATAGTTGTTTGACAGATGTTGGAAACCTGTGATATTATAATACTCGTTCGAG
>ENA-OQIG01000957-OQIG01000957.1-human-gut-metagenome-genome-assembly--contig:-NODE-957-length-14262-cov-1.589105_pt1 | contig 14262 bp, 20 predicted proteins | sample MGYA00242576_ERZ504741 | MGnify/ENA primary metagenome ERZ504741 (study PRJEB26092, sample SAMD00036436) | human gut metagenome | host: Homo sapiens | study: EMG produced TPA metagenomics assembly of... | reverse complement strand
TCCAGATCTTGTTGAGAATGTAGTTGTGGGTGAGCACCTTGCCGGTGTTCTGGGCCAGCAGGCACAGCAGCTTGTACTCGATGGGGTCAGGTGGATCTCCTTCCCGTTCTGGTAGGTGCAGCCGGCGGCGTAGTCGATTTTCAGCCGCCGTTCTGGTAGATGCTGGCCGCCTCGTCCCACCTTCTCGCTGTCGTAGCGCACCCGGCGCAGGGACACCCGCAGCCGGGCCAGCAGCTCCTCCACCGAGAAGGGCTTGGTCAGATAGTCGTCCGCCCCGGCGTCCAGGGCCGCTTCGGCCGTTTCCGCATGATAGGTATCCACACTGAGGATGGCCTCCGGAAACTGCTTCCGCAGGGCGGAAAGGGCCCCGGTGACCCGGCGTTTTTCCTCTTCCGGGGTCACGGGATCCGCCCCCGGCCGGGTGGATTCTCCCCCGATATCCAGCAGATCCGCCCCATCCCGGAGCATGGTTTCCGCTTTGGCCAGCAGGGCTTCCTCCCCGCTGATCCGGGATCCGGCATAGAAGGAATCCGGGGTCACGTTCAGGATCCCCATCACCCGCATTTTTTCATAGGTCAGCTTCCGGCCGTCCGCCAGAAGGGTCACCACAGGTCCCGGTTCCAGGAATTCCCACAGGTCGTCCATAATGGACTGGATGCCGAACCAGTTGGCCATGGTCCCCAGCTTGGTCACCAGCTTCCGGTACTGCCGCCGGTTCCCCAGGAGAATCACATCCACCCGGTCCAGGCTGCAGTTGATGGTACCCTTGGGGTTCACGCATTCCCCGCCCAGGCCAGCATTTCCTGTTTCAGGATGTTGCAGCCGGGGTGCGGATCTGGAGCAGCTTCAGGGGCTCCACCGAAGCTTTGGGAGCCATCAGTTCCATCCCCATGGGATGGACTTCGATTTTTTCCATTTCATAGCGGATCCGTTCAGACGGAATGGTCAGGAACATGTCACACCTCTTTCTCCACCGTGGCAAAGGCATTGTGGTTGTGGATGCTTTCTTCGCTTTCCACCGTTACCGTATACCAGTCGATCCGGGGATCCCCATTGAGCTGGAGGGCGATTTCCCGGACCGCGTCTTCCACGAACCGGGGATTCTCATAGGCCATTTCCGTGACGCATTTTTCGTCCGGCCGCTTCAGCAGGGAATACAGAGGGGTGGACGCCCCTTTTTCCGCTATCTCCACCAGTTCCTCGATCCATACCGGCTGGGTGGAACGGATGCGGATCTTCGCCCAGGCCCGCTGGTTGTGGGCGCCGTATTTGCTGATTTCCTTGGAGCAGGGGCACAGGGTATGGATGGCACATCCACGCCCACTTCCAGGGAGAAGGTCTCCCCTTTTTCCGCCCGGAAATGGCAGTCCACGTCCAGGTAGCTTTCAATGCCGCTGACCGGGGCCTTCTTGGTGATGAAATAGGGACAGGAAAATTCCAGCAGGGCCTTCCGGGCTTCCAGTTTCTGCCGGAGATGGTCCAGCACTTCTTCCAGTTCGTGGGGACGGATGGCCCCCACCTGTTTCAGACATTCCACAAAACGGCTCATGTGGGTCCCCCGCTGTTCCTGGGGCAGATCCACCGCCAGGGCCACTTCCGCCACCGTGTGCTGGGTTCCCTTTTCCCGGTCCGCCAGGACGATGGGCCACCGGAGGTTCCGGATTCCCACGTGTTTCAGGGCAATGTGACGCAGATCCTGCTGCGCCTGGACATCTTTCAGCATGATTCACCTCGGTACACAATGCCGCTGGTCCTGGTTTCCCACACCTGGACTTCGTACAGGGTGTAGTTGGCCCCGGTCAGCGGTTCCTTCAGCTTGTTCCAGACCCAGACGGCGATGTTTTCCGCCGAAGGCTGGGGCAGGATGTCGTTGAGGCAGTGGTGGTCCAGCTGGTCCACCACCAGGTCCTTCACCGTATGCTTGAACTGGACAAAATCCAGTACCATCCCCTCCTGGTCCGGATGGCCTTCCACCTTCACCACCAGCTTGTAGGTGTGGCCGTGGAGATGCTCTGCATTTGCCGTGGTAGTTGGGCAGATAGTGGGCTGCGTCAAACTCGAATTCCTTGATACAGATCATATGGTTCCCTCCTGGAGATCAAAATCGTTTTGCCGCAAAGCTTCATAAAGCACAATGGAAACCGAATTGGCCAGGTTCAGGGACCGGGCTTCGGAAACCATGGGAATCCGCACACACTCCTCTTCGTGGGCCTGCCGGAAGGCTTCCGGGAGACCGGCACTTTCCTTACCGAAGATCAGCAGGGAATCCGGGCCGTAGTGGACCCGGCTGTAGGATTTGTGGGCATGGGTGGTCAAAAGGAACCGGGGGCTGTCCGGATAGGCAGCCAGTACCTCCTCCACCGAATCATAGTAGTGGATGTCCACCAGGTGCCAGTAATCCAGCCCGGCCCGCTTCAGGTATTTGTCATCCACCGAGAACCCCAGGGGCCGCACCAGATGCAGGCTGGCTCCTGTGGCAGCGCAGAGCCGGGCGATGTTCCCGGTATTCCCGGGGATTCCGGCTCCACCAGTACAATGTGCATCATTTCAACAGGCCTCCATCCCAGTCATTGCCGGAAATGGCGATGATCTTCTTCATTTGTTCGTGGAGATTCAGGATCTTCTCCGCATAATAGCTGCCCGTGGCCCATTTTCCGTTGAGCTGGGACCAGCGGGTGTAAAAACCGTTCTGGACTTTGCCTTTGTACACCAGATAATACCGGGGATCGATCACCGGGGTGGCCGGCAGCCGGTCCGTGGTATAGGCCATCAGGTGCTGGACATGGGCCCGGACCCCGTCCCGTGGGGTGGGGAACCAGGCGCCCTGGACCGTGGCACTGGTGGTCCCCAGACCGCAGAAATTGTTCTGGGCCGGTACCACCGTGCCCCCGAACCGGAAGAATCCGGTTTCCAGCAGGGCCTGGCAGAATACGATGTCCCAGCGGAGCCCTTCCCGGCCGGCTTCCTGGTAGTACAGATCCACGATCTCTTCCGGGGTGGCTTGATGGGCAGGTTGGGATTGTACCGGCGCAGCAGCACCACCGCCTGGTCCCGGGTGGCTTCCGCCGGTCCGGCAATGGTCACCTCCTGGTAATTATCCGGAAGTTCCCAGATTTTCGCCGTGGTGGTCAGGTGATGGATGATGATCTTCAGGCTGGGGTCCGTGATCACCCGGTCCTGGTTCTCCAGTTTCAGCAGTCTGTCCGGATCCGGCCACTGGGGCAGGGTCAGCTTTTCCCCCACCAGGGAGAGACTGCCCTTCCGGATCACCAGGCTGTCGGGATCCGCCAGGCCCAGGTCACGGGATACAGGGGACAGGGGCCGCTGTTTTTCCTCTTTTGCCTGTTTCCCAGCCGGCCGTTCCTTCCGGTTCTTCCTGGAGGATTTTCGGCCGGAGGGTCCGGCTTCCGGACTTTTTCCTGTTTCCTGGCCGGTTCCGTGGCTTCCTGCTGTTTCCGGATACCCCGGATCCGGTCCAGGAACTCCGGTTGCTCCTTTTTCTCCGGTTCCCGTTCTTTCTGGACCCTTGCCTTTTTCTCTGTTTTTTTCTTTTGGATATGGGACAGCGGGCCGTCGGTTTCGTCCAACAGGACGGTTTCCGCCGGTTTCACCCCCTGCTCCAGGGGAGAGGCCCAGACTGTCCCCGTTCCCAGCAGGCTGGCCAGCAGCAGTCCGGCCAGCATCCGTTTCTTGTTCTTGTTCAATGGGTCATACCTCATGGGTTATTTTTTCTCTCCGGCTTCCTGTTTACGGGGGAAGATCCACAGGCTCGCCAGCATCACCACCGCAGCCGTCAGGATCCCCAGGCTGGTGGAATTCAGGATGCCGAGGCCCTTGCCTCCGTTGAAAAATTTCAGCCCCAGCACCACAGCCACCCCCAGGATGGCGGAGCAGAAGGCCCCTTTGGTGGAAGCCTTTTCCGTAAACAGGCCAAACAGGAAGGGAGCGGCCAGGGATACGGTCATCAGGGAATAGAAAATAGCCAGGGCGGTGATGATGTTGGCCATGTAGCAGGCGATGAAAATGCCGGCGATGCCGCAGACCACCGTCAGCTTCCGGCTTACCTTCAGCAGTTCCTCATCGGAAATCTCCGGATGGAAGAAGGTTTGTACAGATCCTTGGACAGGGACGTGGCCAGCATGTACAGCACCGTGTCGCAGGTGCTGACTTCCGCGGCGAAAATGGCGGACAGGGCCAGGCACTCACTCCGAAGGGCATCATTTCCTTCATGGCTTTGGGCAGGGCCAGTTCCTGGTTCCCCAGATCCGGGAACGCCGCATAGGCGCACATGCCGATGAGCATGGGCAGGAAGGCGAACAGCAGCTGGACGATGCCGTTCCACAGGGTCCCCTGCCGGACGGCCTTTTCATCTTTGGCCGCGTAGACTTTGCCGATGAGCCGGGAGAGATGCAGAAAGCCGGAGTCAGCATCAGGAAATAGCCCAGGATGGTGGAAGTCCCCAGTCCGTCCCAGGAAAAATACCGGGCCGTCCGGGCAGGTCGGCCATATGGCTGGCCACCGCCGCCTGGAGACCGCTCCACCCGCCCACATACTGGAGGGCGAAGGGGGCGGCGATGCAGAACCCCAGAAGGATCACGATCAGTTCGATGATGTTCACGATGGCGGCGCTTTTGATGCCCCCGGCGGAGAAATACAGGGTCACCACCACGGCGGCGATGATGATGCCGTAGAGCTTTTCAATGCCGGCCACCACGTTCAGGATCCAGGCAATGCCCAGCAGCTGGCCGGAAAACAGGGCCAGGGTGCCGATGGCCATCATGGTGGAGGTCACGCCCCGGAAAGCGTGGGAATACCGGAAATCCAGATAATCCCCCATGGTGTACAGATTGTGCTTCCGGGCCACTTTCCATACGGCCGGCCCCACAATATAGGCCAGGATCAGGGAACCCAGGCCGCTGCAGCCGATCCACCACCAGCTGGAAACACCGGCTTTGTAAGCCAGGCCCGTGACCCCTACGGTGGAGCCTGCCCCGATGTTGGCGGCAATCAGGGTGGTGAACAGGAGACCCGCGTTGAAGGAGCGGCCCCCCACAAAGAAATCCGCGGCCCCCTTCACGTGTTTCCCCACCAGACTGTCCCAGCAGGATCAGCAGCAGGGCATAACCAATAATGACCCCAAGATAAACGTTCAACGATATCACCTCAAAATTTTTTTGTAAGGTACAACGGATATTCAACAAACACCATTGTACTTTACTTGGGGCAAGTTGTAAAGGAGGGGGTGACGCAATGCGTCACTCCCTCCTTGATTGTCAGAAGCCGTATGATTGCCATATGCAAAAATTTGCCTGCAAATTTCTCTTTCGGCCGTTGACAGCTGACAGTTGACAGTTCGGCTCCACCGGCAGCAGACCCCTTACAATTCCACCGTCTTCCCCGGTTCCACCACCAGCACTTTGCTTTGGGTGGTGGCTTCCACTTCTTTCTTGAAAGCTTCCGGATCCTGGGCGATGATGGGCCAGGTATTGTAATGGATGGGAATCACCAGCGGCACGTTCAGCAGTTCCGCTGCCAGCCGGGCATCTTCGGGCCCCATGGTGTAGTTGTCCCCGATGGGCAGCAGGGCCGCATCGATGGTTTCCAGCCGGGACAAAAGGGCATATCCCCGAACACGCTGGTGTCTCCGGCAAAATACACGGTTTTCCCGCCAAATTCCACAATGAATCCGCAGGCGTGCCCTCCGGCAATGCCGCTGCCGTGGAAAGCCGGAGTCACCCGCACCCGGCCGAAGGGGAAGGTATGGGTGCCCCCCAGGTGCATGGCGTGGGACGGAGCCCGTGGGCCGCCGCATCGTTGGCGATTTCCGCGGTGGAAACGATCAGGCGTCATTGGCTTTGGCGATCTCGTAAGCCGCGCCCAGATGGTCTCCGTGGTAATGGGAAACAAAGATCACGTCCGCTTTCAGGTCCTCCGGCTTCAGTCCTTCCGGGTTCCCTTCCAGGTACGGATCGAACAGCAGGGTGGTTTTTCCGTCACACAGGGTGAAACAGGCATGATGGATGTAATGGAACTGCAGCATGGACGATTCCTCCTTATTCGATGACTTTGGCCCCTTCCGGATCGATGTCAGATAATGCAGGGCCGTTTCCATATTCCGCTTCCGGAAGGTTCGGCCATGGCCTCCCCCACTTTCCGGGCATCGGTATCCGCCGGCACATAGGCCAGCAGGGTGGAACCAGCACCGGAAATGATCCCGTTGTAGGCACCGGCCTGCCGGGCCCCTTCCAGGCTTCCTCCGCCCCGGGGATCAGGGCAGCCGGTAGGGCTGATGGAGTCTGTCTTCCAGGGCCGTCCGCAGGAAATGGTAGTCCCCGGTAAGCAGGGACCTACCAGGAGGGCCGCCCGGCTCACATTGTACACCGCATCCCGGTGGGGCACCTGCTTGGGCAGGGCCGCCCGGGCCTTGGAGGTGGGCAGGGGCAGGGAAGGCACCAGCACCACCAGCTGGAGAGGTTTGGCCAGGGCCAGTTTCAGGCTCTCCACTTTGCCCCCTTCCATCACGTTCACGGTGATGCCTCCCAGAATGGCCGGGGCCACATTGTCCGGATGGCCTTCAATCAAGGTGGCTTCCGTCACCAGCTCTTCTTTGGAAAGAGGGTTCCCGGCCAGTGCATTGGCTGCGGTCAGCCCGGCCACAATGGCCGTGGAGCTGCTGCCCAGGCCCCGGGATACGGGCACCTGGATCCGGGACGTGATCCGCAGTCCGGTGGCCGGCTGGCCCAGCTTCTCCCACAGGGTGTAGAAGGCGGAAGCCGCCAGGTTGTTCCGGCCCTGGGGCAGGGATGCGGAATCCTGCCTTCGGCCGTGGCCGTGACCCCTTCCCCTTCCGGCACCAGTTCATAGGTAAATACATTGTACAGGGTACAGGCCAGTCCCAGGCAGTCGAACCCAGGTCCGCAGTTGGCGGAAGTGGCCGGGACCCGTACCGTGACTTTTCTGCGCATATCTGCCATGATCAGCCCTCTTCCTCATTCCAGGGTGCTGTCTTCCACCCGGATGATGTTGCAGATCCGGCCACGACAGCCAGTTTGGACAGGGCGTCGGCGGCTTTCCGCAGGGCAAATTCCGATACCCCGTAGGTGATCACCACGATTTCCGCCAGGGTGCCCAGGGACCGTTTTTGGACAACGGTTTTCAGGCTGACCTTGTTTTCCCCGAAGGCGGAGGCAATGGTGGCCCATACCCCGGGCTGATCTTCACCAGCATCCGGATGTAGCAGGGGGAGATGATTTCTTCCAGGGGCAGCATGGGTTTGGCTTCGTAGCAGGTGCAGCCCACCCGGCCAGTGCAGCCGGCCAGGATGTTCCGGGTGCTTTCGATGATGTCCCCGCAAACGGCACTGGCCGTGGGCATCCGTCCGGCCCCCCGGCCGAAGAACATGGCTTCGCCCACCGGCTGGCCTTCCACGTACACGGCGTTGAACACATCGTTGACCGTGGCCAGAGGATGGTCCTTCCGGAGCATGGTGGGATGGACCCGGGCGCTGACGCCCTTGCCCTCCTTCTGCTTGGCAATGCCAGAAGCTTGATCACATAGCCCAGTTCATCGGCATATTCAATGTCCCGGGAAGAGATCTTGTCGATGCCTTCCACGTACACATCGTCCAGCCCTACCCGGCTGTTGAAGGCAATGGAGGCCAGGATGGCGATTTTCCGGGCTGCGTCGAAACCGCCTACATCGGCGGTGGGGTCGCTTTCCGCATAGCCCTTGTCCTGGGCTTCCTTCAGCACTTCCGCAAAGTCCATGTGCTCCTGGGTCATCTTGGTGAGCATGTAGTTGGTGGTCCCGTTGATGATCCCCATGATCTTGCTGATCCGGTTGGCGGCCAGGCTTTCCTTCAGAGGACGGATAATGGGGATGCCCCCGGCCACGGCGGCTTCAAACAGGAAATCCACATGGTGGGCGGCTGCCAGTTCGAACAGTTCCTTCCCGTGGGTGGCCACCACATCCTTGTTGGCGGTAACCACGTTCTTCCCGCCCCGGAGGGCGGCTTCCATGTATTCCAGGGCCGGATGTTCCCGTCCCATCAGTTCCACCACGATGCTGATGTCCGGATCGTTGACGATGTCCTCGATCTTGTCGGTGGTGGGCAGACTGGCATCCAGGGCCCGGACTTTTTCCGGATGACGGGCCAGGACTTTTTTGATCCGGATTTCCGCTCCTACCCGTTCCGTGATCAGGTCCCGGTTCTGGTTCAGCACCAGGATCACGCCGCCCCCAACGGTGCCGGCGCCCAGCAGTCCAATGTTGATCTGTTTCATTTTATTCGCCATACCCTCATCCTCCCCGGTTAATAAGGCTGCCACAGGGGCAGCCCGAAATGGTTCTATACACCTATAAGAGTCTCTATCTCTAGTCCCTAGTCTGCAGCCGTTGGAAAATTGCCCCTGGCAAATTTTACCCTTCAGCTAGTGACTAGTGACTGCTGACTAGTGACAGGTTGTGAAATTGAATTTCACAACCATTAATCCACCTGGCCCAGTACATCCAGCCGCTTCACCCCTTCGATGAGGCGCAGCTTGTCCATCAGGCTTCCATATCGATGTTCAGGTATTTGGTCTCCACGGAAATGGTGGTGTTGGCCACTCCCTGGAGAGGCACGCCCTGGTTGATGGTGATCACGCTGCCTCCGTCTGCAGCAATGGTATTGAGCACACTGGAAAGAACCCCGGGCTTATGTTCCAGCAGCAGGGAGATGGTGATGACTTTTTCCTTGCTGGCATCATAGAACGGGAATACATAATCCTTGTATTTGTAGTAAGCACTGCGGCTGAGCCCCACCTTGCTTACGGCTTCGTTCACCGTCTTCATCTTTCCCCGTTTCAGGATCTCCTTTACCAGGATGGTCTTTTTGATTGCTTCCGGAAGAATTTCCTCTCTGACTAAGTAAAATTCCGATTTCCTCTCGTTGTTCATGTGTAATCTATCCTTTCCACAAGAATGTTAATCCTTCCTAGGTAGACATTATATCATACGGTTCTGCAGAATGCTACTCTTTCTTCAATGTTCTTTTCATCAGGTCTTCAATGGCCCGTTTCACGTCCTTGCCCTGGAACAGCACCTGGTACAGCTGTTCGATGATGGGCATTTCCACCTGATGGGTCCGGGCCAGCTCCCGGACCACCGGAGTGGCGTTGATGCCTTCGATGACCATCCGGGTGCCTCCGGTAATCTCTTCCAGGGTCTTTCCCCGAGCCAGGCATAGCCGGCGGACCGGTTCCGGCTGAGAGGACTGGTGCAGGTGGCAATCAGATCCCCCACCCCAGCCAATCCGAAAAAGGTGGCCCGGTGGGCCCCCAACTTCATCCCCAGACGGGTGAGCTCCGCCAGGCCCCGGGTGATCAGCCCGGCCTGGGCATTTTCTCCGAAGCCCATGCCGGAGAGCATGCCTCCCACCAGGCGATGCAGTTCTTTACACAGCCGCACAGCTCCACCCCGATCAGATCCGGAGAAGTATAGGGCCGGAAATAGGGGGTCAGGAAGCACTGCTGGAGGAACCGGGCTTCCTTCATGTTCCGGCAGGCGATCACCGTGGCCGCCGGCTGCTTCTGGGCGATTTCCCGGGCCAGGTTGGGCCCGCTGAGGGCAGCAATGGCCCGGGCGTGAGGGAATGTCTCCTCCAGAATATCCGTCATCAGCTTGTGGGTGGACAAATCGAACCCCTTGGTACAGGACAGGATCACCTGGCTGCGGCAATCGGTGAAGCGGGCCGCCTGCCGGGCAATGGTCCCCATGCCCTTGGAGGGCACCACGAACACCAGCACTTCAGCGCCCTCCAGGGCTTCCTGCAGGTCTGCGGTAACCTGAATGGAAGGGGACAGCCGGAAATCCGGCAGATAATCGGCATTGCACCGGGTTTCCCGGATCCGGGCCGCTTTTTCCGGGTTCCGGGCCCAAAGGGCCACCTCCCGTCCATTGTCCGCCAGGATCTGGGCCAGTACCGTCCCCAGCTGCCGGCTCCAATGACTGCTGCTTTCATCGTTTCAACTCCTTTGCATTAAAAAAGGGACTGTTGCCTGGGCAACAGCCCCTTTTGGCCGCAATCCGCGACCCAAGGCCCGCGACCGGGGTGTGAATCCTTTCACACCCCTATCATTTCTTCCAATGCCCCTGCCGGATCTTGCTTTCGGTTCCGTTTTTCAGGCGGATCATGTTCTGGTAATGGCGGGCCACCACTACGGCGGCACACAGGCCCACAAAGGCCACAAGCCGGCCGTCATAGCCCAGATACCAGGCGGAAAAAGGCGCCGCCAGAGCCGCCAGGATGGACCCCAGGGACACATACCGGGTGACGAACACCGTGGCCAGCCAGATGGTCAGGGCAAACACCGCCACTTCCGGCATGAAGTACAGCAGGATCCCCAGACCGGTGGCCACACCCTTGCCTCCTTTGAACCCGCACATCCAGGAAAAACTGTGTCCCAGGATGGCACAGGTGGCGCACAGGATCAGCACCGTCAAATCAGAGGAAACATAATGGTTCACCAGATAAAGAGCCAGCACACCCTTGAGCAGGTCTCCCAGGAGCACGAAGGATGCCATCCGGGCCCCTACGGTCCGGAACACGTTGGTGGCTCCGATGTTGTGGCTGCCGTAATCCCGGATATCGATGCCGCAGATCAGCTTCACCAGAAGCAGGCCGCAGGAAACGGATCCCAGGAGATACCCGATGACCCCACTGAGCAGATAATCCATAGTGATCGACCGTCCTTACGCCTCGTCCTCGTTCTTGCCCCGGACGATGATGTTGATGGGAGTGCCTTTGAACCCGAAGGCTTCCCGCAGCTGGTTTTCCAGATACCGCTGATAGGAGAAATGCATGATTTCCGGTTCGTTGCAGAAAATCACGAAGGTGGGCGGCTTTACCTTCACCTGGGTGGTGTAGAGGATCTTCAGCCGTTTGCCCTTTTCCATGGGCGGCTGGTTCATGGCCACTGCGTCGGTGACCACCTGGTTCAGCACGCTGGTGGAAATCCGCATGGCGTTGGCTTCCGCCGCATCCTTGATCATTTCCGGCAGACGCTGATCCGCTGCTGGGTCAGGGCGGACACGTACACCACATTGGCATAGGGCATGAAGATCAGCTCATGGCGGATCTGTTTGGTGAACTCTTCCGTGGACATGACGGTCTTGTTGGGATACAGATCCCATTTATTCACCACGATTACGATCCCCTTGCCCGCTTCATGGGCATAGCCGGCGATTTTCTTGTCCTGTTCCGTGATCCCTTCCACGGCGTTGAGCACCAGCAGCACCACGTCGCTCCGGTCCACCGCCCGGAGGTCGATGATGCTGTATTTTTCGATGGGTTCGTCGATTTTCCCCTTCCGGCGCATACCGGCAGTATCGATGAACAGATAGGTCTGGCCGTCTTTTTCCACTGGCACGTCGATGGCGTCCCGGGTGGTCCCGGCCACGTCGCTGACAATGGACCGGGTCTGGCCGATGATGTCGTTGAAGATGGAAGATTTCCCCACATTGGGGCGGCCGATGATGGCCACCTTGATCACGTCTTCGCTGTCATCGTCCTCGTCCCCTTCTTCCGGGAACTTTTCCACCACCGCATCCAGGAGATCCCCCAGATTCAGCCGGTTGGAGGCGGAAATCAGGTAGGGTTCCCCGATGCCCAGATTGTAGAATTCGTAGGCTTCCGCTTCCTGCTTGGGCGTATCCGCCTTGTTCACCGCCAGGACCACCGGTTTTCTGGACTGCCGGAGCATCTTGGCCACTTCCATATCGTCATTGGTGATCCCCGTCCGGGCATCACACACAAACAAAATCACATCCGCTTCCCGTACAGCCACTTCCGCCTGCTGCCGGATGGATACGGCAATGGAATCGGTGTTCTGCATCTCGATGCCGCCGGTATCCACCATGGTGAACTTCCGGTCCAGCCATTCCGCATCGGCATAGAGACGGTCACGGGTCACGCCGGGGGTATCTTCCACAATGGAGATCCGGCTGTCGGCAAATATGTTAAATAGTGTTGATTTGCGACATTGGGTCTGCCGACAATGGCAACTATGGGTTTGCTCATGAAAAAGAACCTCTTTCAGTTAAATTCGTTTTCCCCGTAGGAAAGAACGGACTGCCGCGGCCAGGTCCCCGGTAAAATAATACCGGACCTGCCGCAGCTCCGTCCCTCTGGTGCACCCGGTAAGGGTGTAGAAATCTTTGACAGCTTCCAGGAGCTGCCGTATCCGTTGGATGGCCAACAGGTCCCGCCTTCCCGGACAAGACGCAGGATATTTCCAGCCATCCCCACTGCATTGGCTCCCAGCACCTGGCCCGGAACACATCCAGGGCCGACCGGATTCCGCCGGAAGCGATGATTCCGTTCTGCCAGCCTTTGGCTTCCACGGTTTCCAAAAGGGACAGCGCCGAGGGAATGCCCCACTGGGACAGTTCCCGGTTCCCTTCCGGATAGCGGCAGCCTTCGATGGCCGGGAAATTGGTCCCGCCGCTCCGCCGGTATCCAGGATGGATACCCCGCAGTCCAGCAGGCGTCTGGCTTCTTCCCGGGCCATGCCGCAGCCTGTTTCCTTCACGATCACAGGGACTTCCGACTGGCTGCAGATGGCTGCAATCTGCTCCAGCCACCGGGAAAAATCCCGGTCCCCTTCTTCCATGGCCAGTTCCTGGGCACTGTTGAGATGGATCTCCAGTGCCTGGGCTTCCACCATGTCCACGGCCCGCCGGGCTTCCTCCGGAGTGGCCAGCGCGCTCACGTTGGCAAAGACCACACCCTTGGGATTCTCCCTCCGGACCACCTGGTAGGTGTCTGCATACAGCCCTTTCCGCACAGCCCCGTACTGGGACCCCACGGCCATGGCGCACCCGGTTTCCCGGGCCACCACCGCCAGATCCCGGTTGATGGACTTTACGGCCTCCGCCCCGCCGGTGATGGCGTCGATCACCAGGGCTGGGACAGGGTCCCCACCCCGGGCAGGCTCACGGAAAGGTCCACTTTCCGCCGGTCCACCTGGGGCAGGCAGCAGTGCATCACCTGCATATCAGAAAAGCCGGTGGCGCAAGGACCATCCTCAAGGTGCAGGGCATACTTGATATGATCGATTTTACGGCTCTCCCGGCTTTTCATCTATGACAAACCTCTCTTACTTATTTATGGGCTTCCGCTTCTGCTTCGGCCAGTTTTTCGCCCAGGCCCTGGGACAGAGTGCTCTTCTTGCCCAGATACTGACGCATTTCAGCCTTTTCTGCATCTTCCTTGGCTTTGGTGATGCTCAGGGCAATCTTCTTGTGTTCGGTATCCACACGCAGGACTTTGACCTTTACTTCCTGACCGATTTCCAGAACATCTTCCGGTTTGTCGATCCGCTGTTCAGCGATTTCGGAAATGTGGATCATGCCTTCGTTCTTGTCGTTCAGTTTTACAATGGCGCCGAAGGGCAGGAACCGTACAACGGTACCGGTCACTACATCACCCACGCGGAATTCCTTGGCGGCAGCCACCCAGGGATCTTCCTGGAGAGCCTTGACGGACAGGCTGATACGGCCTTTTTCTTCGTCCAGGCCTTTGATGTACACGTTGATCTTTTCGCCTACTTTGTACAGGTCAGCCGGTTTCACGCTGCGGTCCCAGGACACTTCAGAGATGTGCACCAGGCCCTGGACCATGGGAGCGATTTCCACGAACATACCGAAATCAACGATGCTCTTGATGGTCCCTTCAACGGTTTCGCCTTCATGGAAGGTCTGGAAAGCTTTTTCCAGGGCTTCATGACGTTCTTCTTCCGTTTGGCTCTTTCTTCCTTCCAGGCAGCGTTCTTGGCAGCCCGTTCTTCACGCAGAACGTTTCTGCGGGAGAATACCAGACGTTTCTTTTCCGGATTGATTTCCAGCAGAGAAACTTCCAGATCCTTGCCTTCATATTCTTTTTACATCATCACATCGCTTCAGTATCCAGGTCGGGAAGTGACGGGGAGTGAAGCCAGTCAGTCCCTTCGTAGGAAACAGTCAGGCCGCCTTTGACAGCCCGCAGGCCCTTGACCTGAACGGTCTTCTTGTCAGCCAGTTCTTCCGGCAGTTTCAGCCAGGCCTGATTGGCTTCCGCTTTGGTTCTGCTCAGGACAACCAGACCATCCTGGTTTTCGCTGGCAATGACTTTCAGGGTCACTTTGTCGCCCGGTTTCACAGTGGGGGCTACGGTGTCCTTGGTACCACCCAAAGTCCATTGGTCGAAGGCCACAGACCCTTCACTCTGATACCCGAAGTCTACCA
>ENA-OQIG01000956-OQIG01000956.1-human-gut-metagenome-genome-assembly--contig:-NODE-956-length-14268-cov-2.431158_pt1 | contig 14268 bp, 14 predicted proteins | sample MGYA00242576_ERZ504741 | MGnify/ENA primary metagenome ERZ504741 (study PRJEB26092, sample SAMD00036436) | human gut metagenome | host: Homo sapiens | study: EMG produced TPA metagenomics assembly of... | reverse complement strand
CGCACGTTCAAAAGCCGCAGAAATTTCTTCAATCTGGCGACGTGACTCTTCCGAGCCAAAATAGATAGTCGCACCAACGGCCACCGCGCCCATATTGAACGCCTGCTCCACGCTGGCATACAGCGTTTGATCGTAGGTATTCGGGTAACTTAGCGTCTCGTTGTGATTAAGTTTGACGAGAAATGGAATGCGATGCGCATAGCGCCGCGATACCGACGCCAACACGCCGTAAGTTGATGCCACACAGTTACAGCCCGCTTCGATCGCCAGTTCAACAATGTTTTTCGGGTCAAAGTAGAGCGGGTTAGCAGCAAATGAAGCTCCGGCAGAGTGCTCAACGCCCTGGTCAACCGGCAGAATAGAAAGATATCCTGTGCCAGCCAGACGCCCGGTGTTGTACAACGTCTGCATATTACGTAACACCGCTGGCGGGCGATTATTGTCAATCATTACGCGGTCTACGTAGTCATGTCCGGGGAGATAAAGCTGGTCAGAAGGAATTGTCATACAACGGTGCTGTAAAAGGTTGTCGGCGTCTTTGCCAAGCAACTGCGCAATATCTGTCATTACTATGCTCCCGTAAATTCCGATTGGATATCGGCTATGGATTGTCCTGGCCCGCCTTTTGCGGGCAATCATAATCCTGGTCGTTACGGGCGAGTTTTTCCATCTTTTGGATGTTTTTTCAGCGTTTTCTGTTGGCTCGATTCATCAGAAAAAATGTTAGCGCGGTCAAGTTTTCACCGTAAAGGTATTTAAAAGGTATTATTAAGTGGTATTGTCATCGCGTACCTTACATTACCTGTCATGAAGGAATTAAAAGATGAAAACAACAGCAAAGCTGTCGTTCATGATGTTTGTTGAATGGTTTATCTGGGGCGCGTGGTTTGTGCCATTGTGGTTGTGGTTAAGTAAAAGCGGTTTTAGTGCCGGAGAAATTGGCTGGTCGTATGCCTGTACCGCCATTGCGGCGATCCTGTCGCCAATTCTGGTTGGCTCCATCACTGACCGCTTTTTCTCGGCGCAAAAAGTGCTGGCGGTATTGATGTTCGCAGGCGCGCTGCTGATGTATTTCGCTGCGCAACAGACCACTTTGCCGGGTTCTTTTCCGTTACTGCTGGCTTACTCTCTAACCTATATGCCGACCATTGCGCTGACTAACAGCATCGCTTTTGCCAACGTGCCGGATGTGGAGCGTGATTTCCCGCGCATTCGTGTGATGGGCACTATCGGCTGGATTGCCTCCGGTCTGGCATGTGGTTTCTTGCCGCAAATACTGGGGTATGCCGATATCTCACCGACTAACATCCCGCTGCTGATTACCGCCGGAAGTTCTGCTCTGCTCGGTGTGTTTGCGTTTTTCCTGCCCGACACGCCACCAAAAAGCACCGGCAAAATGGATATTAAAGTCATGCTCGGCCTGGATGCGCTGATCCTGCTGCGCGATAAAAACTTCCTCGTCTTTTTCTTCTGTTCATTCCTGTTTGCGATGCCACTGGCGTTCTATTACATCTTTGCCAACGGTTATCTGACCGAAGTCGGCATGAAAAATGCCACCGGCTGGATGACGCTCGGCCAGTTCTCTGAAATATTCTTTATGCTGGCATTACCGTTTTTCACTAAACGCTTTGGTATCAAAAAGGTATTATTGCTTGGTCTGGTCACCGCTGCGATCCGATATGGCTTCTTTATTTACGGTAGTGCGGATGAATATTTCACCTACGCGTTACTGTTCCTCGGTATTTTGCTTCACGGCGTAAGTTACGATTTTTACTACGTTACCGCTTACATCTATGTCGATAAAAAAGCCCCCGTGCATATGCGTACCGCCGCGCAGGGCTGATCACGCTCTGCTGCCAGGGCTTCGGCAGTTTGCTCGGCTATCGTCTTGGCGGTGTGATGATGGAAAAGATGTTCGCTTATCAGGAACCGGTAAACGGACTGACTTTCAACTGGTCCGGGATGTGGACTTTTGGCGCGGTGATGATTGCCATTATCGCCGTGCTGTTCATGATTTTTTCCGCGAATCCGACAACGAAATTACGGCTATCAAGGTCGATGATCGCGATATTGCGTTGACACAAGGGGAAGTTAAATGAAAACAGAACGTATTCTCGGTGCTCTTTATGGGCAGGCGTTAGGGGATGCGATGGGGATGCCCTCCGAGCTTTGGCCACGCAGCCGCGTTAAAGCACACTTTGGCTGGATTGACCGTTTTCTGCCTGGACCAAAGGAGAATAACGCGGCCTGTTATTTTAACCGCGCCGAATTCACCGACGATACCTCGATGGCGCTGTGTCTGGCGGATGCGTTGCTGGAACGTAAAGGCAAGATCGATCCGGATCTGATTGGGCGTAATATCCTCGACTGGGCGCTGCGTTTCGACGCCTTCAACAAAAACGTGCTAGGTCCGACCTCGAAGATTGCGCTTAACGCCATTCGCGACGGTAAACCCGTTGCTGAACTGGAAAACAACGGCGTAACCAACGGCGCAGCGATGCGCGTCTCGCCATTAGGTTGTTTGCTTCCGGCGCGCGATGTTGATTCCTTTATTGATGATGTGGCACTGGCGTCGAGCCCGACCCATAAATCCGATCTGGCAGTTGCAGGTGCGGTAGTCATCGCATGGGCGATTTCTCGTGCTATTGACGGAGAAAGCTGGTCAGCGATTGTTGATTCACTGCCTTCAATTGCGCGACATGCCCAGCAAAAACGCACCACCACGTTCAGCGCCTCACTGGCGGCGCGGCTGGAGATTGCGCTGAAAATTGTGCGCAATGCCGACGGCACCGAATCCGCCAGCGAACAGCTTTACCAGGTCGTTGGCGCAGGTACCAGCACTATTGACTCCGTTCCGTGCGCCATTGCGCTGGTTGAACTGGCACAAACCGACCCGAACCGTTGCGCCGTCCTCTGCGCTAACCTTGGCGGCGATACAGACACCATCGGTGCTATGGCGACGGCAATCTGCGGCGCGTTGCATGGCATTAACGCTATCGATCCTGCGTTAAAGGCGGAGCTGGATGCGGTAAATCAGCTTGATTTCAACCGCTATGCCACAGCGCTGGCGAAATATCGTCAACAACGGGAGGCGGTATGAGCGGCGCTCGATTACACACGCTGCTGCCTGAATTAACCACGCGTCAGTCGGTGATGGTCGTCGGCGCGGCGGTCATTGACGTGATCGCCGACGCTTATGCCCTCCCCTGGCGTGGGTGCGATATCGAACTGAAACAGCAGAGCGTTAACGTTGGCGGCTGCGCACTGAATATTGCCGTGGCGTTAAAGCGCCTCGGCATCGAAGCGGGTAATGCCTTGCCGCTCGGTCAGGGGGTATGGGCGGAGATTATTCGCAACCGGATGGCGAAAGAGGGGTTAATCAGCCTGATCGATAACGCCGAAGGCGATAACGGCTGGTGTCTGGCGCTGGTTGAGCCGGATGGCGAACGTACTTTTATGTCATTCAGCGGTGTGGAAAATCAGTGGAATCGCCAGTGGCTGGCGCGATTAACCGTTGCGCCTGGCAACCTGCTCTATTTTTCCGGTTATCAACTGGCCTCGCCCTGCGGCGAATTGTTAGTGGAATGGCTGGAAGAGCTGCAAGACGTGACGCCGTTTATCGATTTTGGCCCACGTATTGGCGATATCCCGGATGCATTACTGGCGCGGATCATGGCCTGTCGACCTTTAGTGTCGCTCAATCGTCAAGAGGCTGAGATTGCGCCGAACGTTTTGCTTTATCCGCAGAGATAACAACACTTGGCGAGCAATGGCAGGAGAAATTTGCCGCACCGTTGATCGTTCGTCTCGATAAAGAAGGCGCATGGTATTTCAGCAACGACGCTTCTGGCTGCATTCCGGCATTTCCAACGCAAGTTGTAGACACCATTGGGGCGGGCGACAGTCATGCAGGTGGCGTACTTGCCGGGCTGGCCTCTGGTCTGCCACTGGCGGATGCCGCATTACTGGGCAATGCAGTGGCGTCGTGGGTTGTCGGGCATCGGGGCGGTGATTGTGCGCCAACGCGCGAGGAACTACTCCTCGCACACAAAAACGTATAGATCGCTGCGACAGTGGCTAATGCTGTACTCAATAGGCCGTTGCTGTTGGTCAAGCGCCACTTGCTTGATCACCAGCACCGGTATTTTGCTATCTAACTGAATATGTGACTGAAACTCGGCATCCGGCATCCGGGCGCTAACGCGGGAACGCGTACGTTGTGGGTAAATGTGCTGGCTGCGGAAATAGTCATAAAGTGAAATCCCGATGGCATCAACATCATGAATTAAATGCGCCGGAACCCACGATTCCTCAATCGATACCGCTTCTTCATCGACATAGCGAATACGCTTAAGCAAAAAGACATCACTTCCTGCTTCGACCGCCAGCTGCTCCGCGACTTCTTCGGGACATTTCACGACACGCTTGTTAACCCATAGCGTATCGGGCTTTTTCCCGCGCAATACCACCTGCTGAGAAAAACCTCGCGCTTCTTTCAACGAGTATTCGAAGATGTTGTTGATCTGCGTGCCGTAACCGCGCGAACGCGTCACCACACCCTCTTCTTCCAGCGCCTGCATCGCCTTGCGCACCGTAATGCGCGAAACGCCGGTTAACTGACTTAAATCACGCTCACCGGGCAAAATATTGCCATGCTCCAGCACCCCGCTGCGCACGGCATTTTTTACCGTTTCGGCAAACTTAATATAAAGCGGCGTGTTATCCGCCGCTAAAATACGCTCGTTCAGTTGGGCAATCAGCTGGGTATGCGCTTGTTCCATTTGTCTTTTTCCTGCCGGGGAGTCTGGTGGGAGTATATCACTGCTTCTTATTTAAGGCGTTTCTTTAATCCCATCAACGAATGCCTGCAACTCCTCCACCGTGCCATTAAATACATTAAAATCCACCGGACCATTGATGCCATCTACCTGTCCACGGTCGGAATGCTGCCAGAAGCGCCAGGCCATGCCGTCATTGTCCGGACGACGTTGATAATAGTGAGCCACCCACCACGGATATTCATTGAAATAGCCCGCCAGATTTGTGTGATAAAAAACGGCTCCTGAGTAAATAATCGGCTTTTTTCCCGTACTTTTTTCGACCATTTTTAGCCACTGACTTACTCGTTTGCGTAATTCTTTTGCCGATAATTTTCCCCGTTCTTCTACGTCCAGTACCGCAGGGAAATCGCCTTGTGAGAAATCCACCGTTTGCAGAAATAATCGTGCCTGAACCGGCGCTGCTACCGACGGGGAGAAATAATGATACGCCCCGCGCAGCAGGCCATTTTCGCGGCTTAGTTGCCAGTTACGCGAAAAATACGGGTCCACCAGCTTTTCGCCTTCCGTCGCCTTAATAAAAGCAAACTGTAAGCGGATACCGTTGTCGCGCATTTTTGCCACCCGCTGCCAGTCGATCCGCTCCTGCCAGCGAGAAACATCTATTCCGTGAATGGTGTAACTGGCAGGAATGCGAATAGCGAAAGATTTAACCGGGCGATAACCGTAGAAATGGATGTAGTCTGTAATCTGAACTGCTGTCGAATAGAAAAAATTCACCGTCTGACGCGGATAAATTGCAACGATGGAAATTAGCCCAAGAGCGCATAATAGAGCGGTGAGTTTTTTTCGACTGGTAATTCTTAGCTGCATTGGTTTCATCCCTGAATGTCAGTGCCAAAGGCTGACAATAACCAAAGCAGCTATAGTACGGTGCTCACCACCAGGCGTGGAAGTGGTGAACCGGACCAATACCGTGACCAACTTCCAGCGTGTCGGCCTGGGCTAATGCTGATGAAAGCCAGCTTTTTGCCTCCTGTACGGTGTCAGCCCAGTTTGTATGGCGCGGGCGTAGTGCAGCCAACGCCGCAGAGAGCTACAACCAGTGCCGTGGGTGTTTTTGGTCATAATGCGCGGTGCGGTAAACCGTTGTTCACCCTCGCGGGTAAACAGCCAGTCCGGGCTTTGCTCATCATCCAGATGACCACCTTTCATTAGCACTGCGCCACAGCCCATCGCCAACAGCGATCGCCCTTGTTCCAGCATTTCCTGTTCGGTGCGCGCGTGTGGCGCGTCGAGCAAGGCGGCAGCTTCGGGCAAGTTTGGCGTTATTAATGAAACCTGTGGCAATAATCGACTGCGCAGCGTAGCAACCGCCGAAGGTGAAAGCAGCGGGTCGCCGCTTTTTGCCAGCATAACGGTGTCGAGTACCACGTTTTGGATCTGATAACGTTGCAACCGTTCTGCCACCGCTTCAACAATATCGGTTTCCGCCAACATACCGATTTTAGTGGTGTCGATTCGCACATCGCTGAACACCGAATCGAGCTGGGCGGCGACAAAATCAGGCTCAATGCGATACACCGACTGTACGCCACGGGTATTTTGCGCCACCAGTGCAGTAATAACTGAGCAACCATAAGCGCCAAGTGCCGAGAAGGTTTTAAGATCGGCCTGAATCCCCGCACCACCACTCGGATCAGTACCGGCAATCGTCAGAGCGTTAATTCGTTTCATGCCTGCACCTCCTGCGTCAATTGCCAGAGCGCATCAAGGAAATGTGGAACAAAACTGCCTGGCCCCTCGCTTCTGGCGACTGCGCGTTCTCCGGCTTGTTTCATCCAGTGACAGGCAGATGCGACATTTTCCAGCATATCGCCTGGTAACGCACAGCAGGCAGCGACAACCGCCGATAATGCACAGCCAGTTCCTACCACTTTGGTCATTAACGGATCGCCACCGTGAATACCAATGATACGATGTCCATCGGTAACATAATCCATCTCGCCAGTGACCACGACGATTGCGCCAGTTTCCCGTGCCAGTGTTTGTGCAGCGGGTATCGCGTTAGCTGCGGCGTCAGTGGTATCCACTCCCCGTCCACCATTAGCAATGCCAGCTAATGCCATGATTTCCGAAGCATTACCACGTATGGCGGTTGGCTTATGAGACAGAAGTTCCAGACAAAAACGGCGGCGATAATCGAGTGCACCAACCGCTACTGGATCAAGCGTCCAGGGTGTTTGAGAGCTTTTTGCTTGCTCAACGGCGGCACACATCGACTGTGCGCGTAGCTGCGTCAGCGTGCCAACGTTAATCAGCAACGCACTAGCAATAGCCGCAAACTGACTGGCCTCTTCGGTTTCGATAACCATCGCTGGCGATGCACCGAGCGCCAGCAAGGTATTGGCGGTAAAGGTTTGCACCACATCATTGGTCATGCAGTGCACAAGAGGGGAATGTTGGTGAAAAAGGTGTAACGCGTGCGCAGATTGCGCTGAACCCAGCAGGTCGACTTGCATAGTTTGCTCCTGCCATAACGTGAAGAAGCAATGACCTGGTGGTCCGTGACTTCCCTACGCTGGCATTATCCAGATCAGGTGATACGGGTATTTCTCAGCCTTCACGCAGAAGGGCACCCCGAGTCGTTTGGTTGCGATGATAAATCGCAGAGGAGGATGGTAATGTCCAGCGCACGCGTTGTAAACGAGGAAAAACGGCAGTTTTACAATCGCGTTAATAAATTATTTGATATATGAATCCAGCACCTTCAGAACGACATCCAGATCTTCTTCACGTTTTAGCTCATCCCCCTGGTGAACGATGTGTTCCGTCAGATGACCTTTAATCACTTCCCGCATCAGACCGTTTACCGCGCCACGGATAGCAGCAATCTGTTGTAAAACTGCAGCGCATTCGTGCGGCTCGTCGAGCATTTTCTTGAGCGCCACGACCTGGCCTGAATCTTACTGGCACGCGCTTTCAGTTTCTGTTTATCACGGATTGTATGAGACATGGCAACACCTGGTTAACAAGAATATGAAAAATCATAGCACTATTAATCTACTGGGGGGTAGTATCAGGTACTGGGGGGGAGTAGAATCAGATTGCCGAATTAATACTAAGAATTATTATCATGACCGAATTTACAACTCTTCTTCAGCAAGGAAACGCCTGGTTCTTCATCCCCAGCGCCATCTTACTTGGTGCGCTTCATGGCCTGGAACCAGGGCACTCAAAAACGATGATGGCGGCGTTGATCATCGCCATCAAAGGCACCATTAAACAAGCGGTGATGCTCGGACTGGCAGCAACTATTTCGCATACCGCAGTGGTCTGGTTAATTGCCTTTGGCGGGATGGTGATCAGCAAGCGCTTTACTGCTCAATCAGCAGAACCGTGGCTCCAGCTGATTTCCGCAGTGATCATTATTAGCACCGCGTTCTGGATGTTCTGGCGTACCTGGCGCGGCGAACGCAACTGGCTGGAGAATATGCACGGGCATGATTATGAGCATCATCATCACGATCACGAACATCACCACGACCATGGACATCATCACCATCACGAACATGGCGAGTATCAGGATGCCATGCACGAGCCCATGCCAATGACATTAAACGACGCTTTGATGGTAGAGAGGTCACCAACTGGCAAATTTTGTTATTTGGCTTAACCGGTGGCCTTATCCCCTGCCCGGCAGCAATTACCGTGCTGTTGATATGCATTCAGTTGAAAGCCCTGACACTGGGCGCAACACTGGTCGTCAGTTTCAGCATTGGCCTGGCGTTAACGCTTGTCACCGTAGGCGTTGGCGCAGCAATCAGCGTTCAGCAGGTCGCAAAACGCTGGAGCGGATTTAACACTCTCGCTAAACGCGCCCCCTATTTTTCCAGTCTGTTGATTGGCTTAGTCGGTGTGTATATGGGCGTACATGGCTTCATGGGCATAATGCGATAACTCAATCCTTTAGGCTTGCATGTTATCTTCAGCCAGGATGATTCTTAAATCAGCTATTTCCGCTGACTCTCTGCTCGCTAAGGATGCTTTTAGGGCATCCTTTCATTTACACTTTTTACGAAATCATGGGATCACTAACAAAATATCGCTTGTCAGTTATATTGTATGGCAGGAAAGATATGCGACTGATATTACAGATCCCCAAAGTGGAGAGTTTATGACCATTAAAAATAAGATGTTGCTGGGTGCGCTTTTGCTGGTTACCAGTGCCGCCTGGGCCGCACCAGCCACCGCGGGTTCGACCAATACCTCGGGAATTTCTAAGTATGAGTTAAGCAGTTTCATTGCTGACTTTAAGCATTTCAAACCAGGCGATACCGTCCCAGAGATGTACCGCACCGATGAGTACAACATTAAGCAGTGGCAGTTACGTAACCTGCCCGCGCCTGATGCCGGGACGCACTGGACCTATATGGGTGGCGCGTACGTGTTGATCAGCGACACGACGGTAAAATCATTAAAGCCTACGACGGTGAGATTTTTTATCATCGCTAAAAAAAGCCCCTCATCATGAGGGGGAAATGCAGATACCTTGTTATTTTTTATTATTAGCCACTTGCTCGTCTTGCTTGTTATTAGTCGTATTTCACGTTGATTAATGCGGTTGCCTCCAGTGCGCCAGATTTAATTTTATTTGTATCGTAGACGTAGTAACTGGCTGTTATCGGAATTGAAACCGTTGTATCTGTAAGTTTTGACTTTGCCGCAATTTCTTTTAAATTTGTGTATCCTTTACTGCTGTTAGTGATATTTAAAAGTGTGACTGGCGAACCATTACTTTCAAGAATAAATCCTACGCCATTATCTTCCGCACCTTTCAGTATTATGTTGCTGTTGGTTAACAAGTCAGAACTTGATAAATACACCTGCATTTTCCGTGATGTTTGATTTTGTTGACCTAATAAATTTTTACAACGCAGAATAATATCCTCTTTTTTACTATTTATTGTTGCTTTGTTACCTGTCGCTGGTAATTGTGAAACGAGAATACTGTCTAAAGTAATTAATAAATCGTCCGGTTTGCAGGTTGTGGTTATCGGGTTGTATGACAATGTCAGATTAAAGGAATAGACACCTGCATTTTGTGCCAATGCATTTCTGTAGCTATTTACACATGCATCCCATGACTTGCCACCTAATAAACACAGAAGAAATTGTACTGCGGCACTCCCGCGTGTCGATGATGAAGCACTGGATAATGTCGCAACTCCATTAATCATCACTGAACCGCCGCCCCCCGCAGAAACATTCACTTTTGCATTACTGCCGCAGGTGTCACCGTTACCGAATAACCACTGGTGAAACTGGTCTGATTATTTGACAACGTGATGTTGTTTTTATTGGTCCATTCAAAATGTAAATTTAATTTAATGGTATCGTTATAAAGTCCAACAATAATATCCGACGGGCTCATAGGGGTGATAGTATTTGTACTCACGCATGACGAATCATTAAAATTATGCTCATATGTCGCCATTTGTGTTTGAGTAAGTGCAAAATCCCCCTGAACAACCAAATTGTGCTGAACAGATAACTCACTATAACATGCCGCATAGCTCACAGGCATAACCATCATCATTAATATAAATAGCATTATGCGAATTTCCATAGAACCACCTGACTATTACTGGCAAATATAATTTCTACTTTCATCAATCTCTTTACCGAAGGTGATTGTGCATGAAAGTCCTTGTTGCTTATCAATTGCCACATTAACCGATGGCGGTACTTCATTGGTGCGAATAAATAACTGGCTTCCCTGGCCGACAACGCCAATATTATGACCATGGATATCATTGACTTCATAACCAAACATTAATGGTTGACCATCCGCTCTTAACGCTTTAATAAACCAGGGCTTGCGCTGATCGGTATCAAAATTAACCAGTACAACCGCGCCGCGATAAGGGGCGGCAATTTTCCGGTTGCCACGTAATTCTGCTTCGCTATCGCTTTGCGACACATCCAGCATCAGGTGATTTTCCCGATAAGGTGTCATTCCGTCGTATATCACCACTCCATTACGGTTTGTTGTGCGATATTTTTGCCCATTGACATAAGCATCTTTAATTCCTGGCGCATTCATCACAGCAAACGTTTCGGAAAGACGGTTCGCCAGATTAACGCTACCCGACCAGGCGACAATGCCCCCTGAAACACTGGCTCCACCTGTCGATAAGTACTCGACTGACTATAACTGCCATTCACTGTCGCAACCGGCGCGTTCCAGGTCAAATTCGCCCCAGCTGTCGTTTCATTTCCCTGATGCTGATAACTCAGGTTGACCCCATAGTTAAACTGATCCCGGCTTCCAACGGTTCCTGATAATCCCGTATTATTTGAGGCAACCCCTGATCATCAAACGTCGTTGAGTTAGACATATATATTTGCCGACGAGGCGTCGTAACGTCATCACCCCAATCAAAGGGAATCGATATAAAAATATTAAAACGTTTCTCTTCATGATGATTCTCGTCATACGCCTGGCTTGCCGCGAGGGTATAGCTTATCCGCCGCCAGTTATTGGAATAACTCAACTGATAATCCTTACTGCTGCCGCTACGCCCCCAGTAATCTCGCCATAACGTACTTAAGGACACAGAACCCCAGCCTTCTGGCAATGACTGACTCATATTGGCAGAGAAGCTATTTTTACGGCCAAAATCGTTCTGGTAATAATCGGCAATGTCATAGATATCGTTTTCATCACGGCGATAATTATCTTTATTGTTTGCCCAAACGTGATCATTAAATGTCCGGTAATCACGCGATGAATAACGCCAGGCCGCAAGACCAAAACGCGTCGACGTTTGGCTCACAAATTTGTTGTAGGCAATTTGATAACTTTGCCCGTCAAACACATCGCCGTTGTCTTGTTTACTATGCGACTTCGTGGCATCGACGGAAATGGCACCAATGCGTGTATTCCAGCCAGTCCCCAAAGTAAACGCGTAATAATTATTCGCGACCATCGAGCCACCATACAGCGTCAATAAATTATTAAAACCATACTGATAACCCGCCTGGACAAAATCACTTTGTTTGCTCGCCCCTTCAATATGGCTACGACCCGCCGCAAAATCATAATTCGACACGCCGGGTTGCAGCATATTTGGCACCGCTGCATAAGGCACCAGATAGGTGGTTACCGAGCCGTCCGCCTCTTTCACGCTGACATCAAGATCTGCTCCACCACCGGCCAACTGCAAATCTGTAATCGCAAACGGGCCAGGAGGAACCTCTTTCTGATAAACCACAAAACCATTCTGTTCAATAGTTACCAGCGCGTTACTCTGAGCAATCCCCTGCACCCGTGGCGTAAAATTTTGTTTCGAGTTAGGCAACATCTGCATATCACGAACAACCGCACACCGCTGAAGCGAACAGAATCAAAAATATCGCTTGATGTGTACATATCACCCACGCGAAGCGTGCCGAGAAGTTGGGCAAATCCACGTTCCAGATACAGGGTATTGCTTTTCCACACCCCTGGATTGTTATTTGTTTTACTGAAACTGGCATCAGAATGCAGTTGCCACTCCAGTAAATTTAACCCGCTGTTAAAACGTACATATGTACTCTTGTTGTTACCCGACGCTTTATAGTCGCTGTAATACTGACTCACATAATAAGAGGTATAAAACGCATTAATACCCCGCTCCCAGTTTTCCGGTGAACATAGCCACTTTCCAGTTCTTCCACCCAAGCCTGCGGGACACTGAAATCGAGACGAAAAACCCCGATATCCCAGCTATAGCTCCCACCCTGAACAAGTTGCTCAAATGTTAAACATTGCTTACCGCTGGCGAAGTTATCGCTATTAATGCCTAACCGCTTGATAACTTCTCTTGATAAACATGTTTCTTGCGGGTTTATCTTTAACAATAATCTCATATTTCCCGCGCCATTGCTTATTGACATAAATATCGATGTCATACTGCCCCGGTAAGGGTTGATTATCATCAAGACGAATATTTGCAACCTGCTGGTCTTTCATTCCACCTATCATAAAATGGGTATCAAAGGTTTCTTCAGCTGCATAAGCTCAATGCCGAGCAATAACGCTACGATTGCTGATGCAAGTGGGGTCATTCTCAACATAGGCAGCTCCTGCAATTAAATTTTGTCACTAATATAGTTGCCGTGGTCATCGATAATGGTCAGATACCAGTTATTTGCATTATTACTTTTGATATTAACACTCTGACTTTCTAAGGGGGCAATCATAATAGTTTCATAATTGACTTTAACATTATTAGCTTTGACATCCGAAATCGTCACCCAATTAGCTGAGTCATTTTTTATCACCAATCCATTGCCACTGCGATTTACCAGTAACTTTTTAAAGGTCGCTTTATTTACCGGAGCAATACCCGCTGGCCGGTAAAACAACTTAATTCTGTTTTGCATCGCAAACTTCAGTGCATTCTTACCTTCTTGCTCTGGACTATTTGGTGGAATATCCAGAACATTCAGATAAAAAATGCTTTCTTTATTAGTGGGCAGTTTATTCGGCATAATTTTGATTTTTACTTGCTGCCCGGAATTTGCCCCTATTTTTGCCACTGGTGGCGTTAACATGAAAGGAACCTGAATTTTTTCTGGTGGTAATGACGTATCGCCATCATCAATCCACGCCTGCAGCAGCGAAGAACGGTTTCCCTGGTTCATCAACTGCACCATCACTTCTTTATTTTCTGCCGGGTAAATAATGCGCGTCCCGTAGATAACAATTCCGGCATGTGCAGGAAGGACCATAGAAAAAATGAGTAAAGATAATAATCCTTTCATTTTAATGCCTCTTAAATTAAAAGGCCGCCATGGGATAGCGGCCATGTTTATTACCTGGAGAAACTTACAATTTTATTTATTAATCCTGCGCCACACGCATAACCAGAGAAGATAACACATCACCTGATTGCACTGAGTTATCTGTCAGTTTCAGGTATTTTGCTTTAAACGGAATAGCATATTGACCTTCCGCTGTTTTATAACTCTCAATGTTAAAAGGTGCAGAAACATCCAGGACATCGCTGTTATCACCTAAATAGAGATAGTAACCCACGGTATCGTTGCTACTGGCTATCGCCTTATCGTTACCGGTTATTTTATCGTTGGTAATCAACGAGAGTTTTACACCAGCAACTTCTTTCGGGCAGCTAATTTTTAACATGCTGCTGGTTACACCGACTGCATCATCATAGGTAGAATATTTAGCTTTACCTTCAAAGACAGTGGTTGGTACAGTCGGCATATTAATACTTACTGAATCACCACCCGCTTCGAATTTACACGGAGATTCTGCAATATTCCCCTTAATAGTTAATGTTCCGGTATCAACGTCTGGGTGATGCTGCCAACTTACTGATTTAGTGTATGATGGTGTTTTTGAGGTGCTCCAGTGGCTTCTGTTTCTATCAGCTGTCCCTCCTGTTCAGCTACTGACGGGGTGGTGCGTAACGGCAAAAGC
>ENA-OQIG01000955-OQIG01000955.1-human-gut-metagenome-genome-assembly--contig:-NODE-955-length-14268-cov-3.804116_pt1 | contig 14268 bp, 18 predicted proteins | sample MGYA00242576_ERZ504741 | MGnify/ENA primary metagenome ERZ504741 (study PRJEB26092, sample SAMD00036436) | human gut metagenome | host: Homo sapiens | study: EMG produced TPA metagenomics assembly of... | reverse complement strand
CCTTTCCGTCATGGAATGAGCCGTGATACGCTATACCTTATTATACCATATCTACGGCTCAATGACATTAGATTTCGTCCAATGTATCTATGATTTTTTCAAATTGTTTTCGCTTAATCTGAATACGGTTGCCGTTCACGATAACCCAGCCAGCGTCAAGATTTTCTTCGGCTAATTTACGCAATTTCTTTTCGCCAATGCGGAAGTATTTGGACGCTTCTTCAACCGTCAGCGTATATTTTTCCCAAATAGGCACATCAGTATTGTTCATAATCTATGCACCCCCTTACTGTGTGTCGTTTTTTACAAGCAGGCAGACGGCTTTGGAAAGCTCCATTAGTATCTCAACTATTCCCATTCTTGTGGGCAGAACCGCACCATGCGGACGTATCATTATTCTGTGAGGATAGGTCGTGGCAAAACAACTTTTCCAACAGTCGCTCTCGGATCACTGCGTGGGTCGCTCGCTTTCTTTTGAAAAGGTCGTGGCGTACAGTCCCCGTGGCTCGCCATCTCACAAACGTATCTGTCTGCTTTATTCAGTTGTCAAAGAGCTGTGGTGAAAGCGTGTTGCTTTCATATAAAAGCAGGTGGCAGAGCAGGAAAGAGGGGGATATTAAATCATGCTCCGCTAAAAACTGCTTATTCTTCTGGTTCTAAGTCCATATCTTCAATATCAAAACCTAAAATCATTTTGATAAGTGCTTCTCTGATACGTCCTTTTAATTCCATATCTACAACGATATAAACATTGCCGTATTCATCATAAAGTGAACGCAAACAGCACTTTGATATGTAAGGGTCATAAAATGCCAGTAATTTTTCAATCGCTTTTTCGTTTCCGTCCATAGCTGATGAAATCAAGTAATAAGACGGTTTCTTAAATAACTGTTTCATTTTCTAATGTTCCTCCTTGAGTATTTTTTTCATAGTTTCCAAAGCGTGATGTCGGTTTCTAAATACACCGCTTTGCGTGATTTTCTGCAAGTTGGCAATTTCACTTTCTGTCATTTCCAAGAAGTAATACATCAACAGAGTATTGCGTTTTCTTTCTGGAAGTTTCTTCAAGGCTTCTGCCAATTCATCATCAAGGACACGAATATCAATGCCACATACTGAAAAGATTGTATAATCTGTTTCGTAGTCGTCCCAAACAGCCATTTTATCAACAAGGACATCTGGCAATTCGCTGAAAGATATTTCTTTATTCTTACGACGGTTTAATTCCTTGTAATAATCTTTCACGACACTACGGACAACTTTCTTTAAACAACTTTCAAAACGACATTGAACTGTTTTCTGGAAGTCAGACGGTTTCATCAATCTCACCTCCTTTCCTTTATGATTTGAAAAGTGTTTATCCCTCTTTCCGCACCATATAAGGACAGCTAGGTGTGATTTAATGACCTCTTTTGAAAAATTTTTTAATTTTTCGGGTATGAAAAAAGCCCGCACAAAACATATAGTCTGTACGAGCCTTTAAAGCTAAAACATATTCAATTTTTAATAGTGTGCTATTAGGTGGGATTTGATTGCAAATAATTGTACTTAAAGCTTTCCATAACGCAAGCCCCCTTAAAGCACCGTATCAATGTTGGCATGGTTTTTCAAATTACTCTGAAAAATTATGAACTGTTCCTTTTGGAAATATAATTGTCAGTCTTGTATATTCTTTTTCCGTAGAAGCAATATCCAATTTCAATCCCAACCTATCGCATAATTTTTTAGATAGATACAGTCCCATACCTGTTGCATTTGCCTTGTTTCTGTTAGAACCAGTAAAGCCTTTTTCAAATACACGGGATAAATCAGACGTTTTTATTCCACAGCCATTATCTTCAATTACAAGCAGTATATTTGTTCCGTTGTCTTGACTGTATATCGTCAGTTTGTTTTCCTGCTTGTCAAAATACTTAATCGCATTTTGCACGATTTGAGATAGAATGAATGTCAGCCATTTTTCATCAGTATATACAACATTCTCTATGTCATGGATATTGATAATTACTTTCCTTTCCATAAGTGAATGACGAAATTTCAGAATGACATTATGTATCACTTCGTCTAACTGCAACTGTTTTACAAAATAGTCCTTTTCCGTATTTTCACTCCTTGCATAGTAGAGCATTTGTTCCACCAACTGAAATATCTTGTCTGTTTCTTTTTTTAACGTGTAATTTTTCGTATTATCGAACGTCAAAGACAATGCTCCTATCGGTATTTTAATTTCATGGGCGAAACTTTCCACATATTCTTGATAATCCTGCTTTTCCTCTGTGATTTTACCGATTTCATCATTCATAGATTTGCAGGCTTTTTTTAGTGCGTAGTAATAGGCTTCATTTTGAAATTCTTTTGGCTTTGGTAAAACATCTGCAATATAGTAGGTTTCTTCCAGTCCGTCTACTAAATCAATAATATGTTGCGAAGCCTTACGTTTCTTCCGATACAAACACCATTGAAAAAGCCCTTGTATGCTGATGAACAGAATTACCAGCAATACAACAAATAGCGTATCTACACCGTAGAAAATCAAGAGAAATGCTACTAAGGCAAGAAAGAAAAGCTGAAACAATATCTCTGTTATTTTTTCTTCTAAGAATGTAAAAAAGCTCACAGTTTCCAACCCTTTCCTCGTATATTTTCCAATAAATGAACAATACCGATTTCTTTCATTTTCTTTTTTAGACGGGTCATATTAACCAGTAATACATTTTCGTCTAAATAATATTTGTCGTTCCACAGCTTTTCCAATAGTTCTTCTTTGCTAATAACTTTATCTTCATTCATAAAGAAGTAGTATAAGATATGAAATTCATTTCTTGTCAGTTCAATGCTTTTCTCTTGATACTTCAAAATGGATAAATGTAAATCAAGGGTACAATCTTTTTTGACAAGCTCACGGAAATTGTTCGGGTTTGATAACTGCAATGCACGCTTGATCTTCTCAAGAAGAATAAGCGTGTCATACGGCTTTGTGATGAAGTCAATCCCACCCACTTGAATACTTTTCAATTCGTCAGCATTTGTATCTCTGCTTGTTACAAAGATAATCGGTACTGGCATGACTTGTTTTATTTTCCTGCATACTTCATAGCCATTCTCATACGGCAGGTTAATATCAAGCAGAACCAGTTCTATGGAATATTGCTTTAATTCATCTGTCAGGTTTCCAAAGTCAATCAATAAAACTGTTTCATATCCTTGTGTGTTCAATAATTTAGAAAGCTCCAAACGAGTGATTTCATCATCTTCGATAATTGCTATTCTCATTTCAACACCCCCTTGATTTACCATTATAATAATTTCACAGCAGGAGAGCTAGAAAAATCTAACTCTCCTCATTGATATTTCGTTTGAAACCGATATACGTTGCTATCCAGTAAATACTATAAATTAGGAAGAAGATAATTAAATTCAAGCCAAAGTACATTAGATAAAGGTGTTTATCTCCCAAAATTTGTTGATACACATTATTCAATGACGACATCATCACAAAAGAACATAATATTGCTGATATTGCAGGGACACAAAATAATATCAATAATTGTTTTCTGATTGTCTTAAATAGCGACTTATCATTTATTCCTAATCTTCGCAAGGTCAAGTAGCGATATTTGTATTTAGTAGAGTCGCTCAATGATTGAACTGCCAAAATTGTTCCTACTGCGGAAATCAAAATAAATGCAATGTACATAAACAGACTGGCTACTATTGCAACCATTGCTTTTTGTTGTTCTATTTCTGCACCTCTTACGTTTACTCTATACGACTCATCATTTATTTCTCCATTTTCATCAACCTTTACTAATTGATGTTGCATATCTTCTTTTATCTTATTTTCTAATTCTGCGTCTGTATCTTCTTTTGTATCTATAATCAAATGATTTTCTGATACTTCAAGTCCTTGAACATATTTATCTGGAAGTACAACAACAAATCTGCCAGTATTAGTTATAGAGTTCCAATAAGACTTAGTGTCATATCCTTTTAATTTCAAATTTTTATTTGCTACTGTTATGGTTTCAATATCTTTGTTATCTTCAACCTTATATGCAAACTTGCTATTTGTAACTATATAGTATTCGTTATCATTTAAAGAAAGCAACGGCATCTTTCTTAATTCCAGTAACCTATTATAATCACTTAACTTCAAGACTGGGTCAAAATCATAATATTCTGATTGGAAGAAATTTTGTACCTGATGATTCGGCTCTTTATAAATGTTGTACTCAATGGTATTAACAATCGTATATTCTTCTTCAATTACTCGAATATATTCATCAAATACCTGCTTATCATCAAAGAGTTGTACATCATATGGTGCATTTAAATTCACGCTGATATCATACGAAGCTTTGTTGATACTAGAATAATTCAGAGCCAGCAGTGAAGTTAAAATCAACATAGACAATGTACCAAATGTGAAGCTCATTGTTCTTGCTTTAGAAGCAAATGTTCTTGCTACAAACAGATTATCATTTTGATATTTCATTTTTTTATTCTTTAACAAAACAGTCAAGAACATATCTGCACAAGTTGTAGATATACCATAAATGCTGATAATCAACATGATTACGCTTACCATCAAATAAGTAAGTGTTTCTTGCTTATTAAAATTATCCATAGTACAACGTGAATTCCAGAGAAAAAGAGAAATCGCACCAAGAATAATACTTAAAACAAAAATGACATTTCTTTTTTTACTGTCACGGAACATTTTCTTTTCATTTTGTTTGTCAAAATAAAGAAAAATCACGTATCGTCATTTTACTTATTCTTCTTAATAGATTAAGCAAAACCAAAACATAAATAGTTAAAAAATAAATTATCAATAGTCCAATAGAAACGAAATTCAAAGAAATAAAGAGAGTTTTTGGAATACCCAGTAAGTTTACAATTACTAACGACACAAACTGGCTGAATAAAAAGCCAATAGGAATAGCTAATACAAATGCTAAAATTCCCAACAGTATATTTTCAATTACAACTAAGTGGGCAATTTCTTTTTTCTTAATGCCAAGAAGCATATATGTTCCTAATTCTTTACTTCTTTTTTCAAACATAAATTTCGTTGTATAGTTGATCAAAAAGCATATCACAAAAATAATAAGAATATTTACAGCGAACAATGAATTCTTAAATGCATCCATACTGGAACATAACTTTACAATTTCATCAGAATTTGCCACCAAATTAAAAGCAAATATAAGAGAAAAGGATGCAGTAACGGTTATCAGATAAATCAAATAATCTTTAATATTTCTTTTTGTATTTCTATACGCTAACTTACCTAACATTTCCCACTTCACCTCCGAGCAAGGTTAATATATCCAGTATTTCATTGAAGAAATCTTTTCTGCTTTTTTCCCCTCTGAAAATTTCATTGAATATTTTACCGTCTTTCAAGAACAAAATACGTTCACAGAAAGACGCACTAAACGGGTCATGTGTTACCATTAAAATAGTAGCCTGCATTTTCTTGTTGATTTCAGACATTGTTTCCAGTAATAATCTGGAAGCTTTTGAGTCCAAAGCTCCCGTCGGTTCATCAGCTAAAATCAGTTTCGGTTCATTGATTAAGCTCTAGCACAAGCACAACGCTGTTTTTGTCCGCCAGAAACTTCATAAGGAAATTTCGATAAAATATCACGAATACCCAATTTATCAGCGATAGCATGAACTCGTTTGTCAATATCAGCAGGGTTCTGTTTGTTGATTACCAATGACAAAGAAATGTTTTCTTCAATCGTTAAGGTATCTAAAAGGTTGAAATCTTGAAAAATGAACCTAGATTTTCACGTCTGAAATCAGCAAAATCTTTATCTTTGATTTTGGTAATATCTTGATTGTTGACTGTAATGTGTCCGCTGGTTACGGTATCAATCGTAGAGATACAGTTTAATAGGGTAGTCTTTCCAGAACCACTAGCTCCCATTATTGCGACAAATTCGCCCTTGTCTACATACATAGAAATACCGTCTACTGCCTTTGTGATATTTCCAGAGTTACCCCCGTAGTATTTTTTTACTTGTTCTAAATTTAAAATGTGTTCCATTAAAATCGCTCCTTTCTTCCTGCCACATTTATTTGTTTTGGAATACGATTAAATTATAGCAAGGGCAGTATTCAATTACACTTACAGTTTTGAAAGTAAACAGAGAGTAAAAGAGCCGTGATAATGCAGATCACAATTCTGTGAAGCATTTTCACGACCCGTTACTTTCATTGTCTAAAAAATTACAATTACAAACCTTTTATAAATAGTCGTAAGAAACCAATTCTTCCATAGGAATACGTGTAGCAAAATGACGTTCTGGGTCTGCTGGTGTTTCTTTCCCATAACCAATGACTAATATATTGACTGGTTCTAAATTATCTGGTAATTGAAATTCTCGTTTGATTACATTTGGTTTAAAAAAGCATACCCAAACTGTACCTAATCCCAACTCTGTTGCCTGCAACATCATGTGGTCTGTCAAAATAGTAGCGTCAATATCTGTTGTCTGTTTGTTATCAAAAGGTCGTGTCCATGCTTTTGAATGGTCTGCACAAACAATAATTGCCAATGGGGCATTATATATGTTTCCAGCTTTTGCAATACTTTTCAATCGTTCTTTGTCCTGCACCACCAATAATTTAACTGGCTGTAAGTTCGCCGCTGTTGGTGCAACATGAGCAGAAGCAAGTATTTTCTCCAACTTTTCCTTTTCTACTGGTTTATCTTCGTATGTTCTAACGGAATACCTCTTTTTTGCAATATCTAATACATTCATGTTTCAATCTCCTTTGTTCTTGTGAATTAGGTCAACCTATACTATAATTATATTCGTAATAGTCTATTAGACAAGAACGCACTATTTTGTAATATACTACCCAAAAGAAAAGCGAGAGAACATTATGGAAAATAATTGCTGTGGTTTTAGTTGTCCAGTTGAAGCAACCATTCAACTAATCGGTGGAAAATATAAGGCTGTCATTTTGTGGCATTTAATGAATAAAACATTACGGTATAACGAAATTCATAAGCTCATTCCCAAAGCAACAGATAAAATGTTAGCACAACAACTCCGTGAGCTAGAAAAAGACGGATTGATTAACCGCAAAGTTTACCCAGTTGTACCGCCAAAAACAGAATATTCTTTAACTGAATTTGGAAAAACCTTAACCCCTATTCTTGATGAACTATGCAACTGGGGAGAAAACTATTTGCTCCAAAAATAATTTAACGCCGTGATAATCAGATCTCACGCTGTGAGTTGTTTCCCACGCGTTTTTATTTACACTTTTACTTTTGTCTTTTTCGTAATGATATAAATATATTCTTCTGGTGTAGGGCGTTTATTCCCAAAATACTTTTTGAAATTTGCCTGCACCTCTGGGTCGGTGCTATTCATAGCTTCATCAATCGTTGCTTCAATATTTTCCCGAACATCAGCTAATGACATACCGCCAGCCTTTGCACCTGCTTTTAACGCTTTTTTAATATCTCGTTTTTTTATTCTTAGCATTAAATCACTCCTAAATATCTCTGTTTATTATCTGTTGGCAAAGAAAGCACCAAGAAATAACAAAAAGTATTATCGCTGTAAAAATGCTAATAGTAAGTGCCAAAACATGATTTTCAATTAACTTAATCATGCCAAAGAAAAATACACCCGATATTCCGTATGCTAAAATTCCAATAGCTCCGCTTAATTCTTCTTTGATAAAATAGTAACAAGGAATAAGAACAGCCCCTGACATAAATATCATAGTAGTTGTCATACAAGTAAATAATAAAAGCAAATGTGTATCTAGTTCATTACGGATTGAAGTAATAATAATACTTAAAACTAGACCAACAACAACAACCCCTAACAAACATAATAGAGCATACATAATATATTTACTGCTAACATGTGATTTTTTGATGTTGGAAATGTTATTGATGATTTCAACCAACCACATTTTCTGTCTGAATAAATTGTAGTTGTTACAAATTGCCCTAGTATAATAGAAGCTATCAGCATTAAAACATAGGGTGGAGCATAAAAAGAAACTCCGAACCCAAAGACAACAAAGCCAATGAGTAATATTATCATCGAAGATTTAATAGCAAAATAATCTTTTAATAATAAGCCTTTCATAATCAACATTCCCCTTTCACATAAAGTAACATGATATCGTCTATTGAAGCAGGTACAACTAAAGTATGTGGATATTCCTTTTTTTGCTTTTTGTCTATTTGCAACAAGCACTTGCCATTCATAATCTTGTTTCTTATAACGGATAATATCATTTTTATTCAATTCATCAAATTGTTTAGCATTGCATTTGATGATACCGTATTGCTCAGTCAATTCATCTTTAGGTCTTGAAAATAATACTTTCCCCTCATGTATAAATACGATATATCAGCGATTTTTTCTAAATCACTTGTGATGTGTGATGAAACCAAAATGGAATGTTCTTCATCTTGAATAAAATCTAAAAACATTTCTAAAATATCATCTCGTATAACAGGGTCAAGCCCACTTGTTGCTTCATCAAGAATAAGCAATTTTGAATTATGAGATAGAGCAACCACTAAGGAATACTTCATGTTCATTCCTTTTGAAAATTCTTTTAATTTTTTATTGATAGGAAGTTCAAACTTATTTAATAGCTCAAAATATTTTTCATTATTCCATTCAGCATAAATATTTTGAAAAACTTTTCCTAACTTTTTGGGTGTTAAATTATCGGGATAATTACTTCCATCAAATACAACACCGATATGTTCTTTCGTTTCAGCGTTGACATCTTTCCCATTAAATACAGAAATTTTCCCTTGCTCAGTAACAATCAAACCTAAAATAGCTTTAATTGTTGTGCTTTTCCCAGCTCCGTTTTCTCCAATCAATCCAACGATACTACCTTGCGGAACAGTAAAGGAAATATTGTCAAGTTTGAAGTCACTATATTGTTTAGTTACTCCATTAAGTTCCAAAGCATATTTTTCCATAATCTCATTCCTCCTCATATAATAGTGCAAGTAAAGATTGTAATTTATCCAGCTTTATTCCGCTTACCTTTGCAATTTCAATCGCTTCTATAAAATAATTTTCTATTTTCTTTTGTTGTTCTTCTAAGTAGAAATCTTGATTTTGAACGGATACAAAGCAACCTTTTCCAGCAGTTGTTTCAATAAAACCGTCCTTTTGAAGTACATCATAAGATTTTTGCACCGTTAAAACACTAATATGCAACGACTTTGCCAGTCCTCTTATAGAGGGAAGTGCTTCTCCAGCTTTCAAATCTCCGTTGATAATCATTGCCTTTATTTGTGAAGAAATTTGCTCATAAATCGGTATGCTGGCATGATTATTGATAAAAATATCCACTATACCACCGCCTTGTCTTATACTGTATTACCTTTACAAGTACAGTATAGTATTATATGATACGATTGTCAATAAGTTTAGGCTTGTAATCATGCAAAAATGCTAACTACAAGCCTCTTGATTTATCCTATAATCTTCCAGTTGCTATCCTTATGTAGTACAAGTTCATACTGCGATACTTGTGTTGCCTTTGTCTGATTATCAAGGAATTTTACAGCAACCTTAACTTTCACATTGTCCCCGTCCTTTGTAAAGATAGGTTTACCAGTTCAGAATAAAGATAGTCCCTGCCGATAGGTTCAAGCACATTTCCCGTTACATAATAGGCAAGTTCTTTTTCTGTGGCTGTTGGGTACAGCTTAAAGAATGTTTCCAGAAAAGAGGTAGCGTCATTGACAGTATCAGCGTCTACGCTTGCATCTGCTTCTGGTGTCTTAGGCTCATAGTCCGATTTTTCGATTGCTGGTGCAAGGGTAGGGTTCTGAACGATTACCATATCCCCGTCAGCGTCCACATGGACTTTTACGGTATAGGTTGCTTTCACATTGCTTGTCTGTTCTCCCTCTTTTATCTGCTGATCTACTTCGTAGGTAGCAGAAAAAGTGTCCGTTCCCGACTGTTCGATACTCCATACAATCACATCTGTAACCGTGGAGCTGGTTGGTATATCGGTTCTAATGGTATCCACATTCAAGTCCTGCAATTCCTTTGTCAGATAACCGTTGATTGCCTGTGTCCTTGCTTCAATCGCTTCTTTACTGTTATTCCATGTGTAGTAGGACTTCGCAAAATTCTTTACGAAATTTTCTATCCCGTTGGTATCCTGCAAGCGAAGCTCAATGATTTCTTTTTCATGGGTGGTGTGCTGGTCGATAGCGGTAAAATTCTTATACACCCCAAAACTCACGCTTGCGATAAGCACCACCCACAACGCAATCACGGTTTTCTTATGTGTGCCTACCTTAACAGTACGCACCTTTTTTTCTTTTGGTTCTTTGAGAGTTTCTGTCTGTTTCTTATTCTTCTTAAACATATTTTTCAAGTCCTTTCTATTGTTTTACTCGTCCTGCACCGATTAGGTGCTGTTGCCAGTAACTACTGCTTAGGTCTGCATATCCTATCGATAGTGATAGGTAACTTTTTGATTTTATCTCCAAGTTTTCCCCCACTTCACACCGTGCATGATAGTTTCCTATCACACGGCGTTCCCTCAATGGTAGTCGTTTTGATCTAACTCATTATTTCCAACCATAACTCTATACTGATTGATTTTATTTAGTTGTGCTTTGTCTGGTTTTACTATTTTCAAATATTTTTCCGTGGTTTCCTCAGCCGAGGAATGTATAAGAATATGTATTTCATTTGTTACATATATCAAGTTTTTATACTCGTCTGAACCACCTTTGAATTTAGGTTTTATATGGTGCAAGTCCATATTTCCGATTTTTAATTCTTTTCCTGTAATCTTGCATTTTCCTCTTTGTGCAACATATACAGAAATTCGATTATCATTAAATTCAGTTGTTCCTTGTAGGGGCGATGTCTGCTCCATGAGATAATGAATAATTCTCATGTTCATTTGTAATCTTTTATGTATTGCATTTCTTCCCTCAACCGTATATCTGGTACACTCTTTTGAAATCATTTTTGGCTCTCTGAATTTAATTCCTGCAATAGGAAACAGGGCAGTACCTGCTATGAATATCTTTTTATATCCATATTCCTTATAAAACTTTTGATATGTTTGCGTTATAGTTCCATTCTTACTGCGAATGTGTTTGGTTCGACAAAGCAGGCTCTTGTTGACTATATAGGCAATCTCTACGAAATCATAATTTACCATAGTTGACATACTGTAATAGTTCTGTAATCCTAACACCGTAGAATTGTACTTATTTACAGCTTCTCTAGTTGGGTTTTTCTGAATTGATTTGATTTGCTTTTTAAGTTTTTCTACTGCAAGTTTCTTAGCCTTGTCCCTCATGTGGCTTCTGTTTGTGTATTTTCCAGCTTTACCTTTTTTAACCTTTAGCTTTAATCCTAGAAATTCTGAATAATTCTTACGAATATTCGTGATTTTTGATTTTTCTGGACTAATTTCTAAATGTAGCCGTTCATTTAGCCACTTTTTGGTAGCCATGAAGATTTTCTGTGCTGTATCACAATCTTTACACATGATTTTGAAATCATCAGCGTAACGAACAATTTTAATTTCCTTTAGCTGTGTTTCCTTTAACGCAAGTAACTTGCTTCTTTGATGTTTGTATGGATAGTTTGTAGGGTGGTTGTCCCATTGGCTTGCTATCCACCAGTCAAGTTCATTTAATACTACATTTGCCAGTAGAGGGGATAATATTCCACCTTGCGGAGTACCTTTGTTGGGAACTCCATTGTTTTTGACTGGTGCTTTTAACATTCTTGATATTATGGAAATCAAGTTTTTATCTCTAATGCCTAACGTCCATAATTGCTTTAACAGTTTCCCATGATTAACATTATCGAAAAATCCTTTTATATCTATATCCACAACATAATGAAATCCACTATGTGCAAGATGATAGAAGCGAGCAACAGCATGAGATGTACTTTTATCTGGGCGAAATCCGTATGAGTGTTCATAGAATTTAGCTTCTAATATTGGCTCTAATATTTGTCTTATACATTGCTGTACTAGTCTATCCTCAATGGTTGGTATTCCGAGTGGTCGTGTTTTTCCATTTGGTTTTGGAATTTCTACTCGTTTGACCGCATGGGGAATATAATTTTTAAGCCTTATTTTTACATACTCTGTCAGTAACTCTGGACTGGTTTCAGCTAATTCTGTAATGGTATTACTATTCGTGCCAGCCGTTTTGCTTCCTTTGTTTGTTTTGATTGTTCGATATGCAAGCATTACATTTCGTTTATCTGTTATTAGTTCAACAAGGTTAATAAACTTATAGTTTTCTTTTCCCAGTTGATACAATTTGTCTTGAATGTCTTGTGTATCGTAGTATTCATTGAACCTTAAAGCCTTTTTCTTCTGTGTTTTGGTTGTCATTAGTCGGCGTTGTACCTCCTTTGGAGTAACTGCCTATTTTAGTCGTACTCGAACCTAATTGTTTTTAATGAATTGATTTTAACTGCCATTGACTAGTGGCTATCCCTCCACGATTTATTATCATCGCTTCATAGGTACTGTGCCACCACTTTCACTGAAATTAACCCAAGTTATATTTCTTTAGAAATTTTCCTTGTGAACACTTCATTTACCGATAAGGGTATCCATGTTTTCAGCTTACGACGTTCCGATAATCTTATCCTTACATATATACTTTTAGGTAATTCCTCTGTGCCTGCTTGCTTGATACTGCCCTTGACAGTATAAGGACTTTCATAGTAACCAGTTTTACTAATCCCCACAAGCTCCTCAATAGAGGCGATTGCTGTTAGTCAATCTCGCAGTTTAGACACGTACATTCAGAATTTTGTCAGTATTTCACTTTCTGAAATACATACTTACCATGAGTATTTTATGGAAACCCGACCTATCATACACTCGACCACCTCTGGTTCGCATTTCCTGTACCGCCTTAACGTCTTTAGGGTGTACTCTCAGCCGACTTCTGCGAGCTTCGCACAATCAAGTCCTTATCTACTTAATCGCACGTCGCAGTCTTAGCTAAAGCCTTTCAGGGCGTTACTCCGTCATTCGACTTTTCAGATTATCAGTTCTCTTTATGAAATTGTTTAACGTGCTTTCATAAATGCCTAACCTTTTCAGTTAGGAACGTCTCACACGGTCGCCTGCATGGTACATCTGATTATTTCCTACATAAATGCCGACGTGCGTTACATACGAACCAGCGTTATAGGTAGAATGGAAAAACACCAAGTCCCCAGCCTTTGCCTGCGAGAGTGGAAGATGTTGGGTAGCGTCATACTGTGCTTGTGCTGTTCTCGGTAAGGAGATACCAGCTTTTCCATAGCACCATTGCACAAGTCCGCTACAATCAAAGGAAGTGTTCGGGTTACTGCCACCATACACATACTTCCAGCCTTGATATTTCAACGCTTCATTCATAATCGCTTGTGCCGTCGCATTATCAAAATGTGCCACAGTCAGATATTGATTGACTAATTCCACATAGAACATATTTCCATAGCCATACCGCCAGCCCCCATTCTTCGCAACAGCTATCGGGTTGGTGTAGGTTACTTTCTTTCCACCCGACTTCTCACGAGCGAAGCTCTCTGCAAGATTAAAAGTGTGTTTCTTTCCTTTTCCTGCCACATATCCCACATAGCCACCGCCATAGTTATAGGACTGTATCGCTACATTCAAATCGTCGATACCTTGATTTTTGCAGGAAGAAAGCAGGGACGCAAAATACTTACACCCCTGCTTGATTGAACTTTCCGTATCTAAGGAATTAGGCGGTAAACCAAGACTTTCCGAACTCTGCATAACATCTTCTGCCGTACCGCCACTTTCTACTTGAATGATAGCCAATAGCACATTGACATACTCGGAGATACCGTTTTCTCTGGCGTATTTTTCCACCATAGGCTGATGTTTCAAGACTTCTGCGGATAAGTTCATACCCGTAATGCCAGAAGAAAAGTTGCTGTTCTCGTCGTCGCTGTCCGCACTAATCAAGACACCAAAGAAAAGCACCAGAGAAAAGAGGATAGGAAACAGACTGCCAATGATAGCGATATGTTTCAGTTTCATTTTTTCTTCTGTCCTTTCTTCGTTACAAGGTTACGAGTTTTCTCTGTGGTCTGCTGACCTTTGTCCTGTCGGTCTTTGGTGTAATTCTGGCGTGTTTCCTGCTGATACCACTTTTTCTACATTCTGCCTATGTACTGGCTGTCGCCGACTGGGTCGCTTTCTTAATCAGCAAGACACCAGAAATAACGG
>ENA-OQIG01000954-OQIG01000954.1-human-gut-metagenome-genome-assembly--contig:-NODE-954-length-14294-cov-3.946919_pt1 | contig 14294 bp, 17 predicted proteins | sample MGYA00242576_ERZ504741 | MGnify/ENA primary metagenome ERZ504741 (study PRJEB26092, sample SAMD00036436) | human gut metagenome | host: Homo sapiens | study: EMG produced TPA metagenomics assembly of... | reverse complement strand
CTGGAGAAAAAAGACTATGTAATGGCATGGCAGCAGAAATAGAAATTCAAGTTTTAGTGTTTGGAAAATTATGACTTAGTGTGCAAGTTGGGAGAAAATATGGTAACGGAAAAAGAGAAAAAAGCATGTCGATTTATTGCCGAATGGCTATAAGATTGTGAGACAGTCTCTGGTAGATGATCTGGAGGGCGAAAAAAGGTATGTTGGGAGACAGAAATTTTGCAGGATGATGATAGTGGATTTACTTATGAAATCAGCAGGTGTCTGTATTTCGATACCTGTAAGGAACATGGCTATGCAGAGTTCTGCAAAGTATTTTGCAACCATGACTGGTATGCTTATGGAGTATTAAAGCATCATTCGAGATTTATCAGAAATCGAGATTGCCGAAGATGGAACTGTATGTCATGATACAATCGAGAAAGTAACAGAGAAACATTTTTTTATAAAACCGAAAAATTGATTATGGGAGGAAATTGAAAATGGCGAAAGAAGAGAGATTTGAAAAAATATATTCTCAGGGAGCATTAACTACTACTGAGATATGGGTGGATAAGGAAACTGGTGTGAATTATTTATATCATGCATGTGGGTATTCAGGTGGACTGACTCCATTGTTGGACAGAGATGGGAAACCAGTTATTTCTCAGGCTATAAATAGATGACCTTAGAAACAGCAACTGTTATGGTAAGTAACAGCATCGTCACAATATGTATATGGTCGATTGGTGTGTGCGGTAATATACTATATTCAGAAAAACAATTCAGGAGATTTTATGAGAAGATCAGGTTGGACAAAATGGTTGATCGTGATTCCGGCAATGCTAGGCATTGTGTTGGTGACCTATGTGCGGTATACAACGGATATCTGGGGATTTGGTGCATTTATCTGCCAGCTGATTGCAATTTTGGAATTGGCTTATGGTCTGCGAATTGCGATGCTGGCACAGAATAGAAAGAAGTCCTATCGGTTAACACCGGAAGAACGACATGAGTATGCACGGTATTTATATGAGAAGCAATATCACCGTTACCCTGCTGTAGCGAATCAGATGCTTTTGGTTATGGCACGGATGAGTGTACTCCTTAACAATTATGAACGGGCTGCACAGGAGCTGGCAGATATTCGTATAGATAAATTCAATCCAGCACAGTTGAAGTTGTATTATTACCTGAAAGTGGTTACAGCAATGGCAGCAGGAGATGCGACAGGGATTCAAGAGAGCCAGATGTGTTACGCAGGGATTCCGGATACTAAATGCACATATCCGTCAAAAGCAGAGCTTGCTATGTGGATAGAGCAGAGAGCGGCAGCGCAGATGGCAGAGGCACTGAAGAAGGCAGTGCCGGATAAAAAAGAGCATCCGATACGGATCAGTATCATTACTTTGGTTCTTGCGTATAGTACCTTCTTCTATGGATTGTGGTATGGTATAAAACGTGATATGGGATATGAAGTGAGATATCGTTTCGCAGAAATATCGATTACTGTTATTACAATCAGTCTGGCGGTTCTTTTGATCTGGGGGATCGTGAGTTTATACAGACACAATTGCCAGGCATTATCCATACAATTCGGTAAAAACAAAGTGGCATTGATAATTGTCTATGGAGCTGCTGCGATATTTGCACTTTTGATTATTGGAATGAGTGGTCTGAGTGTAGTGTTCGGAATGGATGGAACAGAAACGGTGACTGGTTGTGACAGCAAATATACGTATATAACTGTGCAGGAAGATTATGGTGGTGAACGGAGATACAGAACCAATAATCCATTTGTTATGCAGAGTATGGATGGTCTGTGGTGGTCTTCGGATACAATAGATGAAGAAGATAATCAAGAAGAGGATACTACAGAATTACCGGATTTGGATACAGAGAATTCAACAGATTCAGAGGATATTCAGAGTGGAAATACCATAGAAGATTACGAGACAGAAGGGCAGCATGATGGTCTGACAATTCAAAATGCAATGCTGGCAGTTTATAATTACCTTCAGGAGCAGAATACACTTCAAAATATGGCGTTCAGTTACACGGCGAATGCAAAGGGAGAAGTCTATGCTGTCGTCAGCGAAACGCAGGAAACAAAGAACGGTAATACGGTAAATGTGAGATACTGTCTGTACGATAATGGTTCCAAGACAGATGCAGATGGTAATTCCTGCGAAGAACTGGTGTTAGAAAAAGTATATCCGGATGGCAATTACGAGACCGAATTGGTAGATTTTTATCTGGTAAATGCAGATACGATGCAGGTGACAGACGAACAGAAGAATACGTGGTAAAATAAATTCTGGGGAAGTAGGTGCATTGTATGACAATGAGAGAAAAAATAAAACTATTATCGTAAATGTTTCAAGCGGACTGGGTTCTTTTGGAAGTATGCAAAAGGACTCCAAGACATAAGAGGTGAACTGCGCTGATCCAGGTGCCACGGCAACAGATTTGAATGTCGACGGAGGAAAGCAAACAGTACAGGCGCAATCGTAAAACTTGCAATGATTGATAAAACCGGACTAACAGTAACTTTTATTAGTCGATTTGGAAATATGCCTTGGTAATCAACAATTCCGGTTTTACTGACTAAGAAAATGAGGAGGATTCATAATGAGTGAGAAAACAGAGATTACTTTTATGCAAACAAGACTAATCCGGCTTGCTTCAGAAGAGTGGCATTTACCTGTTGAACAGATTATCCACTTGTTTAAAGAAGCCGATGTTCTTGGATATATAGAAAAATGCTATGGGATTTTTCATTGTGAAGGCGATGAAGCTGTGCTTGAAGATATTACTGAATTTTTGCAAAGAAAGGGGATAGAGATTAGTGCTTGAGTTAAAAGATGGATTTGTTCTCTATCATGGAAGTTATTGTGAAGTAAAAGAGCCAGATCTTGCCAAATGTGCAAAGAGAAAAGATTTTGGACAGGGATTTTATTTAACCACATCAAAGGAACAGGCAGAAAGTTTTCTGAGAACCTCAATAGCCAAAGCCATCGCAACCGGAACAATTGAAGAGGGGCAGAAGTTTGGATATATTTCAACTTTTTGAATTCAAACTTTCAGAAAATCTTGAAACGCATATTTTTGAAAATGCAGATGTGGACTGGTTACATTGTATCGCCGCTCACCGAAAGAAAAAAATGTTTATTGAGGTTGAACGTGAAATGGCAAGGTATGATATCATTGCAGGAAAGATTGCGGATGATGCAACAAACGCTACTCTTACCGCTTATCTTGCGGGTGCTTTTGGGACTGCAGGTGATAAAGTAGCAGACGATTTCTGTATCAGACAGTTGCTGCCGAATAAATTGAAAGATCAATACTGCTTTAAAACTGAGGCAGCTATTGAGTGTCTGAAATTTGTGAAAGGTGAGAAGATATGGCTGAAGTAAACAATTCCAAAGGAAAAAAATGAATTATACAATCGACCTTCTGATCACTATGGTGACAGATGAAATCGCAGAAGAGACAGGCAAGGACAGAAACGAGGTATTGACAGATTTTTTGTGTTCAAAGACAGGAAAAGCACTGTATGATGAGAAGACAAAGCTGTGGTGCACTGGTCCGGCATATATAGCTGAACTGTATATGGAAGAATTAAAGAAATCCTGATATGGGATGTGAGTTTAAATTTATACGACAATGGTGACAAAGACTTTCATTCCAAGGAGCAACAATTAAATATTTCAAAAACGCTGAGGTCAGCATTTCCTAATCACAGGACAACGACCTCAGTTTTTTATACCCAGGAATCGGCATTCATGAATAAGCCGGTTCTTTTTGTTTACAGAAAAAAGAAGGAGTACAAGAAAATGAGCAGAGCAAAAAATCCAAAGTATGAATCCATGTCATTGGAGGAACTGAAGGCCAACATGGAAAAGAGCAGACAGGAACTGGAGGCAGCAATTCACCACAAAAACATTCTGGAGCAGCGGAAGAAGCGTAAGCGTCCAATAAGAGGGTGTATCGAAATTTCTGGCTGTTGCATGTAAACTATTGATTAGAGTTTTGGGAGTTGACTCTAAAAACTCTAAATCTAATCTAAGGAGCAGGCTTATGGATCTTTCTTCTTTGACTCCAGACAAACAGGTGAAACTTCAATACTGGCTGGATGTAATACGGCAATGCAGGGCCTCCGGACTGACAAATCAGATCTGGTGTGAACAACACGATATCTCTTTGAAAAGTTATTATTACTGGCTTTCCAAAATTCGAAAGCTTGCCTTGGAAGAACTGCCCCGCAAGAAAAACGGCATCCACATGTGTACAGACCAACAGTCAACTGCTTTAACGGAATCCCCGGCTGAGTTTGCGGAGCTTTCACTTCCGGACAGAAACATTTCCCGTTCCACTCCTGCAGCCATACTTCATATCGGATCCATAACAGTGGAACTTTATGAAGGCACATCTGCCAGATGCTGGAAAACATTCTGAAAGCCGTGCAGTCATGTTAGGAGAGCTTTCCCAGGTGGAGAAAATCTATATCCGATGCGGCTACACCGATATGAGGAAGCAGCTCAATGGCTTGCTGGATATCATCCAGTACAACTTCAAACTGGATCCTTACAGCAATTCCTTATTCCTGTTCTGTGGAAAGAGGGCTGACCGGATCAAAGCAGTCCATTACGAGGGAGACGGTTTCTGCCTTTTATACAAACGGTACGAAAACGGACGTCTCCAATGGCCGCGGACCGGCGAAGAAGCAAAACAGATTTCTGATCAGCAGCTGCGCTGGCTTCTGGAAGGTTTGAACCCGGAGCAGCCAAAGGCGGTTCAGAAATGGCTCCCGCATAAGTCTGAAAATACTGAAAATCCTTAGAAATGCTGGGAAATCTGACGATTCTATGGTATAATAATCCTATCGAAGCGAAAGGTTTTCAGGTTATGTCAGCTACGGAACAGGAGTATAAAAATCATATCAAAGAACTGGAACAGCAGGTCCGGCTCCTGAAAGAGCAGGTTGATTTCCTGACCCGTAAACTTTATGGAACAAAATCCGAGAAGACATCTACTCTCGAAATCGAGGGGCAGATGTCTCTTTTTAATGAAATCGAAACCTGTGCGGATCCTGATGCACACGAACCGGAGCTTGTTGAGATAGAGAAGCACCTACGTAAAAGGAAGTACACCGGTCAGCGGGAAGAACTGGTAAAAAATCTCCCTCACAGCAAAGTACTCCATACCATAGATGAAAGGGAACAGATATGCGATAACTGCGGGAGTACGATGGTGAAAGTAGGGGAAGAATTCGTCCGCACGGAAGTACAGTTTATCCCTGCAAAACTCAAGGTGATTGACCATTACCGGGAAACGTATGAATGCAGGTCGTGCCGGAAAAACGGAACTCCTTATATGGAGAAGGCTCCGGTGCCATATCCTCCCGTCCTGCATTCTCTGGCATCTGCATCTACCATCACCTGGCTCATCCACCAGAAGTTTGAATTAAGCATCCCGCTGTACAGACAGGAAAAAGAATGGGAGGCTTTGGGATTACGTTTAAGCAGAGCGACTATGTCAAACTGGCTTCTGGTTGTCTATCGGGACTGGCTTGTACACATCGTCCACCGTCTGAAGCTGGAACTTCTGAAACAGAGATACCTTCATATCGATGAAACACATGTACAGGTGCTGAAAGAACCGGGACGGAAAAATACGTCCGATTCCTATATGTGGGTTTACTGCAGCATCAGAGATGCTGTAAATCCCATCCGCTACTTCGAGTACCAGCCGGGACGAAGCGGGAAATATCCGGAAGCGTTTCTGAGGGAATATGAAGGTTATATCCATACAGACGCTTACTCCGGATACAATGCAGTTTCAGGAGTAAAAAGATGTCTTTGCTATACGCATCTGCGCCGGGCTTTCGTGGATGCGCTCCCAAAAGACATCCATAATTCGGAAGCATCAAAACCTGCGGAAGCAATCCTCCGTCTGAATCAACTCTTTAACATAGAGTCAGAGTTGGAGGCGCTCCCTCCTGATCAGAAGAAAAAAGAACGTCTTATCCGCGAGAAACCGCTTCTCGAGGCTTTTTGGTCATGGGCAGAAAAAAGTGCCATCGGAGAGCTGCCGAAATCCAAACTTCAAAAGCTTTTCATTACGCCTTAAATAACCGTGAAGGTTTTTGGAATTATCTGGAAGACGGGAATTGTTCCATCAGTAATTCGCTTGCGGAAAACTGTATCCGTCCCTTTGTGATCGGCAGAAAGAACTGGCTGTTCTCCGGCAGTCCGAAAGGGGCGGAAGCCAGTGCAGGAATCTATACACTGGTAGAGACAGCGAAAGCGAATGGGCTTGCCCCGATGAAATATATAAAATATATCCTGTCCGACATGCCGGGGAGTGCTTTTCTTGAACATCCTGAATATCTGGATGATTATCTGCCTTGGAATCCTCTTGTAAAAGAATTCTGTCGATAACCGTTGACCTTTTAGTATAAAAGGCTGACGGTTATTTTTCTATACACTGTTTTATTTGACACTTACGTTATTTTTTTGCCCATTTTGAATTCATCACTTGACATTGTGGCAAAGAGCTGATGAGCCAGGACGAGCTGGCAGTTATGGATGGCGGCAAGTGCATCTTGCAGTTGCGCGGTGTGCGTCCGTTTCTTTCAGACAAGTATGACATTACCAGACACCCTAATTTCAAATACACAGCTGATGCAGACAAGCGAAATACCTTTGATATTGAAGCATTTTTGTCTGCCAGACTAAAACTCAAGCCTGATGAGGTCTGCGATGTATATGAAGTAGACACGGAGGGCGTGTAATAAGGTTCCGCTGAGAAAGGAGTGATCGTATCTATTGCCGCAACTGCCTCTGTTGAGCCATTGGCGTACAAAGCGGACAATCGCAAGAAAAATAATGAAAAAGGAGGAAAGCCGGAATCATGCCCCCGGAAACCGGGCGGCAGATTGTTCCGGCTTTTGTATGCCTATGAAACATGACAAACCTATTTTTTAATCAGATTCCGGCTAATATTATTTATGGCATTTTTTGAACAGGCAATTACCGTTCTTCAGACTCTCGTTATCGCTCTGGGCGCTGGTCTTGGTATCTGGGGTGTCATCAACCTGTTGGAAGGTTACGGCAACGACAACCCTGGCGCAAATGCTCATGTACGGTAAGGAAGCAAGCAACCGAAAACAAGAGATAGACCGCCAGCACTACACTATTCCGAACCAAAGACCAAAAGATAAGCATTGTGGGAAAATCTAAACTTTTGGATTTTCCTACAATGCCGACTACGGCGGAATCCTTCCCACTCCTTATATCTTTATTTCCGTATACATTGAATTTGTATTTAGTAAATGCTATAATGTCCCTATTCAAATTATAAATGTGTTGAATTAGTTACATGTACATATTTTTTGTGCCGCATAAATACCTGTTGAGGTTGTCGTTCTTTGTCCAGATGTGGAAACAATAAAAGGAAGGGAACGATACAGGGAGAAAACAGGCTATTCCGGCTTTACGGTTGAAACCTTATACGATACATTTATGCAGACAACACCACGGATCGGCTTTTGGCTGGACAATTCCAACCAAACACCACAGCAGACAGCAGAAACCATTCTGAACGCCAGAAAGTCGGTATGATTGTTACATATAAGGGGAAGAAAAATTTCTTTTAGGTACTTTCTTTCCTAAAACTAATGTGATATAATAGCATCATTCCAAAAAAGGAGTAAAAAATATGCGGCAAGGTATTCTTAAATAAAACTATAATCAAATAGTGGGAACAAAGGATTATGATAGTCCCTTTTGTGGGGGCTTGGTTTTTTGTACCCAATTTAAGAATACTTTTGCCTTATCAATTTTGACATATCCGAAAAACAGCAATCACAAACAGGTGTATGCTGTATATGTGTATGTCCGCAAATTATAATCCCCAGTGGTAAAAGTATTTTACTGCTGGGGATTTTTATGCCCTTTTGGGGCTGTAAAAGGAGGACAATCACATGAAAATAATCAATATTGGAATTCTCGCCCATGTAGACGCAGGAAAAACAACATTGACGGAAAGCCTGCTGTACACCAGTGGAGCGATTGCGGAACAAGGAAACGTGGATAAAGGAACTACAAGAACAGACACTATGATTTTGGAACGGCAGCGCGGAATTACCATTCAGACAGCGGTTACTTCTTTTTGCTGGAATGATTATAAAATCAATATCGTGGACACTCCCGGTCATATGGATTTTTTAACCGAAGCATACCGCTCTTTATCTGTCCTTGACGGAGCTGTTTTAGTCATTTCGGCAAAAGACGGCGTACAGGCACAAACCCGTATATTATTCCATGCGCTTCAGAAAATGGACATTCCGACAATTATCTTTATAAATAAGATAGACCAAAATGGGATCGACCTGCGGCGTGTTTACCAAAGCATTAAAGATAAACTTACCAGTGATATGATTGTCATGCAGGAGGTTTCCCTGTCGCCAAAGATAACCATGACCGATATTTCTGATTTGGACAAATGGGATATGATTATTTCCGGAAGCGATGAACTATTAGAACGATATGTTGCAGAGGATTCTTTGGATATACAGGAATTACAATATGAAAAGTGCAAAAGAACCAGATGCTGCTCTTTGTTTCCTGTTTATCATGGGAGTGCAAAAGACAATTTAGGAACAGAAAAACTGATTGAAGCGATTACAGAAACTTTCATTACAGAAACAGACGATATTCAGTCTGAATTATGTGGATATGTTTTTAAGGTTGAGTATACAGAGCGGAAAAAACGGCTTTCTTATTTACGCCTGTATCATGGGACGCTCCATTTACGGGATACCCTGCTGCTGTCAAAAAAGGAAAAAATAAAGATTACAGAAATGTGTATTCCGTCAAATGGTGAAATCGTCCCGGCTGACCATGCCTGTCCGGGAGAAATTGTTATTTTAGCTGATGATACTTTGAAACTGAACGACATTCTGGGAAATGAAAAACTCCTGCCTCACAAAACACGGATTGATAATCCCATGCCATTACTTCGGACAACGGTAGAGCCGCAAAAGCCGGAGCAAAGGGAAGCCCTGTTAAATGCCCTCACAGAGATTGCTGATACAGACCCTCTTTTGCATTTTGACATTGATACTGTTACACATGAGATTATATTATCTTTTTTGGGAAAAGTACAGTTAGAAGTTATTTGTTCGCTATTAGAAGAAAAATATCATGTGGGCGTGGCTATGAAAGAGCCTTCGGTTATTTATCTGGAAAGACCGCAAAAAAAAGCGAGCTACACGATTCATATTGAAGTGCCGCCGAATCCGTTTTGGGCATCTATTGGTTTGACTGTAACACCGCTTCCTGTTGGAAGCGGAACACAATATAAAAGCGAGGTATCTCTCGGCTATTTAAACCAAAGTTTTCAAAATGCCGTCATGGAGGGTGTGCGTTATGGAATGGAGCAGGGCTTATATGGCTGGGGAGTGACAGACTGCCAAATTTGTTTTGATTATGGAGTTTATTACAGCCCGGTCAGCACCCCCGCTGATTTTCGTTTTCTTGCGCCTGTCGTGTTGGAGCAGGCATTGAAAAAAGCAGGAACACAACTGTTGGAACCATACCTTTCCTTTACCCTTTTTGCACCGCAGGAATATCTTTCACGGGCTTATAATGACGCACCAAAGTATTGCGCAATCATTGAATCAACCAGACTTGAAAAAGATGAAGTTATTTTTAAGGGGGAAATCCCTGCCCGTTGTATTGGTGAATATAGAAATGATTTGAATTTTTATACAAATGGAAGAAGTGTCTGCATTACAGAATTAAAAGGGTATCAGGAAACTTCCGGCGAGCCTGTGTTTCAGCCACGCCGCCCGAACAGCCGTTTAGACAAGATCCGGCATATGTTTCAGAAGATAATGTAACATCTTGCGCAATGCAAACGTTCATTGCTGGCTATTGCGAAATATCATTGATAAAATCAGCATCAGAGAGGAGGAACCATTTTGAACCAGAAACAGACGGATATTACAACAGGAAAGCAAATACGTCATCTGCGAACACAATCGGGAATGACACAGGAAGAACTGGCTGGGAAATTGAATGTTACCCGGCAGGCGCTATCGAATTGGGAGAGAGATGTTAATGAACCCGATTTAAATACGTTGAAAAAAATTTGTTTTCTTTTTGGAGTCCACATGGACGATTTTGCGAAGGAGGTAATAACAAAAATGGAAACATGTGAAAAAAAGAGAAACGACAATTTAATAAGTATGATATGGCAATTGGACTTTTTTATGGTGTCGGGATATTTCTTGGCATTGGTATTTTCTTTGTTGGCGGTTTTATGACAATGTCGGGTGCAGGGTGGGGAGCATCACTATTTGGCGGTGGCTGTTTTTCTCTTGTATTTGGCTTGATATGCCATGCAGTTATTACATTGAGAAGAAATGACAAATGATGACATATCCTGCTTTCTAGTCTTTTCGGTCATATCGCGTAAAAAAGCCGCTGCTTTTGGCTTTCCAATAGCGGCGGCAAAGGGAAATATCCTTTGAATACCTTACAGAAGAAAAGTTTTGCAGCATTATAAAAATAAAAGCCTATACCATTTTGGAAAGAAAAGATACATAATAGTCAAGACGGCAACAATCAGAAGTTATGGAGGGTAACAATGGAATATAGTAAGGAAGATTTAATGGAAGCAAAAAGGCAAATTTTGGGAGTGGGAGAGAACATGGGAACAGAGGAAAGCAAAAAGATCTGGGAGAAAAACGCACAATTTTGGGATGATGCAATGGGTGACGAATCCAATGAATTTCACAGAGAGGTAGTACGTCCCAAAGTAACGGAACTTCTCTCTCCTGATCCTTCGGATTACATTTTGGATATTGCGTGCGGCAATGGAAATTATTCTTCGTATCTTGCACAGAGAGGCGCTTCGGTCGTCGCTTTTGATTACAGCAAAAAAATGATAGAATTGGCTAAAAGACGGCGATCACAATATGCAAAACAAATTGAGTTTTGCGTAGCGGATGCGACCAATAGAGAAAGCTTATTAGGATTAAAAAGAAATCGAGCCTTTACGAAAGCAGTTTCTAATATGGCAATTATGGATATTACGGATATTGAACCGCTTTTTATGGCTGTTTATGAACTATTGGAGGAAAACGGGATTTTTGTCTTTGCAACGCAGCACCCTTGTTTTATCACATTGACTGAAAAATATATGACACCGCACAGTTACTATGATATAGCGATCGAAGGGCAGCCGGAGGAGCAGATTTATTATCATCGTTCCATACAAGATATTTTTAACCTTTGTTTCAGAGCTGGATTTGTCATTGATGGATTTTATGAAGAATGTTTCAAAAACAATAAAGAAATTCCTATGGTAATGATAGTAAGGCTTAAAAAGGTAAAACGTGATAGCTTAAAATAAATTCAAGTTTGCCGGATAAATAGCAAACCCGGCCGAGCCAGTCAACGGTCAAGATGAACGGGCTTCGCCCGCCGTTGACAGCCCCGCCCGGTTTTGCAGTTAGGCAGTCAAGGAGCGACAGCCTAAAGTGCTGCCGCCCCTTACTATCATAAAAAGCAACTACTAACCAGCCACAGCCCTTTTGGGAGGAAAGGGGGATTTTCCATGACCTGTACAGAAGAATATCGGGAACATATCGAGTACACTTTCCATGCCTTTTGCAAAGTCGTTATCCGAAATGCAACGATCAACGCAGCGAGGACACGGAGCAGGAAGCACAAAAGAGAAATATCCCTTGAATACCTCACAGACGAAAAGCACTACCCTTTAGGCACGACAGATGAATATTTCCAAGCCCCGGAGCCGGACGAGGAATACATACTTACCCTTTGCGGCGATACGGTCATTTTCAGCAGCGGTTTACTTGCGGAAGCCTGTCACGGCTGGACGAACGGGAGCGGGAAATGATTTACCTGTCCTTTTTCAAGCGTATTCCACAGCACGAAATTGGCAGACAGTACGGGCGCAGCCGCAGCACAGCGGGCTACCATATCCGAAAAGCCCTACGGCAGCTCCAAGCGGAAATGGAGGGAATGGCATATGAGAAATAATAGGCTTCTCCCCTATGAAACAATCGTCCAAGCCGCCAGCGGGGAGCCGGAAGCGGTGGGAACTGTATTGCAGTATTACCGCCGCCGCATACAATGTGCCGCCCGTGTGAATGGACGGGTAGACCAAGATACAGAGGACTACATCACCCAGACGCTTCTCACAGCTATTTTCAAGTTCCGCTTTGGGAGATAGCCCTACCGCCTACAACTGAATAACCGCCGCTTCGCCGGCAACCAGAAAGCAGTAAATCTATTCAACAGATTTGCTGCTTTTTTTCGTTCCTGTTTGGCATTTTTGAAAATCCCCAGTATGAAAAAACAAAAGGGAAAATAGCCGCCGCAGTTGGCAAAATCCCTTACTTATCCGTAGAGGGTATCAAAGAAAAAAATACTGCCATTGTCCGCCTATTCCGGCTTGCGTGGTGTTGTAGGGAATAGAGGGGAAATTCTAAAAATCTCCGTCCATTTTGCTTTGCGTGGTGTTGTAGGTAGTGAAAGGAAAATTTTCAAGATAAGCCGGAATAGCGGGTAGCAAAGCCCTTTTGAAACGTTTTGTTAGCGGAAAGGACGGGAGCCGGGGAACGCCGGAGTTTTTCAGAGCAAGATTCTACCGAGGTGCCAAAATTCGCTCTCCGCTTATTTTTGCCCCTGCGGGAATCTTGTTGGGGAGTGCCTTCCCCAAACCCTGCTATGCGCCCTGTCGGGCGAGAAAGGAGGTCACAGACCATGCGAAAGAAATACAATACGCCCCACCGCCGTCATGTGGTAAAGACCCGCATGACCGATGAAGAATACGCCGACTTCACCGGGCGGCTGGCGGCTTATGAAATCAGCCAGTCCGAGTTTATCCGGCAAGCCATACGGAAAGCGACCATACGCCCCATTGTCACCGTTTCCCCGGTCAATGACGGGCTGCTTGCCGCCCTCTCCAAGCTCACGGCAGAGTACGGGAAAATCGGCGGCAACTTAAACCAGATTGCCCGGAGCCTGAACGAATACGGAAGCCCCTACCGGGGGCTGGAAAAGGAAGTGCGGGGAGCCGCCGCCGACCTTGCCGCCTTGAAGTTTGAAGTCTTGCAGAAAGTAGGTGAAGCCGTTGGCGATACTCAAACATATCAGCTCTAAAAATGCCAACTACGGGGACGCTGAAAAATACCTCACATTCGAGCATGACGAGTTTACCATGAAGCCCACCCTTGACGCAGACGGGCGGCTCATACCGAGGGTAGACTACCGCATATCCTCTCTGAATTGTGGCGGGGAGGATTTTGCCGTTGCCTGTATGCGCTCCAATCTCCGCTACGGCAAGAACCAGAAACGGGAGGACGTAAAGAGCCACCACTACATCATCAGCTTTGACCCACGGGACGGCCCGGACAACGGCTTGACCGTTGATCGGGCGCAGGAGCTGGGCGAGAAGTTCTGCGCCGAGCATTTCCCCGGACACCAGGCCCTTGTCTGCACCCACCCGGACGGACACAGCCACACCGAAAATATCCATGTGCATATCGTCATTAACAGTCTGCGGATTGCGGAGGTTCCCATGCTGCCCCACATGGACAGGCCAGCGGACAGGAAAGCAGGCTGCAAGCACCGCTGTACGGACGCAGCTATGAACTATCTGAAAGCCGAAGTCATGGAGATGTGCCACAGCGAGGGGCTTTACCAGATAGACCTTTTGAACGGCAGCAAAGAACGCATTACCGAGCGTGAGTATTGGGCGCAGAAGAAAGGACAGGCTGCCCTTGACAGAGCCAACGCCCCTATTGCTGCGGACGGTATCGCGCCCCGGCAGACCAAGTTTGAAACGGATAAGGCGAAGCTGCGCCGGACTATCCGGGAAGCCCTTGCCGCTGCTTCCGGCTTTGATGAGTTTGCCGCCCTGCTTCTCCGGCATGGTGTGACCGTCAAGGAGAGCCGGGGGCGGCTAAGTTACCTCACGCCGGACAGGACGAAGCCAATTACCGCCCGGAAGCTGGGGGACGATTTTGACCGGGCTGCTGTCCTCTCCGTTTTGGAGCAGAACGCCGCCAGAGCCGCCGAAAAACCCGCAGCCATAGCGGAATACCCCGGCAGTATCAAAGACCGCTTACGGACGAAAAAAGAAGCGAAAAACGCCCCGAACAATGACGCTGTACAGCGCATGGTAGACATAGCCGCCAAGCGAGCCGAGGGGAAAGGACGGGGCTATGAGAAGTGGGCGACCATGCACAACCTCAAACAGATGTCGGCTACCCTCAT
>ENA-OQIG01000953-OQIG01000953.1-human-gut-metagenome-genome-assembly--contig:-NODE-953-length-14306-cov-3.449750_pt1 | contig 14306 bp, 15 predicted proteins | sample MGYA00242576_ERZ504741 | MGnify/ENA primary metagenome ERZ504741 (study PRJEB26092, sample SAMD00036436) | human gut metagenome | host: Homo sapiens | study: EMG produced TPA metagenomics assembly of... | reverse complement strand
CTAAAAAGTCGGAAGCGAGCAATTTCAAATACAAAGAGAATGATTGTTCTGCTGTCTTTGCTTTGAATCTGGGATGGAAAAATCAGGTTTATTAGATGTAACAGGACGTAATGACTGGTCGTCTTCTTTGGTATATCAAAACGGGATGGTACATATTCTTACTTCTACCCGTCAGTATCCGGTTCATGGCTGCTCAATGAAACATTCGATTTGCCGCATTGGATTACATTTGCTAAAGTACGCGGATCGTGGGCACAGGTCGGTAACGATACCGATCCCTATTATGTGAACTCGGTATATGGCTTTGAAACTAAAGAAATGTATGATGGCAATATCTATGTGAACACTCTCGATAAGACAATGAAGAGTTTGAAGCTGAAACCGGAGCGTAAGAATGCCTGGGAAGTTGGTTTGGATTTACGTTTGTTTGACAGCCGTTTGAACTTTGACTTTACTTATTATAAAGAAAATACGAGAGACCAGATCATGTCGATTGAGGTTCCTGCTATTTCGGGTGTGAACACTCAGTTGATAAATGCTGGTAATATTCAGAATAAAGGTATTGAAATTGCTGTAAACGCCACTCCGTACAAAAATAAAGACTGGCAGTGGGATGTCGCAATGACATATACAAAGAATAAAAATACTATTATCTCATTACATGAAAATGTAGCAGACTACATCGCATTGAGCGGCTATGCTAATGATTACGATTACCATATCGGTTCGGTTGCCAAAGTAGGTGGCGACTACGGATTATTGATGTCCGACATTCTTCCGGCTAAAAATGAAAAAGGAGAAACATTGTTGGAGTGGGACGACAGTTGGCGGGGAGCTTACGAAGCACGTAGCGGAAAAGTACAGGAAGTGGGTAAAATGACTCCCGACTTTTTAGGTTCTTTATCTACTACTCTGTCCTGGAAAAATTTGAGCCTGCATATTGCTACTGACATGCGTTTTGGAGGATTGGTAGCTTCTTACTCTAACTTGTATGGTACACAGGCCGGATGGATCAAGAGTTCTTTAAAATGGCGTGATCCCGAACATGGTGGTTTGTCTTGGACCAGCCAGTACGGTGACAGTAAAGGAATCTCTTATGGCGATGGTGTTATCCCCGACGGAGTATTTAAGAATGGTACGTTCGCAACACTTGTAGACGGAACGAAAATGGATGTAAGCGGTATGTCCTACAAACAGTTGGTGGCAGAAGGGAAACTGGAACCCACACATGCCGGAACTTATCATGTAAACCGTGCGGCCTGGGGACAGAATACGATATTCGACACTTGGGTACACGAGTTGAACTATATTGCTTTGCGCGAGATCACCTTATCGTATCGCTTCCCGAAATCAGTGGCAAGTAAGTTTGGTGCTCAGGGATTGGGATTGAGCTTCTCTGCACGTAATCTGGGATATCTGTATAACTCGTTGCCTAACCATCTGAATCCTGAGAGTGTTCGTGGTAATACGGCTTCTGAGTTCCGTATCCGTGGCTATGAACCTTACACAGCTAATTATATGATGACTATTAATGTAGATTTCTAAACCTTTAATGTGATATTTAGTATGAAACAAATGATGAAAAAATATCTATATATGGCAGCTGTGGCTGTTGTAGGTACAGGCTTCCTGATGTCTCTTGTAAAGACGAATTTGCCGGACAGAATACCAATCCCTCCACAGTCTCAAAACCGAACGTACGCTATTTATTTACTCAATGTGCCATGAGTTTTCAGCCGGCCGATTATCTTCAGTGGTTTGCTGGTTTCGATGCAATGTCTACCTGGGTGCAGGCAACTGCCTCAGGAGGTGGAAACTCCAGCAAATTGAATATGGTAACTCAGACCGGCTGTGGCTATCAGGTCAACGAGGTGCTTCGTTATACGAATGAAATAAAGCATCAGATCAGTCTGATGTCGGATGATGAAAAAGCAAAATACGAATATATTGCTTATTTATGTAATCCGATGCTGGTGTACTTGGGACTTGAAGACTCGGATATGTATGGATCCCGTCAATATTCAGAGGCAGAAATGGCCCGTTATGGTGGGACTCTGACTCCGAAATACGATACACAGGAAGAATTGTTCGAACTCTGGCTGAAACAGCTTGACGAGACAATTAACTATCTGAGAGAGAACAATCCGCAAGACGTGCTTGGTGCGCAGGATTTTATTTATAGAGGAAAACTTGATAAATGGGCTAAACTGGCAAACTCATTGAAACTCAGAATTGCTGCACGCCTGATTAATAAAGACAAGGCTCGTGCAATTGCCATTGTGAATGAGGCTGCCCAGAATCCGGCCGGTCTTATTTTAACTCTCGACGATGATTTTGTTTTCAATAAAGGTAAAAGAGACAATAACTGGAACAATGATATTTCCGTTGGTGCGGGAACTAAGCAGTTAATCGATTTTATGGTGAGCAATCGTGACCCTCGTTTGTTTTACTTTTTCCAGAAGAACGATTACAACTCTAATGTAGTTCAAGGTTTCTTTGATCAAAAAAGAGCTTTACCGTCTTATGTAGAAGCCAATGTGAACTATACGGTCGATGCGGACGGAAAGAAACACTTTGAGAGCTGGAAAGCTCCCGGAGAGCCTTGGGTACGCTATTATGGAGTTCCTTGTCAAGTGGATATCAATAAAAAGGAAGAGTACAAAGACTATTTCGACCCCAATAACGAGTTGTTCTATTTGCTGAGCAAAGACGGTGCGAAAAAGACCTATACTCCGATTGCCTACCGGAATACCGAAAATATTAAAGGTCTGTTGATTTACACATTCCCCGATGTTCCCGATGTAGCTCCCGTACAGGATAAAGAAGAATACGGCTGGTACGGACTGTACTTCTCTGCAGGTGAAACCAACCTCCTGCTGGCGGAATTCAAATTATTGGGTGCCAATCTGCCGATGACCGCACAACAGTATTTGAGTGCAGGTGTCGAGATGTCTGTTCGTGGTTATGATTTTGTTTCCGCTAAGAATCATATTCCTTATTATGATAAACCTACACAGGCGATGTACACGACAAGACAATCAGCCTGAAAGAAGGCATGATTGATGAAATGCTGTCACATGATGCATACCATCTGACAGGTGATTTGAGTAAAGACCTTGAGAAAGTTTATATTCAGCAATATATTCACTATCTGATGCTTCCGATGGACATGTTTGTTACCGCCCGTCGTTCGGGAGTGCCAATGAAGAACAGTACCTTGTTGCCATATCAGGATTTTGATCCGTTATTGGGTGACCAGTACGTCATTCCTCGACGTTTCCCGGTAAGCAAACCTCTTGATTCTGATTTGCTCCGTGACATTACAATTGCAGCCTATCAGGCACAGGGTTATACGTATGAAGGTGAAATGAGTAATTCACCTGTGACGTTAAGCAAAGAACGTGTCTGGTATGATAAAGAGGCACCGGCTTTTGGTACAGGTCCTCAACAGTAATTTTCTGTTTTACATAAATCTCCGGGGCTGCTTCTGCTTTTTGCAGAAGTGGCCTCTTTTTTCTATATTATCCTCACATTATCGGGGCGGTTTGGCGAAGTTGTTATTTCTTCTTTTTCTTATTCTTTTGTTTTTTTGTATCTTGTTCTTTCGCTTTTTCCTTATCAACAGGAGGGAACTTCGGAACCAGATTCATCAGTCGCAGAATTTGTCCTTGGCGTCGTTTGATATAAGGTGAGGGGTGTGCCGAGTCGAATCGTATTGGATTTGGTAAAGTTGCTGCGATCAGGGCACACTGTCCCCGGGTCAGTTTGGCAGCTGTCGTTTTAAATTTATATTTAGCGGTTGCCTGAGCACCGTAAATACCTTTACCCATCTCGATGGAGTTTAGATATACTTCCATAATCCGTTCTTTCGACCAGCAAGTTTCAATCAGAAATGTAAAGTAGACCTCAAATCCTTTTCGTATCCACGAAGATTGTGGCCAAAGAAAGACGTTTTTCGCTGTCTGCTGGCTGATGGTACTGGCACCCCGTTTCTTTTTCCGGGTTTCGTTTTCCTTCATCGCTTTTTTGATTTCTATCATGTCGAATCCGTTGTGAGAGGCAAAGCGGTTATCCTCCGAAGCAATCACCGCCATGGGCAGGCTGGGAGAGATTTTATCAAATGGTACCCACGTATGCTTGCATACCACTTTTTCTCCCGAAACGAGTTGCTGGACAGAGCGGATAATCATAAGTGGAGTGACATATACCGGCACGAATCGATAGAAAATGACGGCACCGATCGAGGAGATAAAGAAAAAAAGGATCAGATTGCGCAGAATGCGAAAGGGGTTCCGGAGTTTCATTGTGTGTGATCTTGTTGGTTATACGAATGTGCCAATATACTGACTTACCATCCTTTTTGTATGAAGGAGTAAACAGTATATTGCACATGGCATAAAACACCTGGGGGTGTATTATGAAATCGTTATTTACCGGCTTCAGCGTTTTTAATCATCTGTTCACTGGCGTACATAAATATTTCTACACGACGGTTTTGTTCCGGTGTTTCCGACTCGTTGTATTGTGAGTAGCTACACCTTCCACCTTTTTGATTGGTAAGGTTTAACGCCACATGCCTGAAGATAATTTTCAACGGCGTATGCACGGTTGGCCGATACTTTCTGGTTAGCTTCGTAGCTGCCTACTTTATCGGTATGACCGATAATGGCTACATCGACTGTCGGATCTTCTTTCAGGATATTGGCAAATTCAGCCAACGATTGTTTAGATGCTGCACTTAGTGCAGAAGAGTTGAATGCAAAAAGTATACCTGAGGGGAAAGTTACCTTTACGGCAGCCAGACCATTGTTATCAGTAACTTGTTCTACTTGTGCGTCTTTGATCTTTGCAGCCTCAGCAGCTTTCTTGTCCATCTTACGACCAATGAGAACACCTGCTCCGGCACCTACGGCAGTACCTACTGCAGCACCGATAGCAGCACCTTTTCCTTTACCGGCAATACCACCGATAATAGCTCCCAAGGCCGCTCCCGAACCACCGCCGATGACACCACCCTTAGCTGTATTATTCATGCTTCCGCAACTTCCGAAAACAAGCGCCATGCTTAGAAACAAAGCCATAAATTTAATTTTCTTCATAATTAAGCTCTTTTTATATAGTTAATAATTAAATGGATACTTCCATTTTATAAAAACGTGGCAAATATACAGATTATTTGTTTTGCCTGTCATTTACCTTGTAAAAAAAACAAGAAGATATGTGCTTTTGTTGTCTAAGCTGTGCTTTTTCTTTTCAGAGTATCGGGCGCGACAACACTTTCCGTTTAATCAATGCAAACCAACCGGCCAGAATAAGCCTTTGGCAACAGTAGTGACGCAAACAGCCCACCAGATACCTTCTACTCCCATGCCCATGCGGACAAACAGAATGGCGAGCGGAATACGCATGTAGTTGCAGGTGATGCTGATAATGGCAGGTGGAATGGTGCGTCCGATACCGTAGAATACACCTTGTGTCGTGATCTCGAGCATCATAAAGAGTTGTGAATAACCGTCGATGCGGAGAAACACGCCTCCTGCTTCATAAGCGGCTTGTTCGGGAACAAAGAGAGCAAAGATTTCGTTTCCGAAAAATACAAAAAGCAGGGTGCAGAGCGTACCGAAAATTGAAGTCATCAACAAAGTCGTATGCCACGATTTGATCACACGGTCTGTTCGTCCGGCTGCATAGTTCTGGGCAATGAATGCGCTTAAGGCAGTAGAGAATCCTTGTGATGTATTCCAGGTGATAGCCTCAATTTGCCCTCCGGTGGTAAAGGTCATCAATCCGATGTGCCCTCCTTGTTCGGATGCTGTACGGCAAAGGAACATATTGACGAATGCAAACAAGGTGTTAAGGGTAGCTACCGGTAAACCTAATTTAAGGATACGATGGGTATATTTTTTCTTTAACCGGGTAAAGAAAGAGAATCGTCCAGTAAAGCGTCTCTGCAACGTAATTGATAGATAAAAATGCCGAATACTGCTGCTTGCGAAATCCAAGTAGCATAGGCTGCTCCGTTGGTACCCAGCCCGAAACCGAAGATGAAAAGGGGATCGAGGAGGATATTCAATACCAATCCGGTACCACTGATGTAGAATGGTATCTTACTTCTTCCGGCGGCATTATAAATACCGGTAAAGGCTGCCGAAAGAAAAATGAAAGGTAATCCGGTAGAGATTATGCGCAGATAAGCGATTGCATTTTCGGTGATATGTGCTTCCAGTTCGTAGATACCGATGATGGGACGTGCAAGCAGGAAAAGCAGTCCACCCCAGCAAAGTGAAATAATAAGGGCGATAGTAATGTTGTGTGAGGCGAAATTACGGGCATCTTCATGATTTTGTGCTCCGATGGACTGACCTACACTGACCTCGGAACCTACTTTGTTCAGTAAGGAAATGGAACCCGACATCCAGGTCAGGATACCTACCGAACCGACGGCGGCGACGGCTTCACTCCCCAAACGCCCTACCCAAGCCATATCTGTCAGGTATATGCCATTTGGATAAACGAGGTGGCCATAATGGGCATCGCCAGGTTAAACAATTGTTTATTGATAGGACCTTGAGTCAGATTCTTGATTCCTTGCATGATATTATTTAATAAGAAATGAGTGGCAAAGATACGACTTTCTTCCGGCTGCAATCCTTATCTTTGCGGAGAAAATTTATAGAAGAATATGAAAACAACTCAGAGAACGGCCGGATGGTATCATGTGATGGCAGCGGTGACAGTAATGATATGGGGAACAACTTTCGTTGCTACTAAAGTTTTAATAAAATATGGTCTGTCACCTGTCGATATTTTATTCTACCGTTTTTTATTGGCATATATTTGCATCTGGTTTTTCTCTCCTCGTGTGTTGCTGGCTAAGAGTTGGCAGGACGAGTTGCGGTTTGTAGGACTCGGACTATGTGGAGGTTCGCTCTATTTTGTAGCCGAAAATACGGCATTGGGTATGACGCTTGCTTCCAATGTATCGTTAATTATCTGTACGACTCCTATTCTGACTGCACTGTTGGCACCCTTTTTCTATAAGGGTGATAAATTAAAAGCACGTCTGATAGGTGGTTCTCTGATGGCGCTTATCGGAGTGGGACTAGTTGTGTTTAATGGTAGTTTCATTTTGCAGCTTAGTCCGGCCGGTGATATTCTGACCCTGATAGCTGCATTAATGTGGGCTTTTTATTGCTTGCTTCTCAGGAGGATGAATACTCATTATCCGACATTGTTCATTACACGGAAAGTTTTCTTTTATGGTTTGGTGACTCTTTTACCCCTATTCTTAGTGTATCCTTTACAGACAGATATACATATCCTGTTCCGGCCCGTTGTCGCTCTAAATCTGCTTTTTCTGGGGGTGATTGCCTCGATGCTGTGCTATATTATGTGGAATACGGCAGTGAAACAATTGGGAGTGGTTTGTGCCACCAGTTATATTTATGTAGTTCCCCTTATTACTTTGCTGACCTCTGCCATTGTGATCGACGAAACCATCACAATAGTTGCTTTATTGGGATCGGCACTGATTCTGAGCGGAGTGTATATTGCCGAAAGGGGAGTGAACTTGAAGAAATAAACAGTGTCGGCAATTGCTTTAATTTTCTGTCTCTTCGATTTTCGATGAAATCTTCTCTATGGCTTCACTCAACTCTTTTTCAGGAGGAATTACATTGAAATCTTCCCAAAAGCTTTTGTCGTATACAAATGGAATTTCCGCAAAGATGGTATGTACGGACAACCGCTCATTATGGTCGAAACGGCTGACATTATCCGTTTCTATCTTGCAGGTGACCATTTCAAACCATGTATGTAGGATGGTATTGTTGAGCCATTTGTTCTTTTGTTTTATTTTAAAGTGTAAGTCTCCGCGTACATGGTGGATGTAATATGTCTGTTTCCAAGGTTTATAGGATACGGTATAAACCACCTTTTGGGGAATAATCCGGATGTTGCGGCTTCTTTTCTCAACCAGCATGTTGGCTGCTTTATGTATATACCGCGGAGTCAACTCGAATCGTGCCCGGAGCAGGGCGCTGTTTTCCGAGTCGATGTAGAGTTCACCGCAATAATAGGGATACTTGATACTTGGACGCTGTTCAAAGGAGACTACATGGGCAAGCCGGTTATCGATAACAGCAAGGTCGCTGGAAGTGTAGACATAGACACATTCTTTGGAGTCCGGAAGCAGAAAATCCGGCAAACTTTTGATTAGGTCTAACTCGATGCTGGCATGAATACCCGATTTCATTTTAGCAATTAAGGTATCCTTTACAGCTTGGTTAGTGATACGGCGCATTTTCAACAACTTTACCTGGTCGGTCTTTTCCGGGGTACTTGACGAAGCCTTATATATCTTGAATATTCCCTCAGTCAGGCTGACAAACCGGTTCTTTTGCTCGATACCCTCCCTATAGAAAGAGGTCAGATAGACAGGGACTTTGGAATAATTCTTTTTTCGGAATTGCAGCATCTCTCTCAATAGACGCACCGGATTGACAATGCGTACAATAACCTCTTGCAGGGGAATTACCTTAGGCTCCAGAGCAAAAGTTCCGTTTCGTCCGGCAAGTAGGGATGCATCCGTGGTTTGCGGTACGTAGCCCAGATGTGAAAAGCGAATCCGGCCGTTTCGGAGGGAATCGGGCAGATGAAGCCTGAAACTCCCGTTTTGATTGGTGACACTACCGATGGAGGAACCTCGGCACCTACGGTAGCATAGGGGATCGGCTCTCTGGATAGTTGGTCTATTAATGTTCCTTCAAGAGTGAATGAGAGTGTGCTGTCTCTGCATAAACCTTCTTCCTTACTTATACTTAATGCCGTTTCCGGTCGATAAATGATGATGTGTTTGTCTACCAACGTAGTTTAAGGTTGTCATTACCAATTATACTGTAAATGGCTTGGCGTACGGTCTGTTTTCCACCTTTCAACTTTACCGTACGTTCATTGTCAACCAGTTTGCTGTCGTAGATGAACAGGTATCCTGTCTCTTCCGTTATTTTAGAAAGTAGTTTATAAACGGTCATTTCACTTTTCGGTAACCGGATGATACGATCGAGTATACCGGAGTCATCCGCCTTTACCCGGGCTGCTATGAATAATAGCAGACAGGTGAACAGGCATTGTAGGCAGAGACTTTTCGAGGCTTTCATTGTTTTTGGGTTTTGATTCCGGGATTACTCGGAGAGGGTGATTATGTTTTGATTGCGTGTGCACTTCAGGTTCAGTGCAAGGCCGATTAGCTCGGCCATTTTCTCAGGAGAATCCTCTGAGAACGAAACCGTCAGTACATGTTTCCCCAGTTCCGGGGAACTTTGCAGATGTATTTCCGTCTGGCGAAGGTTGATGGCATGCAGGATGTGATCCAACTGTTCGTCTTTGAAACGCATATTTTGCATGTATCGGGTAAACTGTTTGGAATTCTCGGTCACAGTCAACTGCCATTCATCGCCCAATAAAGTAGCGGTCTCTCCGGCCTTGACATGTATTTCCTGGCCATTCTGCTTTTGAGTAACTTTTACCTCACCTCTCTGAACTGCTAATTCGAATGGAGAGTTGCCACTGTTTCTCACATGAAAGGCGGTACCTATCACCTCGATCTGTACTTTTCCGGTTTCGATGAAGAAAGGACGTGCACGATTGCCCGCTATGTCAAAAAGGGCGTTTCCTTTCAAACTCACTTCTCTTCTTTTTTTAGAAAAATGTTTGGGATATTCCAGTGAAGTCTGCTCTGACAGATAGACAACGGAACCATCCTCAAGCGTGGTGACCAGTATGCTCTCTTCTTTGTTTGCTTTGACCAATAGTTCACCTCCGGAAAGATGGCGGTCGGTCCGTAACACCGTAGGCAGGTAAACACATAGGCTTATAATAGCTGCAATGGCTACTATGCCGATCCATGCGGTCGGACGTGTGGCAAAACGACGTTCTGTCACCGTTGGTAACAGCCCGTCTGTCTCCAGGCGATTGTGTAATTTGTTCCACGCCTGATCGGTTTGGGTCTTGTTTTTTTCGATTCGATTCATGATATCTGGATATAATTCTCAATTTCTTTTCGTAAAGTCCGGAGTGCCCGGGTCATTTCTTTCTCTACTGTTTTCACCGATAGTGAGAGGAGAGAGGCTATTTCCGAATACTTTTTTCCTTCTGTGTGGTGTAGTCGGAAGATATGCAAACGGCGCTCCGGTAGTTTCTCAAGGGTTCGGTTTATAATTTGTTGCAGTTCTTTGTACTCAATCTGCTCTTGCGGATCGGGTGAAGCTATATTTACCGGAACGGATAAAATCGCATCCTGATAGCGCCTTTTGACATCCTGATGTTCGCAATACTGGATAGAGCGGTTACGTACAGACCGATAGAGATAGTTCTTGACAGAATGAAAAATCTCAAGTTTTTCCCGATCCTTCCAGATACATAGAACAATTCTTCGACGATTTCTTCGGCTACGTCCGGTTCACCCGTTATGCTGGCGGCGTATAGGCGAAGCGGAGTATAATATTGGCGGAATAATGTTTCAAACGCCTTTATATTGCCTTCTTTTATTTGAGTAAGTATAAATACGTCGTTCAGCATATTGGGGGATATATCGGGAGTTAGAGTTCGTCAAAGATACTATAAAAAGTGATTACTGCTTCTGCTGTTTTTTTAATTTGTTTACTGCATGCTCCAATGACTCTGTAGGCTCTATGATATTATAGCCTCCCCAAAAGTTGTCACTGGTAAAGTTATCCACTTTGTCTGAGAATACATGATTTTGTTTGAATGCTGCTTTATATGGAATAGCTGTAATATTGTTTTCTTTCCTGTCCGTAACCACCATTTCCGATAAGATGGTATAGTTGGTAGAAAACAGTTTACGCTTCCAGTCACACTTAAAGCGGATATTGTTCCGGATATAACTCAAGTAAGTGATCCCTCCCAGGTTTTTGTATGATATCAGGTATGATACTTCTACCGGTTTGAAACGCAGTCCGAAAGGTTTTTTTCTTAAGATAGCTTGAGTGGCTTTATTCTTATCATCCATGCTGAGGTTAAACTCGGCGCGTGTGAATGACAGTCGCTCTTTATCGATGTAGAGTGTACCATAGCATAAGGGATAGGATAATTTTACTCTTGGACGGAAGCTGATGACATACTGGGATCGGTCGTCAATGCTGGTCGGGTCTTCCATTCGAAATTCGTAGAACAATAGGTCTTCTTGAGCCAACAGGCAGTCCGGGTTCTTTACTATATCCATATAAATGGCCATATTGGGGCCTCCGAGTAATTTTACAGCCAGTGTGTCACTCTGTTTTTGGCTCAACAGTCTGCGTCCTCTGTAAATCTGAACCCGATCGTGTTCGACAGTTTCATTGTAGGGCGTTTTATAAATATCGATTACAGCCTCTGAAATATTGATATAACGACGCCCTTTTTGAGCCAATTCCCTGTAGAATCCTGTGAGCATGTTGCTCTGGGGACTATAATTGGCCGGAATCTTGCGAAGTGCTTCTTCCACAATGCTGCGTGGATCTCTGGCTCTTACCAGGATTTCACTAAGCAGGTTGGCATAAGGAGTGAGCCAGACAATCCGTTCTGTGGGATTTTCTTCTTTTAAAGGGATACGGGAATTGAGGTAACCTACATGTGAGGCTTCAATGTCTTTGGCCTGAACCGACTCGGGAATCTTTAGAGTAAACTCACCGTCTGCGTTGGTGACGGTACCGACACTGCTTCCCGGTATCGATACATTGACATACTCCAGTTTCTTTTTGTTGAGTTTGTCTTTGACCACTCCACTGATCGTGGTGTATCTTTCCGCATTGTCCTGTGCAGCCAGTGGCATGATGCCCGACAGAATCAAAACTGCCAGTATACATCCGATTGATCTTATCCATTGCGTTTTCATCTTTTTCAGAGTTTAAAGGGTGAATAATAGTTTGCTTTCTGTATATAAGATCGTTCAAACGGAGAATACCCTACGAATTTCTGAAGAAAAATGAAAAAACTTCAATGAAGAGTCTTTTTCAAGGATAATTTAATCGTTTTACTTCAAAATCTCATTCAAATCCTTGGTGAGACATCCCCATTTGAATTCATGGTTAGGTGTCAGATAGGGATACTTGGCATAAGAATTTTGGGTGACAACTTTAAATTCCACTATTTGCTTTCCTCTGATCCAACCATAAAAGCCAACTTCTTTTCTGTTGAAGTCTACCCAACCTACAACGACGTAATCTTTGGTTTCGGGGTGCTGCTCTTGTGGATAACCATAGGTCCAATTGTCGGTTGGAGGGTTGGCAGTTGTTTTCTTTGCTACTTTGATATCAATTTTGGCACCGTTTACTTTTACGTCAAATTCATCGGAGTGATGGGATTGGAAATCTGTCTGGTCCAATTCGAATGGGATTCCCAGATTTTTCAGGTGTTTTTGGAATGCCAACTCTCCGATACAGCCTAGAAGGCTTTGTCCAGTCTCTCTTTTTCGGATAACCCGAAACGTGAATAAAGTCCGTTTTGTATCATGCTTTCCGCTTTGGCTTTTGCCATGGCGACTGTTTGATCAAAATTTAAATCCTGTACGATCATAGTAATAAGGTGTTTTATTTTTTAATAAATCAGCAGGAAGGATACCGGCTCGAAAAATAAATTCTCAAGAGGCTTTGAAGTATTGCGCTATCAAACAACTCCCTGCAAACAAAGATACGTAAAAATTCTGAAATGCAAAATAGGAAGAGTGGTTTATTGTCCATTCATTTCTTTGTCCTTCTTATTCTTTCATTTCTTGCGTCTGAATCTGCAACTGCCCCATGCGCGAATCTGTCTGAACTGTTTTGTACAGTTTTAAATGATTCGTACATGAGCAGGGATCATCTTTAGCACTCCGATACCGCAATCTTTTTTGTTGCTTTTATACAGGCGACTTCGAAACCACAATTGGTCAATAGTCCAATTTACTGATCCATTCGCGGATATCGTTTTCGTTCATTCCATTCAGCAGTTTTCCCTCTTTCCAGATCAGTTCGGGATAACTTTTCTTCAGAGTTGCCATACTGTTAGTGATGTTACTGCTTCCCGATGTGGCGAACAAGATGATTGTCTTGTTTTTCAAATGATAGCTCTCGATGAATGTATTGATAATACGTGGAGCAAGATTCCACCAGATAGGATAGCCGACGAAAATCACGTCATAATCGGCGATATCTATGGAAGATTTCCGGATGGCCGGACGTGACTTCGGATCATTCATTTCCAACGAACTGCGCGATTGTTTGTTATTCCAATTGAGGTCAGCATTTGTATAGGGTTGGGCTGGAGTAATTTCATAAAGTTCTCCACCTGTAACCTTAGACAATTTTTCAGCAGCACCTGCTGTAGTTCCTGTCGCCGAGAAGTAGGCTATAAGCACTTTGTTATTGGGCTGCTTTCTGTTTGCGCCTTGTTTTTGTTGGGCACATGATGCAGTGGCTATGCCCATTATTGCCAGAAATACGAATATAATTTTGTACATAATTGATCTGTCATTATTGGGGGAGTCTATTGTATTCTTTATTAGTCACAGGTTCCAGCCATTCGTTAGAGGAGTCTTCCCCGGGAATTTCGAATGCAAGGTGTGCGAACCAACTTTCGGCTGTTGCACCATGCCAGTGTTTCACGTTGGCAGGGATATGTATGACTGTACCGGGAAGAATCTCTACCGCCGGTTTACCCTCTTCCTGATACCAGCCGCGGCCTGCTATACCGATCAACATCTGTCCGCCACCTTTCTTCGCATGATGAACGTGCCAATTATTTCGGCAACCGGGTTCGAACGTGACATTGGAGATATTAACCTGTTCATGCGATATGGGTGCAAGGTAGCTATTACCGGTGAAATACTGTGCATAGGCTGTGTTAGGTTCTCCTATCGGGAATATCATTTCACGTTGGAAAGCGGCCTTTGCATCTACCCCGGTTGTATCTTTTGCCCATACCTCCTTGGCAAGCCGAAAAGCGGCCCATGCTTTCGGCCATCCTGCATAAAAACCTATATGTGTGATGATTTCGGATATCTCCGTGCGACTGATACCGTTATTCTTGGCCGACTGGAGATGGAACGTCAGTGAGTTATCCGTTATACCTTGGCTAATGAGTGAAGTGATCGTAACCAAACTACGGTCACGCAGACTGAGTTTGTCAGTGCGGCTCCAGATTTCGCCGAAAAGGACATCGTCGTTGAGTTCCGCAAATTTAGGGCAAAATCACCAAGTTGATCGCGCCCGGCTGTCTGTTTGATTTTTCTTGTGCCATTACTCGTTATTGTTAAAAGCTGAAATAATAAA
>ENA-OQIG01000952-OQIG01000952.1-human-gut-metagenome-genome-assembly--contig:-NODE-952-length-14306-cov-4.942732_pt1 | contig 14306 bp, 16 predicted proteins | sample MGYA00242576_ERZ504741 | MGnify/ENA primary metagenome ERZ504741 (study PRJEB26092, sample SAMD00036436) | human gut metagenome | host: Homo sapiens | study: EMG produced TPA metagenomics assembly of... | reverse complement strand
CGAACGGCTGGTGTTGCTACCATTGGACATAACAAGACCCGTCAAATAATTCAGTTGAAAGAGCGATAGACGGGGCTCGAACCCGCGGTCTCGACCTTGGCAAGGTCGCGCGTTACCAACTACGCCACTACGCATAAGCGGGTGATGGGAATCGAACCCACGTCATCCAGCTTGGAAGGCTGGTGTTCTACCATTGAACTACACCCGCACAACTAATTGTTTGTGCCTGTCTCATCAACGAAGATTAGTATATATGATGAAACTTCATTTGTCAACACTATTTTTAAATTTTTTCTTATTTTTTTAATTAACATACACAATTTTATCATTAATAAACAATTTCTTATACCGGCAATGGCCAGTTTAAAACACTGTCCACTGCCGGCACAAAATGACGAGTATTTATTCTATAATTTTCGCAACACAATATTCTCTTTCGAGCTTTTAGAAAAGGTTTGAATGGAACTTAATTGAATCGCCGAGGATTCCTGCTTATTTCCCTAAGCAATTTCTCCACAACCTGATTCCATTAAATTCAGGTTCTTTCTTCTATTATCCAGTTCATCTGTCATTGTTGTTCTGATAGAATCCAATTTATAGAAATAAGTGAGAACTCCTATAACAACACACAGCACAATTGGAATCCAGATAAAGCAGATTTCAATATAAGAAAGTGCTTTTTCTGTCTGGACCGCATTTGCCACATAACCACCATTCTTTAAGAATACTCCAATGATAAAGCTGGTCAATCCCATACCGCCTTTTACAAAGAACCCCTGGAATGCTGCAATTAAACCTGCAACACTGGCATTCTTCTTATATTCCGAGTAATCGATCACATCTGGCTGCATGGCAAATGTAATACCAAAGATTCCATAAATGCCAAGTCCTGTAATCACCAGACCAAGCAGTAAAAATGTGGCAGAATTTTTTCCGATAAAGATCATCAGATCACCAGCAATATAAAGCGCAACACTAAAGAACATAAGGTTTCTCTTGCTGAATTTCTTTTCCAGTGCAGGAAGGGCGAGAAGCATTGGAAGTCCGGAAAGAATACCAAGAATTCCTACCAGAGATAACCATTCTGTTCTTCCAAGATTATATTTGAAATAATAAAGAACGGTAGTATTTCGCACTACATAAAGTGAAAAATAGAATAAGTTCAGCATAAACAAAATCCAAGCCTGTCCTGTCAGACCTTTCAGGCTATCTTTCAGCGAAGTCTTCTTGCTGCTTACCGTAGGCGGCACAACTTCCTTTGTACTTGCAAATGTCACAAAAAAGATTATCATTGCTACAATTCCATAGACAGTCATCGTAATCAGATAACCTTTTGCCTCATTTCCACCGCCGAAAAATTTAACCATCGGCGCAGTGATACTCATTACGATCGCAGTTCCAATCATCGCACATATCATTCTTGTTGATACCAGAATATCTCTCTCATGCACGTCAGATGTCAATCTCGGAACAATCGTATTCAATGGAATATTTACAACTGTGTATGCTGTACACAGCAAGCAATACGTAATGTATGCCCAGATCAGCTTACCCCTGCTTCCGAAATCAGGAATATAAAATGTCATAAATGTGAAAATCGCAAATGGAATCGCACCAATAAGAAAGTACGGTCTTCCCTGTCCCCATTTTGTATGTGTCCTGTCTACGATCAGTCCCATTCCGGTATCTGTCAGCGCATCAATAACTTCGTTACAAGCATCATGGTTCCGGCAGCTGCCGCTGTAATCCCAAACACATCTGTGTAAAAAACCATCAGATAGGATGCCATGGTACTGAATACCAGATTACATCCCAGATCCCCAATCCCGTATCCTATACGTTTTCCCCATTTTCCCATATATGTTATTCCTTCCCATTACTAATTTATTTTCTGCAGTCTGCTTATTTCTCTTACCAGTTCATTACCTCAATTGCTTTCTTTTCAATCTCAAGCCCAGCTTTGTAATGCTCCATAAAAACGTCAAAGCCTGCCTTGTCTTCTGCATATGGTCAATCGTCTGACCAGATAATCCACTGAAAATTCTGTTATTCAGGTAATCTTCCAGTTTTTCGTCCTCTTTCTTATCTATAAGATAGGCTGCCAGAAGTGCGATTCCCCATGCACCACCCTCGCTGGCTGTATCCATAACCGTAACAGGTGCCCCCACAGCAGCTGCCAGGTATCTCTGTCCTACCCCTTTTGTCTTGAAGAATCCTCCATGTCCCATAATCCGTTCAACTTTTACCTTTTCATCCTTCATCAGAATATCCAGTCCCATCTTAACTGCGCCAAGTGAAGTATAAAGATGTGCTTTCATAAAATTTGCCAAATTAAAACGACTCTCCGGTGTACGCAAAAATGCCAGCCTGCCCTCATTAATCATCGTGATATTTTCCCCTGAATAATATCCATACGAAAGGAGTCCGCCGCAGTCAGCATCTCCGTTCAGAGAATTGGTATAAAGTTTCTCAAAAAGTTCTCCTGTCTTCGCTTCATATCCCATCAGTTCTGCAAATTCTCCAAACAGGCCTACCCATGCATTCAGATCAGAGGTACCATTGTTTGCATGAGACATTGCACATGGAAATCCTGTCGGTGTGGTAACATATCAATTTCCCTGTATACTTTGCTAAGCTGTTTTTCCAGAACGATCATCGCAAATGTGCTGGTTCCGGCAGATACATTTCCGGTTCTTGGTGCAACAGAATTCGTTGCAGTCATTCCGGTTCCCGCATCTCCTTCAGGCGGACACAATGGAATTCCTGTCTGTAACATGCCAGTCTCATCCAGAAATGCAGCACCCGCTTCTGTCAGTACGCCTGCCTGTTCGCCTGCCGTAAGTACTTTCGGAAAAATATCTCTAAGTTTCCATGAATACTGATATTTCTCTGTAAGTGCGTCAAATTTCTGCACCATATCTTCATCATAATCATATGTCTTAGAATCAATCGGAAACATTCCAGCTGCATCGCCGATTCCTATTACGCGCTCTCCGGTAAGCTTCCAGTGAATATAGCACTCAGCGTAGATACGTAGTCCAGATTTCGGACATGTTCCTCCTGATCCAGGATTCTCTGATACAAATGTGCTACACTCCATCGAAGAGGAATATTGAACTGAAAAAGATCCGTTAATTCATCAGCAGCATCCTGGGTATTCGTATTTCTCCATGTCTGAAATGGAGCAATCTGGTTTCCATCTTTATCCAAAGCCATATACCCATGCATCATTGCACTGATTCCTATCGCTCCGATATTCTTAAGCGGAACCCCATAAGTTCTCTCAACTTCTTTTCTCAGACAACTGTAGCAATCCCTGACTCCTGTATGTATTTCTTCCAGACTGTAAGTCAGATATTGTCAATAAAAGCATTCTCCCAGTCATGGATGCCTACTGCCAGCACATTTCCGGCAAAATCAATCAGAACTCCTTTTATTCTTGTGGAACCAAGCTCAATTCCAAGAGCCGTTTTTCCATTTATAATCAAATCTCTTGCGCTCATCTTCTTTTCCCTCGTCAAAAGCCGCCTCTCCGCTATCAATTAGAAGCAAGTAAATGCTCCATCGATCACAAAATCAGAACCAGTAGTAAATGTACTTGTATCGCCTGCAAGATATACACAGATAGATTCCAGTTCTTCCGGTTTTCCCATTCTTCCGAGAGGAGCCATCTCATTCCATTTTTCAATCAGTGGAATCAGTGTCGGGGAATTCAGTGTAAGTTCTGTTCCGATGTATCCCGGGCTGATGCAGTTTACACGTACTCCACGTTTTGCCCACTCAATAGCGAGGGATTTTGTCAGCTGGATCACGCCGGCTTTAGAAGCATTGTATGCACACTGTGGCTGTGGTACGTTTACGATATGAGCAGACATGGAAGCTGTATTGATAATTGATCCGCCGCCATGTGCCAGCATATATTTACCTGCCGCAATATCTGTAAGGAAAATTCCATTCAGGTTAATGTTGATAACTTTATACCACTGCTCATAAGTCATCTCTTCTGCCGGAGCATTGATACAGATTCCTGCATTGTTATGGCAGAAATCCAGTCCGCCAAGTTCAGCTACAACCTGTTCAACCATAGCATCTACCTGTTCTTTGTCTGTACAGTCTGTTTTGATCGCGATAACTTTTCTTCCGGTTTTCTCTGCCAGCTCTTTAGCAGTTTTCTGTGCTTCCTCGAAATCAAGATCAACGATTGCCACATCCGCTCCTGCTTCCGCAAATGCAGTTGCTGTACATTTACCAATTCCTCTTGCAGCTCCTGTTACAAAACCTTTTTTGCCATCCAGTCTCATTTTCTCAATAATTCCCATAATGATTCTCCTTTTCTTTTTTTTGTTTCAGACATTACTGGTGTCTGTGTTTTTATTTTGTTATTATTTTTGATGAATTAATTTTGCAAAATCATTTATCAATTATAGTTACATAATAATCAAAAAAATCGATTTCGTCAATCTGTAATTTTTTCTAATCTTTTCCATTCAAAACTATGCATTTTCAACAATGGACTCTTGATTTTATCCTTGTTATAATAAAATTGTTGCTTTATTTTGCAAAATATTTTTACAAAACAGGTGGATGATATGAAAAAAAGCATTACGCCAAATCAGATTAAAGAAAATAACCGAAATCTGATTTATCAATATATTTATAAAAAAGAAAAAGTTTCCCAGCAGGATATTGCTTATGACCTTCATTTGAGCCGTCCCACGGTAACCACTAATCTTTCTTCTCTGGAAGAAGACGGACTGATCACCAAGGACGGACAGATTGATACAGAATATGTTGGAAGAAAGGCAAGTGCCTATACGATCGTTCCTGATTTTCGTGTAGGAATCGGTGTGGAAATTCTGAAAAAAGAAGTAAAGATGATCATTGTTGATCTTTATGGAAAAAAGATAGAACGTTCTGTTTTTGAGATTACTTATCAGGACGAGGATTCTTATTTTGAACAGGTAACTTCTCAGATTCTTTCTTTTAAGGATTCTGTAGGAATCAAAGATGAACAGATTCTGGGCGTTGGTTTTGCTATGCAGGGACTGGTTTCCCCAGATTCACAAACTGTGCTTTACGGCAAAATTCTGGAATGCACCGGGCTTTCTATTAATGCATTTACCAGATATCTGCCTTATCCTTGCTCTTTTATTCACGATGCAGATAGCGCCGCTGTCTCCGAACTCTGGGTCTCCCCGGGATTAAAAATGCCTGCTATCTTTCTCTCAGCAAGCATTTAGGTGCTTCTTTGATCGTAAATCGTGAAATCATTACCGGCAAGCATGGACACAATTCTACATCGAACATGTACAGATGGAGCCAAATGGAAAACTCTGTTACTGTGGAAACCATGGATGTATGGAAACTCTCTGTTCTCTGGATGCACTTTTGAATGATAACGAGAGTCTGGATAGTTTCTTTGAAAAAGTCCGAAACAATGAAATAAATGAAACAAAGCGCTGGCAGCAATATTTGTCACATCTTTCCAGATCCATAAATCTTCTACATCTGATTTATGATCAGGACTTTATCCTTGGCGGATATCTTGCTCCTTATCTTCAGGAAAAAGATCTCTCCTATATTCATGAAGAAATCCGCAAAATGACTCCATTCCCGGAGAATCAGGATTTCCTTTACATCAGCAAAATGCCGAAACACAATATTACAATTGGAGCTGCGCTGCCATATATTCAAGAGTTTCTGAATATGTAATATAGCGAAGCTTCCCCCAGTACAAGCAGCTATGATATCAAAAATAAAGCTACCCTGACAAGAGCAAAGTCTTGCACTTGTCAGGGTAGCTTTATTTATGTTAGTCTGACTCATTTTCCAGTAATTGTTCTCTACGTTCACAAAAAACACTTTACAATACAGTATGCGAATAACAGACTTTTTAGATTAGTTCTCCCAATCCCACACATTTGTAGTTTCTACTGCGCTTCTCGGTTTCTTGATCACAAGTTCAGGGCTCTTTGCGCTGACCTTAGTATTTGCCGGAATAGATGCTGTAATAAAGGTATTACCTCCGATGATCGTATTCTCTCCGATCACAGTCTCACCGCCCAGCACAGAAGAGTTAGAATAAATTGTCACATTATCTCTGATTGTCGGATGTCTCTTCACATTGGCAAGCAGCTGTCCCTGACGGGTGGAAAGCGCACCAAGAGTCACACCCTGATATAATTTCACATTCCTTCCAATCTCTGTAGTCTCACCAATTACAACACCGGTTCCATGATCAATGAAGAAATATTCTCCAATCGTTGCGCCCGGGTTAATATCAATTCCTGTATAACCATGTGCATACTCAGACATTATTCTCGGAATAAACGGTACATTCTCAAGATAAAGGACATGTGCAAGTCTATATACATAAATTGCATAAAATCCAGGATAAGAGAAAATAATTTCCTCTTTACTCTTAGCAGCCGGGTCACCGTCAAAACCTGCCTGCAGGTCAGTCAGCAGCATACGCTGGATTTCCGGAACATTTGCAAAAAATCTCTCTGTGATCTGCTCTGCATGTTCTTTGGCCTTCTGTTCTTCTTCACCCTGATATAAAAATGCAATCTCAATCTGTTCCTGCAAGCAGTCATACAGATCATTCAGGCGATATGCCACATAATGCTCCGGAAACACGCTGGCACTGGAATCCACACTGAAATATCCGGGAAAAATAATAGACCTCATATCTTTAATGAAGTTAATAATCTCTTTCTTATTTGGAAGACGTTCTCTGTCCTTTCCCAGAAAGAGTTCTTCTTTACGGTAAGTATCTGTCAGCTTCTCCACAGCCTCCAGAATTATTTTCTTTTTATCTGTCATGATCGTCACCTATCTGCTTTCCTCGCAGTTGCTTATTATCCCCGGACAATAGCAATCCAGAGGGTACACAACCGCATTTTGTTATTATCTTATTACAGCAAAACCAATTCGTCAATAAAAAAAGAATTGACCTTTCCGTAGATTCCTTATATAATAAAAATCAGTTCCAGTTACACTTCAGAACTGTTTCTAATCTTAATATGGAGATGTACCCAAGAGGCTGAAGGGACCGCACTCGAAATGCGGCAGGCCGGGCAACCGGTGCGAGGGTTCAAATCCCTCCATCTCCGCTCTTTCTTTTTAAAATTCTTTATAATAAAAATGCACAATAAGCTTGACAATCGTTGCTTTTATATGTATAATTGCAACAGTAAAAGAAATTTTACAAGTTGGTTTTGATAGGGGATTGGTCAAATGGTATGATAGGGGTCTCCAAACCTTTGGTGGGAGTTCGATTCTCTCATCCCCTGCTCTTAAAAACGCTCGAGAACCTTGTATTTACTGGGTTTTGGGCGTTTTCGTTTTATCTCGGATGATCAAAAGTAATCATAGAAGTAATCAAAAAGATACTATATGAATCTATTATACTGATCCACCAATAAAAGCGAAAAGTTTCTGTCGCTTAATTCTCTCCAAAAACTTTTCGCTTTCTTGATTTTCTTATTTTTAAGGGCTTACTCATTCACCGGATTCACATGAACCATGCAGTGTTTTACGTCTTTAAAATTTTTCTCTATAGTATGATGAACATTCTCTGCAACGTCATGTGCCTCATTCAGTGGAATCTCACCATCTGCTGAGATTTCAATATCCACATACATCTTAGAACCAAATAATCGTGTCTGGAGAAGGTCGATTCCTTTCACGCCTTTCACACCCATGATCACTTCTCTCATGCTCTCTTCTGTTGCCTCATCGCAGGAATGGTCAACCATCTTATCGATGGCATCTCTGAAAATATCTACAGATGCTTTCACGATCAGTACACAGATTGCCACACTGGCAATTGGATCCAGAATCGGGAAACCAAGTCTCGCACCCAGGATACCGATAAATGCACCAACAGAGGACATTGCGTCTGAACGATGATGCCATGCATCTGCCATCAGTGCGCCGGAATTTATTTTCTTCGCAGCACTTCTGGTATACCAGAACATCCACTCCTTCACTACAATAGAAACAACTGCCGCAATCAGTGCCAGTGTTCCAGGAATTGCAATGCTTGCTCCTGAAGTACTCTTAATAATGTTCTCAATTCCATTCATACCAATTCCGATACCGGTTGCCAGAAGTAACCCGGACAAAATAATGGAAGATACACATTCCATACGCTCATGTCCATACTGATGCTCCTTATCGGATTTTTTGCTGGATAAATTCACACCGACTATTACTACGAAAGTACTTCCCACATCAGATGCTGAATGAATCGCATCTGAGATCATGGCACCTGAATGTGCCAGAATTCCGGCAAGTAATTTAAATAAGGAAAGTAACAGGTTTACTGCAATACTCACACCTGATACCTTCATTGCCACCTTATGTTCCCATGCAGGCTCTTCCTTCTTAGCTGTCGTGTTACTGTTTGTCTTATCTGATATTGCTGTCATGTTTAATTTTTTTGTCTGTTCCATAAACCAGGACCTCCTAAATTTTCTTTTCAAATATATAAGCTTTTGTACTTTCCTATATTTGAGTTTACAGGTTCTTCTTATGTCACATACATTGCGCCACAGTCAGAAAACATATTTCCTTTCTGTGACTTATCAAAGTGCGGTCTTACAGGGGTCTTTTTGTATTTCGGAACTGCACCTGTCTCAGAAAATCCTCCTAAAAAAATCCCTCTAAAAGAAAATCTTTCCAAAACATACTTTTCAGAAAACAAAAAGACACACCTGCGGAACATACACTGTCCCACAGATATGTCTGAAAATTTTCATATCTGCTGCCGCTTCGCGCGGCCCGGCCCCACGCCCTCAAACATCTCGGGCATCGCCTGCTCAGTTTGTACTGTTGATCTCGCATTCTGTTGAATGTAATGCAGTGCAAAGAGAATATAAATATTTTTTCTGATAATACACTATAGTATATCGGTTAGTCAAGCCAAATGTCATTGAAATTTTTTATCATGATGAAACAATATTCTGCAGCCACACACCCTTCTTAACCAGCACAAATCCAATCACACACTTAATCAAATCTGCCAGCTGCACACATGCATAAATCACAAGCACATGAATCCCTGTATAACGACTCAGCACAAACGCGATCGGCACACTAACGCACCAGATAAACACACTGTCAAACAGGAACGTAATAATCGTCTTTCCACCGGAACGCAGGGTAAAATAGGTTGCATGCAAAAACGCATTCTGCGGCATAAAGAATGCTGTGAGCATAATCAGATACTTCGCCAGCTCCCTCGCCTCATCATTAGTATTATAGAGCATTGGAAACAGCGGTGCCATAACAAACATCACCATTGCCACACAGGTACAGCACATCACTGAGAATGCGATCATCTTGTTATCTGTATCTCTCGCTTTCTTCATATCTCCCGCACCCAGAAGCTGTCCCACAATAATCGCAACAGAATCTCCCAGCGCAATAAACACAATATTAAACACATTGTTGATGGTATTGGAAATATTCAGCGAAGCAACCACATTCAGCCCTCGAATCGAATAACACTGAGTCAGCATCGCCATGGCAGAAGCCCATAAAGTCTCATTAAACAACAGCGGTGTACCCTTGACCAGAATCTTCTTTGTCAGATTCGCAGGAACCTTAAGCGTGCTGTACAGCCCCTTTGCAAATGCATTCTTCTCCGTATGCCTGTGTGTCCAGCCTATTACAATTGCAGCCTCCACATAACGTGACAGCACAGTTGCGATTGCCGCACCTCTCACACCCAGTCTAGGGAAGAAAAATACACCATAGATCAACAGATAATTAAACAACAGATTCACACAGATTGCCACAACCCCGGCTTTCATTGGCAGAACAGTCTCTCCGCACTCTCTCAGAGTACTGGAATAAATCTGCACCATCATAAACGGCGGCAATCCCAACAGCATAATATCCAGATACTGCTTTCCATACTTAAGCGTATCTGCAATCTGCTGCGCAGTACCCTCTCCCTGCAGATACATACTGATCAGATTCTCTCCAACAGTCAGAAACAGCAAAATCGTCCCGATTGTCAGGATCACAGCCATCCAGAACTTATACCTGAATGTCTGTCTCACCCCCTCATGATCCTTCTGTCCAAAGTACTGTGCGGTAAAAATACCTGCTCCGGATACCCCTCCGAAAATACACAGATTATAGACAAAAATCAGCTGATTCACAATGGAAGCCCCTGACATCTGCTCCGTACCGATCCGCCCGATCATAATATTATCCAACAGACTCACGAAATTCGTGATTCCATTCTGGATCATGATCGGAACAGCCACAGCCAGAACCATCATATAAAACTTCCTGTCACCGATAAACTTCTTACGAAACGATGACCTTTCTTTCGTCCTCTCCATAAAACTTTTCCTCATCCTTCTTCACAAAAACAGACTGTCCGAAGACAGCCCTCGCCTTAAGCGTTGTATCATCTACATTACTATAAAAGCCCCAACATTTCAAGCCCATATCTGTAAAATTTATACTATCATTTTCTATTCCGTTTATGTTCCGTTTCTATCCATTCCATCTCCAATAACACACTTCCATACCTATCATTCACAGTCCCAGCCAGTTCACAGCGAAGAAAAATAAATGTTTTGAACCACATCTACAGGGGGTGTAGCAACTCTTATTCTTTGGGAATTTGCGTTATGTCAGAAAAATTCACTGTCTGAGCGAAGCGAGTTTGAATTTTCTGGCATGGTTTTAGCAAATTTCCAAAGGCTTAGAGTTCCTGCCCCCGCAGCCGTGGTTCAAAACATTTATTTTTCTTCGCGTCCCCTTTGAAGCCATAAAAAAGCTGCCGCCCCCAATAAATGAGGAAAACACGACAGCCTTTTCAAAAAGTATTTGCAAGCCTATTTAATAGCACCCTCAACCATACCATTCATAATCTGCTTCTGAGCAAGCAGGAATACGATGATCATCGGAATCATTGCCAGGAGTGCTGCAGTAAGGATCAGATCCCACTGCTTAACATAAGAACCAACAAACGCCTGTACAGCAACCGGAAGAGTCTTAACCTTACCATTCTGTCCTAACATCAGAGAAGGAAGAAGGTAATCGTTCCAGATCCACATACCATTCAGAATAGTAACAGTAACAATAACCGGTTTCAGAAGCGGAAGGATAATGCGGAAGAAGTTCCCTCAGGAGAACATCCGTCAATCGCTGCTGCTTCTTCCAGTTCATATGGAATACCTTTAATAAAACCAGTTAAGATAAATACTGTCATAGCACCACCGAATCCACAGTATGCAAATACAATACCAGGAATAGACTGAAGCATGTTGATTCCAAGGAATTTACCTACATCACGGAATGTAGAAACCAGAGGAAGCATAACTACCTGGAAAGGAATTGTCATGGATGCGATAAATGTCATGTAAATAGCTGTTGACCATTTTGTCTTGTTACGGCAGATAACCCACGCAGCCATACCACCGAATAAAGCAAGTAATACAAGGGAAACAACTGTAATGGTCGCAGATGTTCCGAATGCACTCCAGAAACTGAAGTTAGAGTTGTTGACAACGTTTGAAATATTTGTCTTAAACTGTGCAAAGCTTGCACCTGCAAAGCTTACAGGGTTTGCAACAATACCGTTTGCATTCTTAAATGTATTAATAAGTACCAGATAAAAAGGAGATAATATGTACGCTGCGATAACAATCGCAACAGCTGTAAGCACTACCTTTGGAGTTTTCTTCGTAACCATTACATTTCAACCTCCTTCTTATTGGAAATTCTAACCTGAATAATAGATACAGCAGCCAGGATAATGAAGAACAGAATAGCTTTCGCCTGACCAAGTGCATAATTGTTCTTGGAGATCGCTGTATTATAAATATTCAGAGCCAGCATCTGAGTACCGTTTGTCAGATAGTTTCCGAAGAAACTTGCAACAGAACCTGTACCATTTGTCAAAGCCATGTTAACATCGAACTGTTTGAATGCTGATGTTAAAGTAAGGAATGTACAGATTGTAATTGTAGCTGCGATCATCGGAATCTTGATCTTAAATAATGTTGTAACTGCATTTGCGCCATCGATCTGAGATGCTTCCAGTACATCCTTCGGCACCTGAGTCAGACCTGTTACATAAATTAACATAATATAACCACCATACTGCCAGATATAAACAACGATGATAGCCATTAACGCTGTATTTGTCTTGGACAAAAGTGAAATATTATTTGTCATCTTAATCAGTACATTGTTAAACACAAACTGCCATACATATCCAAGTACGATACCACCAATCAGGTTTGGCAGGAAATAAGAAGCTCTGAAGAATGAGATTCCTTTAATATTAGATGTGCAAAGTAACGCAAGCAAAAATGCCACTACATTTATCAGAATCATATTCAAAACTACGAACAAAATTGTGATAAGCAAAGACCAAAGGAAACTCGCATCTCCAAACATTGCTTTATAATTTGCAAATCCTACAAATCCGTTCATTCGGATTCCATTCCAGTCTGTAAAGGAATAAAATACACCCAAACATAATGGAATGATTACTGTTACCGCAAAGGTAAACAACAGCGGAAACACAAAGATAAAATTAACAATACTTCTATGATGTTTTAATGTAGGAATAAATACATTCCCAGTAAAACGCAGATCGCGCCAATGATAAGTGCCTGACCTCTCCAGCCTGCCCCGGTTTTGGAAATATCCTGAATCAATGCTACAGCCAACAAAACAATACCGGCTATAAGGCATACCATTGATATTACTTTTTTACTAGCACTGTTTGTATTCATTTTGCCTTCACCCTTCCTATTTCTTATTTCAAAGCAAAATTAAATGTATATATTTTTCACATTTCATTTACATAAAAAGCAGGCGGCAACTTTTACGCCGCCCACTGTTAAATACTTCGTTACTTAATTTGCATATGCACTCTGAAGAACCTGATTCATTGTTTTTACAAATCCATCTTCATCAAGACTTCCTGATGCAAAATCTGCAAATACCTGTCCTGTATAGTTCTGTGCAAGACCTTCCTTCATACCAGGTACAAGCCAATGCCAGGAAGATGTCTTTTCATTCTTCTGATAATCTGTAATTGTCTGAGCAAACGGATCATCACCTACGATATCACAGGATTTAAACGGACTGATAAATCCTGCCTCTTTTACAAGAACTTCCTGTGCTTCATCTGTTGTCAGCCACTGAAGGAATGCTTCTGCTGCTTCTACATTACCATCTTTATAAATGGAAAACCATGATGGAGAGTTTGTAAGAATTGTATCAATTCCATCTTCAAATGCATATGGAATCATACCAACTTCAAAGTTCCTGCTTCTTTATAAGCATCTGCATCATCAACAGTCATAGTTGCGCCAATCCAGGATCCCTGTGTAACAAATGCATATTTACCGGATGAGAAGTTAAGAATCTGCTGGTCATATGTACCGGAAACAAGGATTGAAGGATCTGAATACTGATTCAGAAGACTTACGAAATCCGCAAAATCTTTAAAACGTGCTTCATCAAGTTTACCGCCATCATTGAGCATATCAATGTATGTTGTATCATCGCGTTTCAGACCTGCATCAAGATAATTTGCAAATAAATGCTGACCGGTTGACCAGTAAAGGTTTACAGGTTCTGCACAATATCCTACAACTGCAGTAATGCCAAGCTCATCTTTCTTGGAATCAATTGTCTCAAATGCTTTCTTGATCGCATCTGGACCTGTTAAAGTAGCCGGATCAATTCCTGCCTTGTCAAGAATATCTTTGTTATATGCAAGACCAATGGCTTCTGTTGTGTATGGGAAGCCGATTGTTCCCTGCTCATCATCTACATAAGCGGAATCTGTATCAGAAGCCCATTCCTGATCACTCATATCAACTAGCTTGCCATCCCAGTTGGCAAAATCTGTACTTCCACCATTTACAAAAATATCAGGCATATTATCTGACTGATAATATCCTTTCAGAGTACCCTGAATATCAACTCCACCGCCCATGGATTCGATTTCTACCTTTGTTCCTGTTTCTTTTTCGTACATCTCAGCCAGTTTTTTAAACTGAGCATCTACTTCAACCTTTCCATTTACAAGACGAATAGTATCACCCTCCGCAGCCTGTACAGCTACAGATGCCGGAACCATTGATGCGACCATTGCTACTGCTAAAAGTGTTGCAAATACTTTTTTCTTCATTTTCGTCACCTCGTCATTTTTTTGCTGTTTCTTTTTACCTTTTGCGCATAAGGTTTTGATAGTTGTATCATACCACTTTACGTCTGAAATTTCAATACCTTTTTCGCATAAGTTTGAATTTTTT
>ENA-OQIG01000950-OQIG01000950.1-human-gut-metagenome-genome-assembly--contig:-NODE-950-length-14332-cov-2.187751_pt1 | contig 14332 bp, 19 predicted proteins | sample MGYA00242576_ERZ504741 | MGnify/ENA primary metagenome ERZ504741 (study PRJEB26092, sample SAMD00036436) | human gut metagenome | host: Homo sapiens | study: EMG produced TPA metagenomics assembly of... | reverse complement strand
TGATGAATCTTGTACATCGATTCGTTTTTTATGCCTGATTTTTTTAGTTTTGTGTCCAATTTTTGTTGACAAGTGCAATACAAGCGTGCTATAATGTTCCTGTAAGTTGAAGTTGCCCCTCATTTGGCCCTTGTTTTACAGGGGCTTTTTTTTTTATGCTTTTTCGGGAAGGGTTTGTGAAAAATGAGTCAATTGAAGAAAATAAAGTATGCTATAATGGCAATACTGTAAATAAATGGAAGAGGGGAAGCCTGTGGGATTTGAAGAAATACTCCAACTGCTGATGGATGTACTCTTTCCTCTGATCCTTGGATTCCTGTTCCGGCTGGATGTGGAGCTGACCATAGCGGCTTTCCTCCTTACTACGGCGTTCTATGTGGTCCTGGTGGTACCGCTGTTCTATCTGTACATCCGGATGGGTGGGATGCTGTAGGGGAGCCATTGACAAAACGGAGTTACACGCCTAAAATGGGAACCATAACAAATTGTATACAAAATGCGGGATTGTCCCGCAGAGCAGGAAAGTAGGATGGTAGAAAATGCATATCGATATCCATACCCGGTTCATAACCCTGTTGGGAGATCCCCTGGCCCAGTCCTTTGCGGCCCGGATGCAGAACCGGGGCTATGAGGCGGCCGGGCTGAATCTGGTGTACTTCTACACCGTCACCGGCCAGGAACACCTGGGTGACATTGTGAACGGGCTGCGGTACATGCCCGTTGCCGGGTTTGCTGTTACAAAGCCCAACAAGGTAAAAGTGCTGGAATATCTGGATGAACTGGATCCCCTCTGCCGGAAAATGGGCTCCAGCAACACGGTGGTGAAACTGCCGGACGGGCGGCTGAAGGGATACAATACCGACGGTACGGGCTTTTACACGGCACTGACGGAAGCCGGCATCGACGTGACGAAGGAAAGGTTTTTCTGCTTCGGCAGCGGCGGCGCCGGGCGGGCCATGTGCTCGGTGCTGGCCTATCACGGTGCGCTGAAGATCTGGATCACGGACCTGTTTCCGGAAAGTGCCCGCAGCCTGGTGGAAGACATCAACAAAAACTTCGCCCCGGTGGCCGAAATGGTTCCCTATGAAGATTTCTCCAAAGTGGGAGAAGCCACAGTGGTGCTGAACGCCAGCGGCGTGGGCATGGGGAAGAGCATCGGGAAAACGCCCCTGCCCCCGGAATTCATCCAAAAGGACCAGTTCTATTTCGACGCCTGTTACAACCCGGCCCGGACCCGGTTCCTGGAAAATGCGGAAAAGGCCGGCTGCCGGGTCATGAACGGCCTCACCATGAGTCTGTACCAGGGCAGGCCCAGGTGGAACTGTGGTCGGGCAGAAGGCACCGGTGGAAGCCATGCGCCGGGAACTGGAGAAGATCCTGGAAGAAAAGAAGCAGCAGGACTGAGGGTCCTGCCCCCAAGCAGGAAAGTAGAATGGAGAGTATGATGATGGAAAATGTGAAGGAAAGCAGCAAGGCAGTACAACAAAAGAATTCTTTGAACGCTCTGATCCACTGGCTGGATCTGCACCTGGAAGAGACTTTTCTGGTGGTGATGCTGGTTCTCATTGCCGGCGTGACCATGCTCCAGGTCATTGTCCGGAAAATCCCCGGCATGGCCTCTCTCACCTGGGCAGAAGAACTGTGCCGGTTCCTGTGGATCTGGAGCGTTTTTCTGTCCCTGCCCTATACCATCCGGACGGACAGCATGCTCCGGGTGGGGGTGCTGAAGGATCTGCTGCCGGAAACCCTCCGAAAGGTGCTGAACCTGGCGGTGGACGGCATTACCCTGGGCTGCATGGGTGTCCTGGGGCTCTATGGGGTGGAAGTGGTTTCCGTCATCGGGGAAAGCCATGAGATTTCCCCGGCCATGCAGTGGCCCATGGCGTTTGTGTACAGCTTCATGGTATTGGGCTTTTTCCTGGCGGCGCTGCGGGCCGTCCAGATGCTCTGGTTCCATGTCCAGCATCTCCAGGAACCGGAACTGTCCACCCTGGAACAGACCCTCCGGGATGCAGCCGATGAAACGGCACTGGCCCAGGAAGGAGATGACTGACGGTGCAGGCGGTACTGATCTTTTCCGTTTTTCTCCTGGCCATTGCCCTGTCCCTGCCCATCGGCATCAGCATGATCCTGGGGGCCACGGCTCCCATTGCCCTGTTCCATCAGGGCGGGACCATGGGACAGGTGCTGAACAACGCGTTTTCCGGGGCCAATTCCACCCCCATCCTGGCAGTTCCCCTGTTCATCCTGGGCGGGGTGATCATGGCCAAGGGCGGGATTTCCCGGAAACTGTTCAATTTCTTTGCTTTTTTTGCCGGCCGGATCCCCGGGGGACTGCCCTGTGCCGTGATCCTGACCTGTCTGTTCTATGGTGCCATTTCCGGTTCCGGCCCGGCTACCACGCAGCGGTGGGAGCCATGTGCGTCCCCTTCCTGACAGAACTGGGCTATGACAAAACCTGGAGTGCCGGGCTGGTGGCGGTGGCAGGCGGCCTGGGAGTCATCATCCCGCCTCCATTCCCTTTGTGCTCTATTCCCTGGCCACCGGGGTTTCCACCGGCAAGCTGTTCCTGGCGGGAATCATTCCCGGGTTCCTGGTGGGGCTGGCCCTGATGGTCTATGCGGTGATCCACTGTCTCCGGAACGGGGAAGACAAGGCCAAAGTCCGGGAACGGATGGACGAACTGTCCCGTCTGGGCTTTTTCCGGTTGTTCCGGGACAGTTCCTGGGCCCTGCTCTGCCCGGTCATCGTCCTGGGGGGCATCTATACCGGGTTCACCACGCCCACGGAAGCAGCGGCGGTTTCTGTTTTTTATGCCCTGCTGGTGTCTCTTTTTGTTTACCGGACCATGACCTTCGGGGATATCCTGCCCATGCTCCGGGAATCGGTCCGGACCTATGGGGGACTGGCCTTCGTCCTGGCTTTTGCCACGGCCTTTGGCCGGGTACTTTCCATGACCCGGGCCACCAAGGTGGTGGAAAGCTTCATCCTGGGGAACTTTACTTCCGGGGTGGCAGTACTGACGGTACTGGTGCTGATTTTCCTGCTCCTGGGGATGGTCATGGATACGGGACCGGCCATCATCATCCTGGTGCCGGTGCTGCTCCCTGCCTGCAAAAAACTGGGGGTGGATCCGGTCCATCTGGGGGTGGTGCTGGTATGCTGCCTGTCCATCGGGCTGGCGACGCCGCCTTTTGGACTGGATCTGTTTGTGGCCGGGAACATTGCCGGGAAGCAGCCCATGAGCGTGGCCCGGAAATCCATTCCTTTTATCTGTGCGTTTCTGGCGGCGCTGGTGGGAATCACCTATATTCCGGCTCTTTCCACCTTCCTGCCGGCCCTTTGGTAACGATCCTGTACAGAGAGAGAGGAAAATACAATGGAAAAACCATGGAAAAAACTGGCCGGTCTCTGTCTGGCAGGACTGCTCCTTTTCGGGGTCACCGCCTGCGGGAAAGCACCGGCTGCCGCAAAGCCTGAAGAAAAAACAGCGGGGCCCTATAAGAATCTGCCCAGGTGGTGCTGGTAGGGGGAGATTCTGCCGGAAAAGGGTCCGTGGGCCAGAAGTTCGGGGAACTGGTGGCCCGGAAAGTGGAAGAGAAATCCGGCGGACGGCTGAAAATCGATTACCATCCCAATGCGGAACTGGAGGGGATGAAGACCTTCTCCGGCAGCTCCGGGCCAATGATATCCAGCTGGTGGTGGGCCAGATGGCTCCGGTGACGGCTTTCGTGCCGGAAGGAGCGGTGTTCGACCTGCCCATGGTCTTCGCTCCCTATGACGGAAAGACCATCGACCGGGTGCTGAACGGACCGGGCCCCTTCCGGCAGAAACTGGCCGCCGCCTACGAAAAAGCCGGGCTCCATTACATGGGGACCTTCAGAACGGGACCTACCGGCTGATGACCTCCAACCGGCCGGTGAAGACGGTGGAGGATTTCAGGGGCTGAAGATCCGGACCATGAGCAACCGGAACCATATGGCCTTCTGGTCCGCTCTGGGCGCCAATCCCACCCCCCTGGCCTGGCCGGAACTGTATTTCTCCCTTCAGAGCGGCATCGTGGATGCGGAAGAAAATGCGGCGGACAGCATCCTTTCCGCCAATTTCAACGAAGTCCAGAAATACGTGGGGGAAACTAACGTGATTCTCTATGCCAACGAAATGGTCCTGAACCAAAAAGCCTGGGACAGCCTACCGGAAGCCTACCGAAAGGTACTGGACCAGTCCGTCCAGGAGGCCCTGGAAGAACTGTCGCCCACCCTGGTCCAGGTGGACCGGGACTGCAAAGAGAAGCTCCAGAAAAAGGGCATGACCCTGGTCACCTACGGACCGGAATTCTACCAGGAAGTCCGGAACCAGCCGGCAGTCCAGGAACTGTACAAAAAAATCGACGCCCAGACCGGTGGCCTGGGAACGCTGATGGTGGAAGAGTTGGGGAAATGAAAGACGGGGGCTGCTGCAGGCCAACAGCCTTGTCAACGGTCAGCTGTCAACTGTGGCTGCTGACCGCTGACAAAAAAGGAGATGTGAAAAAATGAAAAATCATTTTTTCACATCTCCTTTTTCATACCCTCGGCAATACCTGGGCCAGCAGATCAGCCGGGAGCGTGGCCCGGTGCGGAGGCCGGACCGGCGGTGGCGAAGGTCACGGCGGAACCGAACCTCCCGCCTCCGATCCGGGTAACGGCCCCATGGCTCCCATGGACATGGTGATCACCGGGGTCCGGGGATGTTCCTCCTTCATTTCCAGGGTGGCTGCCAGCAGGTCAGCACATCCTGTTCCGTTTGGGGCATCACTGCGTATTTGGCCAGATCACAGCCAAGATCCTGCATGGTGCACAGGGTACGGACCAGCGCTTCCCGGGAGGGGGTCTTCTGGAAATCGTGGCAGGAACCCACCACTTTGATTCCCTTTCTGTGGGCCCGGTCCACCAGGCGTTCCATCACCTGGGAGCCCCGGGACAGTTCCACGTCCGCCAGATCCATGGCGCCGCTGTCCATGGCCTCTTCCAGGAGCTGGACATAGGCCTCCGTGGAAATGGCCAGGTTTCCGCCTTCCGCCGCCGTACGGATGGTGAAAAGCAGGGGCAGGTGGGGAATCCTTCCCGGAAAAGGGCCAGGGGAGCTTTCCAGCTGCCCGGTTCCCGGATGGGACCATAGCAGTCCGCCCGCCATTCGACCAGGTCACAGGGACATTCTGCCAGCTGATCCAGGGCTTCTTCCAGTCCGGACAGGGTGGGGGCTGTCAGTGGGACGGCAATTTTCGGCTGTCCTTCGCCGATTGCCAGATTTTTTACAAGTACAGGTTGGGCCATGATGGATATGCTCCTTTTTTCTTCTTTGTTCCAGTATACGGCAGCCGGTGGAAAAGTGTCAATAAAGGCTGCTGGCTGCATACAGGAAGGCTGAAGTTTCAGGACAGTCCTCCCGTATGTTTTCCTGTCAGATAAAACTGTGCAAAAGTTCGAAAAATTCAAAAATCCATGGTATAATTTTCCTGTACCCTCCGCAGACAGCGGCTGTATCACCAAAAATGCCATTGCAGAAAGAAGGAATGCCCCATGGCGGATCAACCCAAGAAACAAAGAAAAATGCTCAGTTCCTATTCCATCGTTTTCCTGTTCCTGATCTTCACAGCCATCCTGACCTGGTTCGTGCCCCAGTCCGTGGTCATCAACGACCATGGAACCAAGAAAATCATCTATGATGCCATCCTGGTGAAGGGAAAAGTGATGGCCGGCCAGGGGCTCCAGCCCATGGGGCTGTGGGACATCATCATGGCCCCGGCCAAGGGGTTCGTGAAGGCGGCCCAGCTGTGCTTTGCCCTCTTGATGGCCGGAGCGTTCCTCCATCTGCTGAACTATGTGGGAGCCATGCGGGCCGGGATCGGCTGGCTGCTGAAGCGGTTCACCGGCAAGACCCTGATTGTGGTGCTGACCTTCTTCTCCGCCCTTTTCGGGGCCGTTTACGGCCTCTGGGAAGAGATCCCCGCTTATTCCATGGCGGTGGTGCCCCTGTTCGTCCTGGCCGGATATGATGTGGTCACCGGCATCGGGGTGCTGACGGTGGGGGCCACGGCCGGCAACATGGCCAGCGTGGTGAACCCTTTCTCCCTGGGGCTGCCGTGGGGGCCATCGGCAATGAAAGCCTGTCCCTGGGCAGCGGCATCGTCCTGCGGCTGGTGCTTTTCGCCGTGCTCTATCTGGTGGCCCTGGCCTATGTGCTCCAGTATGCGGCCCGGGTGAAGAAAGATCCCTCCAGATCCATTGTGGCCGGACTGCCGGTGAACACCATGGTGGAGGAAAGGCAGGAAGAGGTGGAAATCACCTCCCGTCAGGCTCTTTCCATCGGGCTCCTGGTACTGATCGTCATTGCCATGATCTGCGGCTATGTGCCTGGGACTCCATTAAATTTGCGGATGGAACCACGGCAAAGACCTGGTGAATCTGCCTTTTACCACCCTGGCCAAGGTACCGGTACTGGGGAACCTGCTGGGCGCGGAACATTACACCCAGTTCGGAGACTGGTATTTTGAAGAATTTTCCTTCGTATTCCTGGCCGGTGCCTGCTGCTGGGAATCATCAACAAGATCCCGGAAGCCACCTTCATCAAAGAATTCATCGCCGGAGCCGGGACCTGCTCAGCGTGGTGCTGGTGCTGGCATTGCCAATGGGATTTCCGTGATCATGGGCAGCAAGACCGCCGGCATGTCCGTCACCTTTGTGTACTGGATCCAGAATGCCCTCCAGGGCGTGCCTTCCTGGGCTTTCTCCCTGGCCGTCATCCTGTCCTATGTGGCCATCGGGTTCTTCATGCAGTCCACCAGCGGGGTAGCCGGGATCACCATGCCCATCCTGGGGGCCGTGGCTATGCCCTGTATGAAACCGCTCCCATCGGGCCGGTGGGGGGCCAGGTACTGCTGATCGCCAGCTTCACCATCGGGCTGAACTTCACCAGTGCCCTGTATCCCAGTGCCACCAACATGGGGACTTTGGAACTCTACAAGGTACCCTATGACATCTATCTGAAGTCATCCTGAAAGGGGCCCTGCTGCTGCTCGTTACCGGAGGGATCATCGTTTCCGTGGCGCCCATGCTGGGCATCCTGTAACTTTTTGGGGTATAATGGAACCAATCAACAAGAAAAGGAGTTTTGCTGTCATGACCGTACTGGATTCTCTGGAACCCCGCCGGGTGTTCCATTTCTTTGAAGAAATTTCCCGGATCCCTCATGGGTCCGGCCATACCAAAGCCATCAGTGACTGGCTGGTGGAATTTGGCCGGAAACGGGGCCTGGAAGTCCGTCAGGATGCCCTGAACAATGTGGTCCTGGTGGGACCGGCTTCTCCCGGATATGAACAGGCAGAGCCGGTGATTTTCCAGGGCCACATGGACATGGTCTGTGAAAAGGCCCCGGACTGCCCCAAGGACATGGAAAAGGAAGGCCTGGACCTGGAAGTGTCCGGGGATGAAATCACCGCCCGGGGGACCACCCTGGGGGCGGATGACGGGATTGCCGTGGCCATGGGCCTGGCCCTGCTGGATGATCCCTCCATTCCCCGGCCCCGGCTGGAAGCGGTGTTCACCGTGGACGAGGAAATCGGCATGCTGGGAGCAGTGGATCTGGATGCCAGCGGACTTGCAGGCCGGCGGATGATCAATATGGATTCGGAGGAAGAAGGGGTCTTCACCGCAGGCTGTGCCGGCGGAGTGGATGTGAACTGCGCCCTGCCCGTCCGGCGGGAAGCCTTTGCCGGCACCTGCCTGGAACTGAAGATCAGCAGCCTGACAGGGGGCCACTCTGGAGCGGAAATCCACAAGGGAAGGGCCAACGGGGACAGCTCATGGGCCGTCTCCTGCTCCATCTGGACCGGGAAGTCCTGTACCGGCTGGTGGAAGTGGAAGGGGGAACCAAGGACAACGCCATTCCCCGGGAAGCCAGGGCGGCTGTGCTGACTCCCGAACCGGAAAAACTCCGGCAGGCAGTGGCGGCTTTTGACCGGATTCTCCGGCAGGAATTCCAGGTGACCGATCCGGACCTCCAGGTGACGGCAGAGCCGGCAAGGGCGGAACGCCTGCCCATGGACCGGGAATCCACGGAAAAGGTCCAGTGTCTCCTGACCAGTCTGCCGGGAGGGGTCCAGGTCATGAGTCCGGAACTGGAAGCATGGTCCAGACCTCCCTGAACCTGGGGATCCTCTATACGGAAGACGGGCAGGTGTGCGCCGGCCTGCTGGTGCGCAGCAGTGTGGAAAGCCAGAAGGAAATGGTGGCGGAACAGATCGAAGGGCTGCTGCGGCAGCTGGGAGGGCAGGCCATCCGCTCCGGGGACTATCCGGGCTGGGCCTACCGGGCAGATTCGCCTCTCCGGGACCTGTTTGTCCAGGTGTACCGGGAACAGTATGGAAAGGAACCCAAAGTGGAAGCCATCCACGCCGGGGTGGAATGCGGCATGTTCGCCGCCAAGCTCCCGGGACTGGACTGCATTTCCCTGGGGCCCACCCTGACGGAAATCCATACGTATCGGGAAACCATGCACATCGCTTCCGTCCAGCGGACCTGGAACCTGCTGCTGGAAGTACTGAAACGGATGAAATGAGGTGTACACCATGAATGATATGGAACAGCGGACCCAGGCCATCATCGAAGCCTGTGCCCAGGAAAAGGAAACCAATCCCCTGGCCATTTTCCGTCATGTGGCCAGCAGGGATTTTGTCCGGATCCATGGACCGGAACATCATGTGCTGGATGGAGCCTGCCTGCTGGCAGCGCTCCACAATGCCGGTATGGAATTTGATCTCAGGGAGCTCCTGGGCAGGCTGCGGCAGGAGGGACTCCAGATGCCCGGGGCCATCTGCGGCCACTGGGGCGTCTGCGGTGCCGTGGCTTCCATAGGGGCTGCCCTGGCTCTCCTGGAAGAAACAGGGCCTTTGACCACGGATTCTTCCTGGGGCAGCCACATGACCTGCACGGCCAGGGCCCTGGCCAATCTGGCGGCCATTGGCGGGCCACGCTGCTGCAAGCGGGACGCATATACGGCTTTGAAAACCGCCATTCCCTATGTAAAGGAACGGTTCGGGATCACCCTGCCGGAAGAAAAAACCATTTGTGGTTTCTATCCCAGGAACCAGCAGTGCCTGGAGGAAAGGTGTCCGTATAATCCGCAGTTTTGCGACTAGCGGTCCGAAGGGGCTGTTGCTCAGGCAACAGCCCCTTTCTTCTTCTTTTGATTCTAGTGTAAAATAGATTCAATACGTCGATGCTATGATACTGTATTGGAGGAACAATGTATGAAGAAGAAATACTGGCTGGGGTTTTGGGCCGCGGCTGTTTTTTGCTGTTTTTCATGAACTCGTCCCTGCCCTTGACGGACAGCGTGGAAGGGAACTATGCCCTGACGGCCAAGGAAATGGTCCTCAGCGGAGACTGGCTGTCTCCCCAGATCTACGGCCGGTACTGGTATGACAAACCGGTTTTCGCCTACTGGATGATCGCCCTGGGCTTCAAGATTTTCGGGTTCAGCGAATTCGGGGCCCGTTTCTTTCCGTCCCTGTTCGGACTGGGAGCCTGTGGCTGACGGTGCAGGCGGGAAAACGGCTGTATCGGGAAGAAGTGGGCTTTTTAAGCGGTGTCCTGTTGCTGATGACCCTGGAGTTTTTTACTATTTCCAAAAGTGTCCTGACCGACGGCATGCTGTTCCTGTTCATGGACGGGGCGCTGCTGTGTTTTTTCCTGGGATACAGCAGCCGGGAAAAGAACTGGTATTACGGGGTGTATCTCCTGTCCGCTCTGGCCACCCTTACCAAAGGGCCCATCGGATTTCTCATGCCCGGGTTCATCATTACGCTTTTCCTGCTGTACCAGAAGGACTGGAAATGTCTGAAAGACGCCAAACTGGCCACCGGGATCCCGCTGTTCCTGCTGGTGGCCCTGCCCTGGTACATTGCCATGGCCCGGGTCCATCCGGATTTCCTGGGCAGTTTTCTGGGTACCCAGAATGTGCTCCGGGCTACGGTTTCTGAACATCCCCGGGACAATGTGATCTGGTACTATACGGCGGTAAATATCCTGAACGCCTATGCCTGGGTGGGCTTTGTGCCCGGCATGCTGTGGAACCTGCTGCGGAAAAACGGAAAATGGAATTATCCGGCTGCCGGGAAGCTTTCCTGCTGCTGTGGATGGCGGCCATTTTTGTGTTCTTCCAGTGCATGGCCACCAAATACATTACCTACACTTACCCCCTGCTGCTGCCCCTGTGCGTGCTGACGGCGGACTATATCTGGAAAAAGGGAAGCAGCCTGCCCCTGAAGGGGATGCTGCTGTGCAATATCCTTTTCTACGGGGCCCTGACCTTTGCCGCTTCCAAAGTGACCAAACTGGCCCCCGGGGTGTTTCCCAATCCCGGCAATCTCTTCTATTTCATGCTGATCTACACACTCTGCATGGTTGTGCTGGCCTTCCACAAATACAAGGGGAAAAGCAGCCAGGAAGTATTTTCCACCGTGGTGATGCTGACCATTGCCTTCCACTGCTGCAGTCTGGATCTGCTGGCCAAACCTCTGATGGAGGACGTGACCGGGAAGACTGCGGCCCAGTTCATCAACGCCCTGGTCCCGGCGGATATGCCCATTTACATCCGGGGCGGCGGCTATCCCACTTCCGGGGTGTTCTACACCGGCCGGGAAATGGTGATGCTGGTGCCCGCTGAGGAGGCGGAAGCCTTCAAACCCAGCAAGACAGCTGGTCCGCCAAGAACATCATGCCCTGGACCACCTATGGTCAGGTCTGGGAACAGCAGGGGAAGGCCCTGGTGCTGGTGGACACCAAGACACGGAAACTGAAGACAAAGCTGGAGGAAGACTGGCCGGGTACCTGGAAACGGGTGAAGCTGCCCGGACAGTGGACGGTTATGATCAAAGAGAGGTAGGAAAACATGGACGAAGAAAAAATCCGTTCCTATCTGGAACGGCAGGAGTTTATTGGATTCCGGGTGCGCCAGGAGGAACTGGACCATCCGGAACAGCTCCAGCGGTATTTCCAGCTGCTGGAGTATGTGGGGAGCCATCCGGCCCTGGCCCGGAAGTTCTGCAGCCGCTGGGGGCTTTCCTTCGGGGAGGACTGCGGTTCCACCCTTTGGACCAATCCGGCAGCGGTGGCATTCGTGGAGAAAATGGCAGATGCCTTTCCTTTTCTCTTCTTTCTGGCGGAAAAGGAGGGGGAAACCCTGAAACTGCTGGTGATGCTTACCTGCCAGAGCGACCGGGTGGAAGGGGACAATCTGTCCCTGGACCCGGAGAAATTCAACCGCTTTCTGAAACAGCAGCTGAAGGGGCTGCTGTTGCTCAGTGAAAAAGCGGGGTTGAGCCCGGAAAATGCCCAGGGACTGATCCAGAATATCTATGAATATTTCGGGTTGTCTGACTGAAGAGTCAAATTCACAAATCATTCAAGAATTTGCCCTTCCTTTGACACAGGTCATGGGTATACTGATAACCGTAACAGGGATTACCCCTCCTTGTTACATCTTCCCCATCAAATCATCATAAACAACTTCCTTTCAAGGAAAAAGCCTTCTGCTTCCCCAGCAGAAGGCTTTTTCCGTATGGTACGGTTTTTACGGTTTTTCAATGGTTCCATGTTCCTGGGCAAATTCCAGGAAGGTCCGGATGGTTTCATTTTCCAGGGCACTATTCTGCCACAGCATCTCGATTTCATAATACAGAGGCGGGGTCAGGGAAAGAGGAACCAGGTCCGGTTCCCGTTCCGCCACTGCACGGTACAGGAATCCGCCGGCCACTCCGCTGCGGAGCAGCTGGATCTTGGTGTAAAGCTGGGAGGTGGACCACTGGATCCGGGGGGTGCAGTGATCCTGGTGGAACCGTTCCAGGACCGTTTCCCGGAATTTCTGGCTGTTTTCGATTTCCACCAGATCCTCCTGGGCCAGCTGGGGAATGGAAATGGCCGTTTCCCGGGCCAGGGGATGGCTGCTGCTGACACAGTAGACAATTTCGCAGTGTTTCATGGCACGGGTGGCCATGTCATCCTGGTCCGCTCCCTTGCCGCTGACAATGGCAATGTCGATCCGGCCATCCTGGAGGGCTTTCCGCAGGGAAAGGGAGTTTCCGTGATGGAGTTCCAGCCGGATTTCCGGATGCTTTCTGTGGAAAAGAGCCAGAAAGGGGATTTCCAGGGCTTCCATCATGGGGGGCAGTCCCACCCGGATGGAGGTGTTTTTCTTCTGGAGACGGGTCATATCATCGGCAATCTGATTGGCCTTCTGGAGCAGTTCTTCCACTTCCAGAGAAAAATAGGATCCTTCCGTGGTGAGCACCAGCTTTTTGTGGGACCGCTTGAACAGCTTCAGGCCAAATTCCTCTTCCAGTTCCCGGATGGCCGCCGAAACAGCAGGTTGGGATATGTGAAGTTCTTCCGCTGCCTTGGTGATGCTGTGCTGACGGCAGACCTCCTGAAAATAGCGCAGTTGATGTAATTTCATGGATGTTCCTCCCAACCTGGGGGTACAGCCAGGACAAAAATATCCTGTACTTCCTACCCAGTAATGTCTTGTATTGTATACATTATATACAAAATAGTCGGGAAAAATAACAGCAGGTTCACTTATGATTATTATAAAAGAAATAGATAATTCTAAAAGAAAAGAAATTTGTAGGAAAAACAACGGTGCAAAAAGACGATCCCTGTTATAATAGAAAAGATATCACCGTCCTTTCCTCTGCTTTTTCGAGAAGGGACACAAGGAGAGAAGTACATGAAGGAAAACCATGCACCGTTGGCCCTTTGCGGCTTGTTTACGGCTCTGATGGCCGTGGGAGCGTTCATCCATATCATGGTACCCCTGGGAATCTGGCAGGTGACCATTTCCCTGCAGATTTTTGTGGCCGTGCTGGCAGGTCTTTTCCTGGGCCGCCGGCTGGGGTTCCTCAGCGTCCTGGCCTATCTGGTCCTGGGGCTGGCAGGGCTGCCGGTCTTTGCCCATGGCGGGGGACTGGGGTATCTGATGAAGCCCACTTTTGGCTTTCTGCTGGGGTTTCCCTGTGCGGCCTGGATGACCGGTCTGCTGGCGGGCAATCCGTCCCGGTCCGGGCTGAAACGGCTGCTGGGGGCAGCCTTTGGCGGAGAAATGGTCTACTATGCCTGCGGGCTGGTCTATTATGATGTGATGTTCAATCTGGTGCTCCAGAATACCGGAGGCATCGGACTGGTACGGCTGCTGGAGATCTGGTTCCTGAGTACGGTGCTGCCGGATTGGGTCCTTTGTGCCCTGGCCGTCCTGGTCTATCGGAAGCTGGCACCCATGGTAAGGAGATAAGATGAAAAAACTGATTGTGGCCACCCGGGGCAGCCGCCTTGCCCTGGCACAGACCCATATTGTATGCCGGCTCCTGGAGGAAGCGGGGGTGGAGACGGAAATCCGGACCATCACCACGGCCGGGGACCGGGACCGGATCCATGCTCTGGTGAAAATCGGCGGCCGGGGGATCTTCGTCCGGGAAATCGAACGGGAACTGCTCAGCGGCGAAGCGGATATCGCCGTCCACAGTGCCAAGGATCTTCCCTACCAGCTGGCGTCCGGGCTGGTGATCGCCGGGACGCTTCACAGGCGGATCCCCGGGATGCCTGGTGCTGCTGAAGGAACGGAAACTGGAAGCGGGCTCCGTGGTGGGGACCGGGAGTCCCCGGCGGATCCGGGAAATCAGCCGGGTGCTGCCGGAACTGGTTTTCCGGGATATCCGGGGCAATGTGACCACCCGGCTCCACAAACTGGAACGGGGAGAATATGATGCCATTGTGCTGGCCATGGCCGGTATCCAACGGCTGGCCCTGGATATGGAACAGTTCCAGATCAGACCTCTTTCCACAGAGCAGGTGATCCCGGCCGGCTGCCAGGGCATCATCGGAGTGGAATGCCGGCAGAAGGACCGGGAACTGGTCCGGCTGCTCCAACAGATATCCGATCCGGAAACCTGGCGGCGGTTCCAGTGGGAACGGCAGCTGTTCACCAGCATGAAAGTGGACTGTTCCCGTCCGGTGGGAATCCACTGCCGGCTGCTGAAAAGCGGCCGGATGGAACTGCTGGCATGGTGGACGGGAAACGGGCCCGGCGGCTGGGAATGGAGAAAGAGGGGAAGGCCCTGTGTGCTTCTCTGAAGGAGGAACTGTATGACTGAAAATAAAGGCCCGGCAGGCGAAGTGTGGCTGGTGGGAGCCGGCTGCGGCAGGGGTCTGCTGACCCGGGAAGGGCGGGAAACCCTGGCCCGGGCCCACACCGTGCTGTACGATGCTGGTGCCCCTGGACGGGCTCCGGGAAATCA
>ENA-OQIG01000949-OQIG01000949.1-human-gut-metagenome-genome-assembly--contig:-NODE-949-length-14349-cov-1.194628_pt1 | contig 14349 bp, 31 predicted proteins | sample MGYA00242576_ERZ504741 | MGnify/ENA primary metagenome ERZ504741 (study PRJEB26092, sample SAMD00036436) | human gut metagenome | host: Homo sapiens | study: EMG produced TPA metagenomics assembly of... | reverse complement strand
GCTTTATGTTACAGAGCTTGGAAGAGCTGTCGATGATGCCATGATAAAGGCATTTCCACAGATAGTAGATGTTAATTTCACAGCTAATATGGAATCGCTTCTTGATGGTGTGGCAGATGGTGATGTGAAGTGGAAAGAGATTATTAAGAATTTTTATCCAGACCTTAAAGAATCAGTTGATAGTGCGGAAAAGGAACTTGAGAATGTAAAGATAGAAGATGAGGTAACTGATGTTATATGTGATAAATGTGGACGTAACATGGTTATAAAGTATGGACCTCATGGTAAGTTCCTTGGGTGTCCAGGATTTCCTGAGTGTCATAATACTAAGCCATATCTTGAAAAGATAGGAGTAAAGTGTCCTAAGTGTGGTAAAGATATCATACTTAAGAAGACTAAAAAAGGCAGAATGTTTTATGGCTGCGAAGGATATCCGGAATGTGATTTCATGACATGGCAGAGACCTTCGGATAAGAAGTGCCTAAGTGTGGAGGTATATGCTTATTAAAGGTAACAAGCTTGTGTGCGGTGATGAAAACTGCGGTTATATATTAGATGATACGAAAAATGTTAAATAAATGGTTCTATATATCACATTAATATAGCTTTTATGTGACTTTAGAAAGAGATTTATTGAAATTGTCAGATAAATACAATAAAAATGTTGATTATTTGAAAGTTGTGTGATAGTATTCTCTTATACAGATATTTATCGGTGTAATTATGTATATGGAGGAATGTATGATGAGTGTACAGCTTTTGGATAAGACCAGAAAGATTAACAAGTTATTGCATAATAATCATTCAGCAAGAGTTGATTTTAACGATATGTGCAATGTCTTAAGTAGTATACTCGAATCCAATATCCTTGTCATAAGTAAGAAGGGAAAGGTCCTTGGTACTGGTTATTATGCTGCGTCGAAGTGATTAATGAGCTTGTCTATGACAAAGTTGGTGGGTTTGTGGATGAGATGCTTAACGAGAGATTATTAAGCGTATTATCAACTAAAGAGAATGTTAATCTGTCTACGTTAGGATTTACTATTGAGAATGTTAAGAAGTTTCAGGCTTTGATTGCACCAGTTGAGATAGCTGGCGAAAGACTTGGTACATTATTTATGTATAAGAGTGATAGTTCATACGAGATAGATGATATTATCCTTAGCGAATATGGAACAACAGTTGTAGGACTTGAGATGATGCGTTCTGTTAACGAAGAGAATGCAGAAGAAGTCAGAAAGAAGAAGATAGTAAGATCAGCTATAGACACATTATCGACATCTGAGCTAGATGCTATTAAGAATATTTTTAAAGAACTTAACGGAAACGAGGGTACTCTTGTTGCTAGTAAGATTGCAGATAATGTTGGAATAACAAGATCTGTAATAGTTAATGCGTTAAGAAGTTTGAAAGTGCCGGAGTTATAGATTGTAAATCATCTGGCATGAAGGGAACATATATTAAAGTTATTAACGAATATGTGTTTGATGAACTTTCAAAGTATGATGAATAGTCTTTTGCAGGATTGTTTACAAAGTATAATTTAGTTATGTATAAGGGAGAGCATATGATATATATGCCCTCCCATTAATTATTTTAAGGGGAAATAATAATGTTTGTCATGAATACTATTAAAAATGGAATAAAATAGACAAAAATAGCTTGTTTTTTTTGTTCGAAAAATATTTATAATGATAGTAGTATCGTTATATTTATGATTATAATGAGCGCAAGAGAGCCGGAAAGCTGCTTGCAGATTTCTGGCGAACGGCGAATGACGATTGCGATAGCTGCGATAACAGCGGCGAGTAGCAAAGCTACGAATCGTGATATAATAAACAGAAACTATGTGAATAAAACTATTTATATCCATTGTTTGGAAAGGGGTATATATGAGTTCAGGAATGTTTGGATTCGTTAATGTATTAAAAGCGGCAGCAGATGCCAGCTGGACAAGAGAAGAAGTATTAACTAACAATATAGCTAATGTAGATACACCTAACTATAAAAGACAGGATGTAGATTTTACAACTTATTTAAGATCTGCACTTTCGCGTACCAACGGAGGTTCATCATCCCTTACGAACAGAGTTAATAATCTCAATTATAATGATATTGCTATCAGAACTTACACGGATAATTCAACCTTATCATACAGGCTTGATGGCAATAATGTTGATCTTTCAACAGAGAATGTTGAACTTGCATCAGAATCAGATTAATTATAATGCACTTATTGACAGTATGAATAATGAATTTTCAAGATTCAAGACGGTACTTAAGTAAGTAGTATAGTGATAAGGAGAATAATCTTATGTCGATGTTTACAGCATTTAATATAAGTGCATCAGGAATGACAGCACAGCAGCTAAGAACAGATGTCATATCGCAGAATATAGCTAACGCTAACACAACAAGAACAAGCGATGGAACACCTTATGTTAAAAAGTCAGTTGTGTTTACAGAAAAGACACTCACCTCAGCACAGGCAGGGGTTGGAACTTCTGTATATTCATCTGGATACAGGGGAGGTACAGGAACATTTGCTGATGCTTTAAGAGTAGCAAGTGGTGGCATAGTAGGAAATGGTGTTAAGGTTACTTCTATATATGATGACACAACAGAAGATATGAATATGGTATATGATCCATCACATCCAGATGCTGATGAGAATGGATATGTTACATATCCTAATGTTAATGTTGTTCAGGAGATGACAGATCTTATTGATGCGTCACGTTCATATGAAGCTAATATATCAGCGTTTAATGCCAGCAAGAGTATGGCATCAAAGGGACTTACCATAGGACAGTCTTAATAAGTAACAAAGCATAGAAACATAAGTATTATTTATGGATTTACTTATGTATATAGATACACGGAGGAATTGTAACATGGATTTAACAACGGCAGTTAATTCACTTGGAAATGATTATATCAATAAAGTATCAGATCTTTTAACTAACAACAGTGTTACAAAGACAGATACATCTGGAAATTCTACATTTGATTCAGTATTTAATTCAGTATCAGGTCTTTTAGACAGTACGAATTCATATATCCAGCAGGCACAACAGGCTGAGGTTGATTATGCACTTGGCAATATGACGAATACACATGAGCTTGGAGTGTATCAGCAGAAGGCTAATATAGCATTGCAGTACACAGTTGCAATAAGAGATAAAGCATTAGAAGCATATAAAGAAATCATGAATATGCAGATATAATTACTTAGGAGTTAATAATGGCAGATAGATTAAAACAGATTCCACAGAAGTTATTAGATATCTGGAAGAGCTGGTCGGTAAAGAAAAGAATAATAATAGTAAGTTCAATAGTGGCTTTTATAGCTGTAGTAGGCATATTGTCAGTTGTACTTACACGTCCTAAGTATCAGGTACTTGTAACATGTGAAGATTATACAGAGATGAATTCAGTAACATCAATACTTACTGAGAATAACCATAAGTATAAAATAGACAATATGGTAGTAAGCGTAAATGAAAAAGAACTTACAGCATGTAAGATGTTACTTGCAACACAGGATATTAAGTCAGATGGTTATACTTTTGAAGATGCCATGAAGAGGAGCTTTACAACAACAGATTCAGATAGCACGAAGCAGTATGCGCATTATCTTGAAACTAAGCTGGCAGGAGCCTTGAGGATATGGATGGGGTCAAGACAGCTTCTGTTACCATTAATATGCCTGAGAAGACTAACTCGTTCTATCAGGCAGCAACAGATGCAACAGTAGCAGTAAAGCTTGTTACAACTAAAGAGATAAGCGGTGATACAGCGGAGAGTATGGCAGCACTTCTTGCTATGGCAGTTGGGAATGACTCTACGAAGAGCATTACTATCATAGATAACAAGGGAAATACATTATTTAACGGAGCATCAGGGAACAGTACAACATCAGGTAGTTGGAATGAATGATAAGTTAAAGTATAAGTCACAGATAGAGGCTACAACAAGCAGCTCTCTGCTAAGAAATATACTTGCAACAGGTCTTTATGATGATGCAGTTATCACACTTAACTATGAACTGGACTGGAATACAGTTAACAAAATAGCTAAGGAGTATACAGCACAGGATGGAAGAGATGAGGGACTTTATAGTCATTCATATCAGCAGGCATCAACAGGAACAAACGGTGCAAGTGGAACACCTGGAACTGCAAGTAATAATGAAACTACTTACGATATAACAGATGGAACAACATCATCATCTACGTATACAGTTGATGAGTTTGATTATCTTCCTAATGAACTTGTAACAACAACTAATACCGATCCTGGCGCGATAGTTAAGGCTAATTCTTCTATTGCAGTAACACTTATACAGGATGTGACATATGAGGAAGAACAGGCGGGCAAGCTTGGATATCTTGATGGAACTGACTGGGATACTTTCAAGAGCCAGAATGCAGAGCCTTCTCCTATAGCAGTAGATAACACATGGATAGATATTATATCAAAGGGTACAGGTATTGATCCTGCTAATATATCTGTTGTGGCATATCAGAAGAATTCATTTATTGATAAGCAGACAACTAATATTTTAAGCAAGGCATCATTCTGGATTCAACTTGCTTTAGCAGCAGCTATACTCGGAATACTTATCTTTGTTATTATCAGAGTGCACGTCCACTTACTGTTGAAGAAAAAGAACCTGAGCTGTCAGTTGAAGAAATGCTTGCTTCAACAAGAGAGAACCAGCAGGCTTCTGTTGATGATATTGATCTTCAGGAGAAGTCTGAAACAAGAAAGGCAATCGAGAAGTTTGTTGATGAGAATCCAGAGGCAGTTGCATTACTGCTTCGTAACTGGTTGAATGATGATTGGAGTTAAGAACAGTAATAAATATAATATGGGAGTACATATATGGCACGAAAGAATAACAATGGTGAAAAAGGCATGGACGGGGTTGAAAAAGCAGCGATACTGCTTATAGCCCTTGGATCCTGAAAAATCAGCAGAAATATTCAAACATTTAAAAGAAGAAGAAATAGAACAGCTTACACTTGAGATAGCCAATACAAACAGTGTATCTCCACAAACTAAAGAGCAGGTGCTTAATGAGTTCTATGAAGTATGTCTTGCCCAGCAGTATATTGCAGAAGGTGGTATAGGATATGCTAAAGAGCTTCTTGAGAAATCTCTTGGTGAAGAAAAAGCAAAAGCTGTTATTGGAAAGCTTACAGCAAGCCTTCAGGTTCGTCCTTTCGAATTCATCAGAAGGACAGATTCATCGCAGCTGCTTAACTTTATACAGGATGAACATCCTCAGACTATAGCTTTGATTTTGTCGTATCTTCCTCCGGCACAGGCTTCAGCTGTTATATCTTCACTGCCACCTGAAAAGCAGGCAGATGTAGCGCGTAGAATTGCCAGATGGATAGAACATCACCTGATGTTATCAAGCAGGTTGAAAAGGTACTTGAGAAGAAGCTTGCATCCTTAGTTAATCAGGATTACACGATTGTTGGTGGTGTTGATGCTATCGTTGAAATCCTTAATTCTGTTGACAGAGGAACAGAAAGACATATCATGGAAACACTCGAGGTTGAAGAGCCAGAGCTTGCAGACGAGATCAGAAAGAAGATGTTCGTATTCGAGGATATTCTTTCACTCGACGACAGAGCTATCCAGAGAGTGCTTAGAGATGTTGATAACTCTGATCTTGCTCTTGCACTTAAGGAGCAACAGAAGAAGTACAGAATGTTATTCTTAATAACCTTTCAAAGCGTCTTGCTGTAATGATAAAGGAAGATATGGAATATATGGGACCTGTACGTATGAAGGATGTTGAAGAGGCACAGCAGAAGATTGTTAATATAATCAGAAAGCTTGAGGATTCAGCTGAAATCGTAATAGCAAGAGGCGGAGGTGACGAAATAATTGTCTAATCTGTTAAAAAGAGGAACTACGTTTATAAGCGAAGAAAGAATCATTGACTATAATGAACTTATAAAGCTTAAGCTTAAAAATATTGTTAGTGATAAAGAAAGCCATAGTAATGTTGATGCGGATGGCTTCGTGAATGGACTAAAGGCAGATGTTGTTGAACAGCTTCTTACAGGTTCAGAAGATGAAAATGAAGCTGTGGATTCACAGAATCCGGATGATGTTAAAAATCAGCTTGCAGCAGCTATAGAAGAGGCTAATGAACAGGCCAGAAGCATAAAAGATGAAGCTAATGAGGTGTTGGCACAGGCACATATGGAAGCTGGAAAAATAATAGAAGATAGCTAAGCGTACAGGATATGAGCAGGTGCATACAATGCCAGAGAAGAGTATGAATCAAAGGCAAGAAGCACTTGAAAGGGAGTACGAGCAAAAAAAGGCACAGCTTGAAAAAGAATACAATGACTTGAAGGCTGCAATAGACCTGAGCTGGTAGAAACTATTACAGAGGTTTTAGAAAGATAACTTATACGGTAGCTGAGGATAACAAAGAGATTATCATTGGTCTTATCAATGGAGTTATGAAGAATTCGGATATAAGCAATGAATTCGTTATAAGAGTTTCGCCAGTGATTACAGGTTCCTTGTAAACAATCAGGGGAAAATATACTGTGCAGTATCTAAGGAAGTTAATATGGATATCGTTGAAGATGCAGCCATGAAGAAGAATCAGTGCATTATCGAGAGTGACACTGGTGTATATGACTGCAGTCTGGATATTGAGCTTAACAATCTTATCAGGGATATTAAACTTCTAAGTTGTACACAATAAAAAATCAGTTGAATGATTCAGACAGGGAGGAAGGAAAGTTGTCAATTCTGAATAAAGATAAGTATTATGCTTTAACAGAGCAATCTTTCTATAAGAAGCTTGGAAAGGTTACAAAGATAGTTGGACTTACTATTGAGTCAATAGGACCGGATGCTAAGTTAAACGACCTGTGTAAAATTTATTCAGCAGATAAAAGCCAGGTGCTATATGCAGAGGTGGTTGGTTTTAAGGATTCAAGAGTACTTCTTATGCCTTTTGATGTTGTAGACGGGATAGGGCCAGGAAGCATAGTTGAGAATACAGAAAGTCCACTTGCTGTAAAAGTAGGAGATGATATATTAGGTCATACACTTGATGGTCTTGGCAACCCGACAGATGGGGCAGAACTTACACTGGATAACAGTTATTCCGTAGAGCTGCACCGCCAGATCCTATGGAAAGAGAAATAATAAGTGAAGTTCTTCCTCTCGGTGTTAAAGCAGTCGATGGCCTGCTTACAGTAGGTAAGGGACAGAGAATAGGAATATTTGCCGGAAGTGGTGTTGGAAAAGTACGTTGTTAGGTATGTTTGCAAGAAACACAAAGGCAGATATCAATGTTATCGCTCTTATAGGAGAGCGAGGCAGAGAGGTAAGAGAGTTCGTAGAAAGAGACTTAGGTCCTGAAGGCATGAAACGAAGTGTACTTGTTGTTGCAACATCAGATAAACCTGCACTTATAAGAAACAAGGCTGCCAAGACAGCGACAGCTATAGCAGAGTATTTCAGGGATCAGGGCAAAGATGTTCTTCTTATGATGGATTCATTAACACGTTTTTCTATGGCACAAAGAGAGATTGGCTTGCATCTGGTGAGCCGCCAGTAACAAGGGGCTATCCGCCAAGTGTATACAGTGAGATGCCTAGCTTCTTGAAAGGGCTGGTATGTCAGACAGGGGCTCAATAACAGGGCTTTATACAGTGCTTGTAGATGGAGATGATTTTAATGAGCCTATCACTGATACAGCAAGAAGTATTCTTGATGGACACATCATGTTATCAAGAAAGCTTGGACATAAAAATCATTATCCGGCGATTGATGTACTTCAGAGCATCTCAAGATGTATGAGCCAGATAGTTACAAAGGAACATAAGAAGGCAGCAGGAAGATTGAAAACAGTTCTTGCAACCTATAATGAAGCAGAGGATCTTATAAATATAGGAGCATACAAGAGTGGTTCTAACAGAAATATAGATTATGCCATATATAAGATAGATGCCGTTAACAGGTTTCTTATGCAGCAGACAGATGAAAAGTTTTCATTTGAAGAAGAACTACAGGAGCTTATTGAACTGTTTGCAGATTATGATGATTTTGAAGCAGGTAAGCTAAAACTTGGAGGTCCACCTTCAGGACAGAGAAGATAATGATGTGAAGCCTTTATAATCAAGGATATCAGAATAACTTCTGCTTAAGAAACAGACAGGTATATCAAAGAAAGATGGATAATGGCAAAGTTTATATATAGTATGCAGAATGTGCTTAACATAAAGGAGCGTATGGAAACACAGGCTAAGACAGAATATGCGCAGATGTTAGGTGCACTTCATGATGAAGAAAACAGAATGAGAAGCATAGTTGATACTTTAAATTCATATAAGGCGCAGGCTAAGGCATTAGCTTCTGGAAAGCTGGATATTGCAAAGATAAGAAGGTGCAATGGGGCTATAGAGATAACAGAGGATATGTAAAGAACCAGGCTGTAAGGGTAAGACTTGCTGAAAAGAATGTAGAAACAGCTATGATGAAGCTGACGGTGGCAGTTAAAGAAAGAAAGGTTCAGGAAAGTTGAAAGAAAAAAGCTTTTGAAGAATTTTTACATGAATTAAACGCCCAGGAAATGAAAGAGATTGATGAAGTTGTAAGTTTCAATTATAATAATAGAGAAGATGATGTGTGATTGTTATGATAACTATAATAGAGTATTATAGAAAACACAGATGAATTAATATGGAGAACAGATTATTATGGCAAAGAAGAAATCCAAGGAAGAATTAGATATTGATAATGACTTAGACATGGGTGAAGAATCTGAAAGTGCTGGTGGCAATAAGTTCCTTAATATACTTATTGTACTTGCTGTTATTATCGTATGGCTTGCTATATTTGCATTGCTTATAAAGATGAATGTTGGAGGAATAGGCAGTATGCTGCGTCCTTATCTTAAGAATATTCCAGGTATCAATATGATTCTTCCAGCTGCAACAGACGAGGATATAGCCAAAGAAACAGGTGGTAAATATAAGAATCTCTCGGAGGCAATAGACAGAATTAATGAGCTTGAGTCACAGCTTGATAATTACAAGAATTCAGATTCGTCAGATTCACAGACTATATCAGAGCTTCAGGCCGAGATTGCTAGACTTAAGGTATTTGAAGAAAATGCACAGTATTATCAGGACCTTAAAGATAAGTTTGACCGTGAGGTTGTATATGCAGATAATGCGCCGGATATAGAAAACTATAAGCAGTGGTATGAGTCAATAGATGCAGATAATGCAGCAAAGCTATACCAGCAGGTTGTTAAGGATCTTCAGGAATCACAGCGCGTTAAGGACTGGGCAGAGGCATATTCAAAGATGGATGCTGATAAAGCAGCAGCTATTCTTGAAGAAATGACAGGTGATACCAATCTTGTTGCCAAGATTCTTAACTGTATGACTTCAAAGCAGAGAGGTGCAGTTCTTGCAGCTATGGATCCTGTATATGCAGCTAAGATAACAAAGATTATGTATCCATAGAGTTAACATTGGTAATTAGATTATAAGATTAACAAGTCGTATAATCTGTAATCTGTTACATATATAAGATGCTGTGAGTGTTGTATGTGAATAAGGCACTCACGGATATATCAGGAAAGGAGGTGAAAAGTATGGTAAGTTCAGCAGTTATGGGAGCTGGGGCAGTAAGAAATACTTCTTCAGGAACAGCGTCAAAAAGCAGTAATACCAAAAGCAAATCATCAGATTTTAAGTCTGTCATGGCAGCCTCAATATCTAAGAATACTTCTAATGCAGGCACAGGTTCATCAGATAGTAAGCTTGGAATAGCAGATGCTGTAAAAACAGCTAAAGACCAGAATACAACTGATACAAAGAATACTAAAGCTGATACAGATGTGGTTGATAAAAACAGAATGCAGCTGACACAGGTAAAGCTGATAAAACTGACAATAGTAAACAGGATAATAAATCTGATGAAAAAGTAAATGATGTAGTTCAGAATGTGAAGGATACTATTAAGGAAGAACTGGATGTTTCTGATGAAGACATAGCTAAGGCGATGGAAGTGCTTGGGATAACAGATAATGATTTACTTTCGGTAGTAAAAGTTACTGAGCTGGTGAGTGCTTTAACAGGCGCTGATTCTATAACACTTATAACAGATGATGATATGTCTGGTAAGCTTACATCGGTTCTGGATGCAGTTAATACAGCACAGGAAGATGTAGCAGATATGTTAAACACAGATGTTGATGATGCTGTGTTAGTGGTAAGAACGGATGCTGTGGTAAAAAAAGATACAGATGAAACAGCTGTAAAGAATACAGATAGCAGTATAACAGATAATCAGTCAGTTCCTGAAACAGAGTCACTTAGTGACGTACTTGCTGCTAAGGTTACAGCACAGGCTCTTCAAAACATGAGGAGAGTACAGGCGAACATACAGGTGAACAGAATCACAATACACAAAGCTATGGCGGTGTTGCTGATAGTATTATCCAGAGCATGAAGGATAGTTTTGCTGACATTGTAACTGAGGATACTTCACGTGTAAGTGAAGCAGATATAGTTAATCAGGTTATAGACCAGATTAAGCTTTCATCGGGAAGAGAGCTTACAAGTATAGAAGTGATGCTTAATCCTGAAAGACTTGGAAGTGTTCATGTTACGGTTACAGCTAAGAATGGTATTCTTTCAGCCCAGATAGCAGCTCAGAATGAACAGGTCAAGACAGCACTTGAGAATCAGGTAACAGCTCTTAAAGAGAATTTCCAGAATCAGGGAATAAAAGTAGAGGCTGTAGAGATTACTGTTATGACTCATCAGTTTGAAGCGGGACAGAACTTTGGACAAAACGAGTCTGAAAAGAAAGCAGTCAGAGCAAAGGATAAACAAAAAGCTTAGAATTTATACCGACTATATGGATGATGAAGATGAGACTGTAAGTGCACAGGATATCAGAAGAAAAGATTCAATACAGAATGGAAACAGCAGTGTTGAATATATGGCATAATGCATGAGTTTTATCTGATATTAAAGCAGTTATTACTTAAAATTTTAACATGTGAAAGGAGATGATATTATGGCAGGAACTATAGATACAACAAGTAAAGTGTCTAATCAGATTATGAGTTCTACATCTAAGACATCTAACACAAAGAAATCAAATACTCTTAATATGGAGAATTTCTTAAGCCTTCTTGTAGCAGAAATGCAGAACCAGGATCCACTTGAGCCTACAAGCAATTCAGATATATGGCACAGATGGCAACCTTCTCACAGGTAGAAGCTACTAGTGAGATGAATGAAAGGTACTCAGCAGACAGCTCTAATCTTATAGGCAAGGCTGTTATAGTAAAGACAGATACTAACAGCACAGGTTATGCAGGTGGTATAGTTAATGGCTGGTCAGGAGATTGATGGAATAGTATATCTTGGTATTAATGGTAACCTTTATGATATCAACGATGTTGATCAGGTTATTGACAAGGAGTACTATGAAAAATGGAATAATAGTGGAAACACTACAGGTAGCAGCAAACTGATACAGACAATAAGACAGAGTAAAGAGATACTGTAAAAGGAGCTTAAGTATCCGGACAGGAACAGGAGATTCGTATGAATAATATGATTAACAATAATATTAATTCAATTGAACGAATGGCCGAAGTCATCAGTAAGAGAAAGAAACAGGATGTTAATGCCAGTTATGCTGGCCCTTCATTTACTGAAATATTAAGCAGGCAGAAGTCGATAGATGAGATTGTATCAGACAGAACTGATGTAAAAAAAGCTGTCACGGGACAGATAAGATTTACAAAGCACGCTGATGCAAGACTTACTCAGAGAGATATCAGACTTACTGACGACCAGATGACAAGACTTGAAGAAGGTACTAAAAAAGCATCTGATAAAGGAATCAAGGAATCCCTTGTGCTTGTGGATGATCTTGCTTTCATAGTTAATACTGATAAAAAATGGTTATAACAGCAATTGACCAGAATTCAAGTGAAGATAATATATATACGAATATTGATGGTGCGGTGATTATATAGCAGGACCATAAAGGATGCTATCCATTCCTGAATGACAGAAGGAATGGACGCTCATCAATAAATACAGGTATAGGCAATATGGAGGAACAATATTATGATGAGATCATTGTTCTCTGGTGTATCAGGTATAAGAGCACACCAGACGAGAATGGATGTTATAGGTAACAATATAGCTAACGTTAATACAGTTGCTTACAAGTCACAGTCTATGACTTTTAATGAAGTGTTCTATCAGACAACACAGACAGCTACAGGACCTAATGCAACTACTGGAAGAGGTGGTACCAATGCAAAACAGATAGGTCTTGGATTCATCGGTTGGTGCTATATCAACATCGATAACATCAGAAGGCTCTACAGAAAGAACAGATAATGCTACAGACCTTGCAATAACAGGAGCTAATGCATTCTTTATAGTAAGCAGTGGTGGAGAAACATTCTTTACAAGAGCAGGAAACTTTACAAGAGATGAAGCAGGAGCACTTGTTACCCAGTCAGGAGCTAATGTTATGGGATGGCAGGTAAATCCTGAAACAGGTGAAGTGGTTAAGGATAAGGTATCTAAGTTATATCTTGAATCCGCTGATACTAAGTATACTATGCCAGAGAAGACAACAGGACTTACATTAACTGGTAATATCAATTCTTCTTCGGATGAAGGTACTACTGCAACACTTAACTTCTATGATAGTTAGGCAGTTCATATCAGGCTACTATCAAAATAAAAAGAACGGGTACATCAGGTACTACAGGAAGCCAGGTTACATATTCTGTAGAAGGTTCGTCTGTAACAAAGGATGGAGAAAAGACTAACCTTTCAATATTAACTAATGACACTATCACATTCAACTCTATACAGGCGTTTTTGTAAAAAATGGTGATAGTGATAACATCACATTTACTATAGAAGATCCAGATGGAACTAACCTTGGTGATATAGGTAATGATAATAATGAAATATCAGTTAATGTATCAGGACTTAAAATGATTAAGGATAAAACTTCAATCAATCAGACATATGGTATATATGATAAAGATGCAGGTGGATATGTTGGCGGTGGTAAAGCAGCTGGTACTATGACATCTGTAGGTATAGATACATCAGGACGTTTGGTTGCAAGCTACAGTAATGGTGATACAAGTATGTAGGACAGATAGCTGTAACAGAGTTTACTAATCCGGCTGGTCTTGAAAAGGTTGGTGAAAACCTTTATAAGGCAACTCTTAATTCAGGAATATTCGACGGTGAAGGAAAGGAAATATCAGATACAGCTGGAAAGATTCAGTCAGGGGTTCTTGAGATGTCCAATGTAGACCTTGCAGCAGAATTTACTAATATGATTACAACACAGAGAGGATATCAGGCGAATTCAAGAATAATAACTGTATCAGATACGTTGCTTGATGAGCTTATTAACCTTAAGAGATAATTAACTGGATTAAAGTAATCCATGCATGAATGAAACGCTGCAGAAGATATTCTGCAGCGCATCTGATAAAATAGAAAAATATGCATAAAATGGCAGTATTTTGTTGCAATATTTTGCCATTGGTGTTTTAATATAGATAGTTTACATGGGGGTATTGTATTTATATGGATAAGTTTACCCCACAACAAAAGAATGGATGGTGTATTGAATGGATATAGCTACACTTATTGGTATTATTGTCGGAGCAGTAATGGTAGTATTCGGTATTCTGTGGGGAAACGGAGTTTCCACTTTACAGAATTTCGTTGATGTTCCTTCAATTATTATTACAATTGGAGGTTCATTATCAGGACTTATAACCTCTTATACTCTAAAAGATTTCCTTGGAAGCTTTAAGGGAATCGGTCTTGCATTTAAAGATCCAAAGTATGATCACGGAGCTACGATATCTAAGATTATTGAATTATCTACGTTGCAAGAAAAGAAGGACTTCTTGCTCTTGAAGAGGTTGCTCAGAATTTAGATGATGAATTCATGAAAAAAGGTATTCTTCTTATAGTAGATGGTACAGAGCCTGAACTTGTAAGAGGAATTCTTGAAACGGAACTTATGAATATGGATGAAAGGCACAGAGGCGTAGCTGGCTTCTTCGAAACATGGGCTACACTTGGTCCTGCCTGGGGTATGATAGGAACACTGATAGGTCTTGTAAATATGTTAAAGGATCTTCAGGATTCTTCGGCAATCGGACCTTCGATGGCAACAGCTTTGCTTACAACTCTTTATGGTTCACTTATAGCTAACTGGTTCTGTACGCCTATTGCTAACAAGTTAAAGGCACAGAATTCTGTTGAGTATCAG
>ENA-OQIG01000947-OQIG01000947.1-human-gut-metagenome-genome-assembly--contig:-NODE-947-length-14371-cov-4.276608_pt1 | contig 14371 bp, 17 predicted proteins | sample MGYA00242576_ERZ504741 | MGnify/ENA primary metagenome ERZ504741 (study PRJEB26092, sample SAMD00036436) | human gut metagenome | host: Homo sapiens | study: EMG produced TPA metagenomics assembly of... | reverse complement strand
CAGCCTGTGGAGCTGTATTTTCATTCCCATATTTACAATTCCTCTCCTTCCTCAAACTCCCTGTCCCACCAGTCAGTTCTTCCTCATAAAAATCATCCAATGCAGACCTGAGTTCTTCTTCCTGCTTTTTTGCCTTTATGACATCCTCACTGCCTTTACCACAACTGCCCCTACTGCAACCGCAATCAATAACTTCTTTCCATTTTTTTACTCATTTTTGTTCCTTTCCACTTCTGGACGTTGTGACCAGAAGTTGTTGCAATAAAAAAAGGCAGCTACAAAATCTTTCGATCTCATACCTGCCTTAACGCTGTTACTTTTTCACTATCCTATAAAAATTGTATAGAGCTTAGCTTCAATCTCTCCGTCCCGCAGCACCACATCATCCAATAACAGACAATGTGCCAATACCTCTACATCCTCCATATCCATAAGCCGATTAACCACCTCATTCCCTTTGTCCGGTACTTTGGCTGAACATACAGCAAAATCCCGCCTAGCTTCCCTGCAATACTTATATAACCCCAAAATATACTTGTTTGACATAATAAATCCAAACGCTTCATTCTTCTGATACGTCATCTTGTGTGTATTCCATTCTTCCTCCGGCAAAGAAAAGTAACACCTTGCCGTCTCGACATAGCAGTCTCCCTGATAAGTCGGCTGTAACTTTTTCTCCTGCCGCAGCATCTGATGATAGATTTTCTCCCTGTCAAAAACACTTCTTGCCCTTGTAAAATCCGGTGTTTTTCCTCTCATAAACGTATAGACATTATTGATTATGGTCTTGCCCGCCAATGCCTTATATTCCCCCACTCTATGGAGATACTTCAATACCTCTGTCAATTTCTCTTTTGATGCGATCTCCTGATAACAGGTTGCGTCCAGTTCAATCCTTTCAAATTGAAGCGGTGTACTGCCTTTCTTAATCTCCCGCTCCATAATCCGTTTCGTATCACGCATTGATTCCATTTTATTTCCTTTCCACTTCTGGACGTTGTGACCAGAAGTTATAAAAAGGCAGTTACAAATCTCTCGACTCATAACTGCCCTATTGCTATTTTTACCTAATACTTATATATTCCCTTTTCTTCTCTTTCGTCCAATTTTTAATTGGTGCCACCCGATTTAGTAATGCAACCCCATGTCCATGTTTCCCAGAAATATATTCTTCAAACCATTTTATACCTGGTGCCACACCATAACTTCCCTCTATTTGATAATCAATAAATCTAAGTTTATTAGGAATAAATTCATAATTGTTCCGATAATCTAACATAATTGAACGAGCATCATTTATAACAATTCTGTAATCAGCATCATATAATAAAAATGCCAGTTCCACCACTGCATCTCTTTCAAGTCCCTCCAATATTAACTTTGCAGGGTAATTAAAGAAAATGGTAATCTGTATCAATTCCGTTTGAAAATCCTTAAACATTTTTAATGCAATATGCTCTGTATTCTTACACTCTATATCTAATGTGTTTCCTTTGGCTACATTCTCATTTCTTTAGAGAAAACATAGATTATTTATATTACAGTTAAAACCATCTCCATCCATGTGGTCAACAACAAAATTATCTGCTGTCATAGTATCAAGAATTTCCTTTGTATACCACTTTTCCATAATATATCTATGCAAGTATCCCAATTTTGCATTGTAAAAGTATTTTCCGTTCTTTCCCCATGTGACAGACATCAATTCATCACGATAATCATCCCGTATAGATGCAACCGCATGAAACATACCATCTGCAGTGTGTATTCTAACCAGATCACCACTTATATCAAAACTATTATTACTCATGAAATATTCTCCCAGTCTTTTAAGATAAGACCAATTATAGCATAAACGGGCTATTTTTACATCTTACAAAATTTAGTATTTCGATAAATATACTTGTAATCTTAATAATAATAATTCCTCCGCCTATCACACCTCCAATGACACAATTTAATGCCAGAATTCCTATATTCCCAGCAATACCAAAGTTCTTCGGCACAATAAACATACACATTTTTCGGATACCATAGGGGCATCCAATCATAATCCAGTAAAGGAAAAAATCAAAGCCATCTGCCCTTATGCAAATCCAATAACACATATTCATCCACGCTGCAATCACAAGCAATGGCAGTATCACCTTAAACAATACCCTTTTCATGCCAGCCTCCCCCATACATATCATGCTGCACTTCCTGTTGATAAAATGATTTATCGTAGTGGGTGCATTATAAAGTGCCGTAACCATATATGCCTTGATATTTGTGATTTTAGTGGTGGTATTTTGCATACAGCCAATCACATATTCCAAATGGCTGCTTTCCAGTTTCAAAAACCTTGATTTCACAAGCTCATACGGATATTCTTCTCCTGCTACCCTGATTGTTGGATGCTTCACGCAGACTACCTCACAGATTACCTGGAACAGTTCATCGTAAAGCTCTCTCTTTCCATAACCATCATACTGCATATGGTGATCGTAACTGATATTTTCTTTGATTAGCTCTATGTATGTCTGGACATCATCCATCACATCCATCGTATCCTTTTTCCTTGAATCAGATTGAATGATAGGATTGATATAACTCTCCTCAGTATAGTTTAAATCAGTCTGATTATAGTTAGTATAATTAGGGTTCGATTCTCCGACTTCTTGAGGTTCGATTTCCGGACTTCCAGAGGTCTGTTTTTCCGACTTCTTGAAGTTCGATTTTCCGACTTCTTGAAGTTCGATTTCCGGACTTCTTGGAGTTCGATTTTCCGACTTCTTGAAGTCTGATTTTCCGACTTCTGTGATTTTATCAGTGTTTCTAGACTTTTTTTCATCTACATTTTCTGCCAGTGAAGCAAGTTCTTCACATATATGATGTCCGGTTTGCCCAATCCTCTACGCACTTTCTCTACCAGCCCAATTCCCTTAACAGAATCCAGCTCTGCAAGAACCTTAACCGCCTTTTCCTTTCCACACCCCAAATCTTCCATAATACTGTCTATGGTGTATATGATATATGCCCGATTGTCCTCATCAAACCACTCATTTTTTATAGATAAGGACATACGATCAAGCATCAGACCGTATAAAAGTTTTGCATCACTGGATAATTTCTTAAATCTTTCATCCTTGATCAGCAGGCGGGGAACACGATAGAATGAGAACTGTTCTGCTTCTATTCCATAATAATAATCCAGTTGTAATATTTCACTCATTCCCGGCTCCTCCTTTCTACTGTGTGCTCTTCCAATTCTCCAATAACTGATAAATAATATTCTCTATTTGCTCCCTGCTGTATGTCGCAGGAAAATAATTGTTAATGCGCTCTGTTTTTATGACAACCTTTCGCTCCACGGTTTTCTCTTTTTCCAACATCATGCGAACCATCGGAAAGGTAAGTTCCCCTTTTTTGTCACTTTCCTTGAGCATGGCACTCTGCTGAGTTGTGATAACAACATTTGTTTCCTGTATTGCAACCAAAACCCATTGCTGTGCATCCTCTGATAAAAATGATAAGTCAACCGCCTGCATGATACCGATTTTCTTTGCATCCACCATATCGAGTAGCGAATCCGACAGGCGTGAAATCCATATATATCTCTGAACCGTCTTTGCACTCTCTCCTGCCGCTTCTCCCAGTTCTCCAAGCGTAAGTCCGCCTTCCTTACTTCCCTGATGCTTCATTGCATCGTATTTCATTCTGTATGCCTTTGCTTTCTCACTCGGAAGAATATCCTCCCGCTGAATATTGGAATCTACCATGATAATCGTAGCTTCGTCATCCGTATAATCACGGATGAACATCGGCATTGTAGTAAGTCCGACAAGCTCACAGGCGTGTCTCCTGCGATGTCCGGCAATAATCTCATAACCGCCATCTTTCATTGGTCTGGCAATGCCTGGCATCAACACTCCATGCTCCCTGACGCTTTCTACCGTTTCCTGCATCTTTTCATCATCCAGTACCTTAAACGGGTGTCCTTTGAACTCATGCAGTTCTGACAATGCGATTTCCTGTACCTGCTCTGTTCCTGTCTGTGGCTGCTCCGTTCCAAATAAATCATCAAACTGTTCAACTTTACCTTTGCGGCACTTCCTGTCTTACTCATTGCCAAGCACCTCCTCCGTCAGTGATTGGTAGGCACTTGCTACCTTGCCATTCGGATCGTGCTTATAAATGCTCACACCTTCCGCAGAAATCTCCGCAGCTCTTACCGACATTGGAATACTGTTTTCAAATATCCGCACTCTACTTCCATAATTTTCAATCAGCAGATTGCTGATGTCTCTGGCATAATTGGTACGATTATCAACCATTGTAAGCAAAATTCCCTCAATCTCCAGTTTCGGATTGATCTGTCTCTTTACTTTTCCAATAGTTTTAATCAGCTGTTCCAGACCTTTTACCGGCAGATACGCTGCCTGTACCGGAATCAAGATACTGTCCGCACTGGTAAAAGCATTTATCGTAATCATGCCGAGTGATGGCATACAGTCAATTAGAATGTAATCATAGCGGTCTTTCTGCTGTTCTATGTAGGTACGAAGCACCGTCTCCCTGCTCATAACATTCACAAGCGAGGTTTCCAAACCGGAAAGCTCAATATTTCCCGGCATGAAATCCACACCTTCCTCATGTCTTAAAATGCCGTACTCCGGTTTTATTTCCTCATCATTGATAATGGATGCCATAATGGTTGCAAGTGTAATTTCCAGTCTATCCGGCTCCTGAATACCAAGACTTGCCGTAAGGCTACCCTGTGCATCTGCATCTATCAGCAAAACTCTCTTTCCCTGTTTTGCCAGTCCGATTCCTAAATTGCTTGTTGTGGTGGTCTTTCCAACTCCACCCTTCTGATTTGCGATTGCTATAACTTTACACATGATAAAATTCTCCTTATTCTCTACTATTGATTTTTCACATTGCTTTTCTGTACTTCCGCATAAGCTCTGTAATATTTGTTTGTTCCTTTGTTGCTATAAAGCTCTGATATTTCCAATACCTCAATTTTGGGATGACGCTGTAAAATTTTCTGAAACCATACAATGTCATTCTTTGTTCCCATCAGTCTGACTTTTAACATTAGTCTGCTCCTCCAAATAAGGCATACAGTTCCCGGTTATAAGTCGCATACTCCGGATAGCGGATCTGTATCGCCTGCCAAAAGAAAGGTGCATAGGCACAGCAGAACAAGTCCTCCACTGTATACTGCCTGCACTCGTTTACCTGTTCCTCTGTTTTTGTGTAATCATCTACACTCGGTGTGCCGTTGCAATACAGATTAAATGCCATTCGCACCACCTTCATACTGCCACTGGTCTGCCAGCCTTCATGCAGACACTCTGTTTTTACACATCCTGTTTTAAAATCATAGATGCTATTGATATTTCTTCTCGTATCATCACTGATACCAAGACAATAGCAAAGTGCCTTGTGGTACACATCCTGATAGCGTACCTCTTTTAATTTTTCATAGTAGAATTTTTCATGTGCTTCGCTGATAAAATTGATTGTCTGTTTCTTATTGTTTTCTGCTCCTAACGCTGTGTTGTTCATAGTGAACCTCCTTTAAAAAATTTTTATTTTGCATATAAAAAGGACTAAGTCCTTTTTAAGCCATAGCTTTAAGGATTTAGTCCTAATCGAGAGATATAAGAAAGGGAAGCATTGCGCTTCCCTTTCGAGTTATATATAGATTTTGCAAACAATATCTTTAAATCGGTTCGCTTTCGTGTACTCAGCATGATATTTCATGTACTCATTCACATCATCCCTTGTAACAATCAGCGTTGTGAAGTAAAAATATTTACGCTCTTCTACTTTCCTGCATTGGCAATCGCTGCCTGTGCTGCTGCTAAACGAGCGATCGGTACACGGAATGGTGAGCAGGATACATAGTCCAGTCCGATCTTGTGGCAGAATTCTACGGAGCTTGGGTCACCGCCGTGCTCGCCGCAGATACCTACATGAAGTTCAGGACGTGTAGCCTTTCCTAACTTAATAGCCATTTCCATCAGCTTGCCTACACCAGTCTGATCCAGTTTTGCAAATGGATCATTCTCGAAGATCTTAGCATCATAGTAAGCGTTTAAGAACTTGCCAGCATCATCACGGGAGAATCCGTAAGTCATCTGGGTTAAGTCGTTAGTACCGAAGCAGAAGAACTCAGCGTCCTTAGCGATCTCATCAGCAGTTAAAGCTGCTCTTGGGATCTCGATCATAGTACCAACTTCGTATTTCAGGTCAACACCAGCTGCTGCGATCTCAGCATCAGCGGTCTCAACAACGATCTTCTTAACATACTTTAATTCCTTGGTATCGCAGACAGAGGGATCATGATCTCTGGGCAAACGTTCCAGTCTGCATGAGCCTTCTTAACATTGATAGCTGCACGGATAACAGCCTTTGTCTGCATCTTAGCGATCTCAGGATAGGTAACAGCCAGACGGCAGCCACGATGTCCCATCATTGGGTTGAACTCATGAAGTGCATCGCAGATAGCTTTGATCTGTTCAACAGTCTTGCCCTGTGCGTCAGCCAGTTTCTTAATATCTTCTTCCTCAGTAGGAACGAACTCATGCAGAGGCGGATCCAGGAAACGGATGGTAACTGGGTTGCCTTCCAGAGCTTCGTACAGCTTCTCGAAATCTCCCTGCTGCTCAGGTAAGATCTTCTCCAGAGCTGCTTCTCTTTCTTCTACTGTTTCAGAGCAGATCATCTCACGGAATGCATCAATTCTGTTGCCTTCAAAGAACATATGCTCTGTACGGCAAAGACCGATACCTTCTGCGCCAAGCTCTCTAGCCTTTGCAGCATCTCTAGGAGTATCTGCATTGGTACGAACCTGTAATCTTCTATATTTGTCAGCCCATGCCATGATTCTTCCGAACTCACCAGCGATAGTAGCATCTACAGTTGGGATAATTCCATCGTAAATCTTACCGGTAGAACCATCGATAGACAGCCAGTCACCTTCATGGTATTCTTTTCCAGCCAGAACGAACTTCTTGTTCGCTTCGTCCATAATGATATCGGAGCAGCCGGATACACAGCAGGTACCCATACCACGTGCAACTACTGCTGCATGGCTGGTCATACCACCGCGGACAGTCAGGATACCCTGAGCAGCCTTCATACCTTCAATATCTTCAGGAGAGGTCTCCAGACGAACCAGAACTACCTTCTCGCCTTTTGCCTTCCAAGCCTTTGCATCTTCTGCTGTAAATACGATCTTACCGCAGGCAGCACCTGGTGAAGCAGCCAGTGCCTTAGCTACAGGCTCAGCCTTCTTAAGTGCAGCAGCGTCAAACTGAGGATGAAGCAGTGTATCCAGGTTACGTGGATCGATCATCTTAACTGCTTTCTTCTCATCGATCATGCCTTCGTCAACTAAGTCGCAGGCGATCTTTAATGCAGCCTTTGCAGTTCTCTTACCATTACGGGTCTGTAACATGTACAGCTTTCTGTCCTCAATGGTGAACTCCATATCCTGCATATCTCTATAGTGGTCTTCCAGAGTATGGCAGATACCTACGAACTGCTCATAAACTTCTGGCATAACTTCCTTTAACTGGTCGATCTTCTGAGGTGTACGCACACCAGCTACTACGTCTTCGCCCTGTGCATTCATCAGGAACTCGCCCATTAAGTGCTTCTCACCAGTTGCTGGGTCACGGGTAAATGCAACACCAGTACCGGAGGTCTCACCCATGTTACCAAATGCCATCATCTGTACGTTTACTGCAGTACCCCAGGAATATGGGATATCGTTGTCACGACGGTAAACATTTGCTCTTGGGTTATCCCATGAACGGAATACAGCCTTGATTGCTTCCATTAACTGCTCCTTAGGATCAGTTGGGAAGTCTTTTCCGATCTTCTCTTTATATTCAGCCTTGAACTGTTCAGCCAGATCATGCAGATCTTCTGCAGTCAGCTCAACGTCCTGCTTAACGCCTTTTTCAGCTTTCATCTTGTCGATGAGCTCTTCAAAGTATTTCTTTCCGACTTCCATAACAACATCGGAGAACATCTGGATAAATCTTCTGTAGCAGTCCCAAGCCCAACGTGGATTGCCGGACTTCTTAGCCAGAACCTCTACTACTTCTTCATTCAGACCTAAGTTCAGGATGGTGTCCATCATACCAGGCATGGATGCTCTAGCACCGGAACGAACGGAAACCAGAAGTGGATTTTCCTTATCACCAAACTTCTTGCCGGTGATCTCTTCCATCTTTCCGATATATTCCATGATCTGGCCCATGATCTCGTCATTGATCTTTCTGCCATCTTCATAGTACTGTGTACAAGCTTCTGTTGTAATTGTAAATCCCTGAGGAACCGGTAAACCAAGATTTGTCATCTCAGCCAGGTTTGCACCTTTACCTCCTAAAAGATTTCTCATGTTTGCATTGCCTTCACTGAACAAGTAAACCCACTTTGTTGCCATAAGTCTTTTTCCTCCTCTGATATAGCAGTCCGCCAGGCCCCTTTCACCTGACGTTTGCCGACTTAGCTTAACTTAGGGCGGAACCAATGACTCCCTTCGTCCGTCCAACGTGTTTATTATATCACAAAGTTTTTTTCAGTAAACCCTTTTGGAGGCAAAACTTTGAAAAAATTTGTTAATTTTACTGTAAAAACCAGTGTAAGCGCTTCCACTTTCTGTCATTTTCACATATCCGTTGTTGGTTCGTATTTGCGAATGTGCATTGTATACAAAAGCATTTATTCGTGCCCCAGACGCTTCTTTGATGTGTCTGGAAAGAAAAAAGTTCCGCCTGCTGACGCAGACGGAACGCTTGTTAGTGGCTTAGGAAAAATAAATGTCTCCTTCGCAGCCGCTTGTTTTATTCCAAATGCTTCACTCGCATTTCCGTGCTAACGCACTCTACTGCCTGCTTGCACAGGCAAAATGCTCGTTAATGGTCCAAGAAAAACAAATGCCGCTTTTAGCGGCGCTTGTTTTCTCTTGGACTCATTATATCTTAAACCGATACCCCACTCCCCAGATAGTCTCAATATACTGAGGCTTTGCTGTATTAAACTCGATCTTCTCTCTTATCTTTTTAATATGCACTGTTACAGTGGCAATATCTCCAATGGATTCCATATCCCAGATTTTGGAGAAAAGCTCTTCTTTTGTAAATACATGGTTGGGATTTTGTGCCAGGAAGGAAAGCAGGTCGAATTCCTTGGTTGTAAAGGTCTTTTCTTCCCCGTTTACCCACACTCTTCTGGCAGTCTTGTCGATCTTAAGACCGCGGATCTCGATGATCTCATTTGCCGGCTGGCCGCTTCCTACCAGGCGCTCATATCTTGCCATATGGGCTTTTACTCTGGCTACCATTTCACTTGGACTGAATGGCTTGGTGATGTAATCGTCAGCTCCCAGTCCCAGTCCGCGGATCTTGTCAATATCTTCTTTCTTTGCGGAAACCATGATAATAGGGGTATTTTTCACCTCACGTACCCGGCGGCAGATCTCAAAACCATCGGTTCCTGGAAGCATCAGATCCAGGATCAGCAGGTCATATTCCTCTTTTAATGCCCGTTCTAAACCGTCTGTACCATTATTTTCTATTTCTACTTCAAAGCCTGACAGCTCCAGATAATCCTTTTCCAGCTCTGCAATGCTTTCCTCATCTTCTACGATCAGTATTTTACTCATTCCTGCACAACCTCCTGATATTTTCTTAAAACAAAGTGCACCTCTGTTCCGATTCCCTCTTTACTGGTAGCCCAGATACGGCCACCGTGATCCTCAATGATCTTTCGCACAATGGACAGACCGATACCGCTTCCGCCCTGGGAAGAATTTCTGGAAGAGTCGGTGCGGTAGAACCGGTCAAAGATATTTGGCAGATCTTTGGCTGCAATTCCTTTTCCATTGTCCTCGATCTCCACCTGGATGAAATCCCCGTCATCCTTGATGCGGATATTGATAATACCTTTTTTCTTGTCCAGATATTTCACAGAATTGCTGATGATATTGTTGATCACACGCTTCATCTGCTCTGCATCGGCAATGACCACTACGTCTTCATCTACGTAGTTAAAATATCCCAGTTCAATACCTCTTGCTTCCATATCCAGTCCCACTTCTTCCACGCAGTCCCTGAAATACTGGGAAACATTGATCTTGGAGAATGTATATGGGATCTTGTTGGTATCGATCTTAGAATAGAATGTCAGCTCATCGATGAGGCGGTCCATGTCATTAGCTTTATTATAAATGGTCCTGATGTATTTATCCAGCTTTTCCGGTGAAGATGCCACTCCGTCCATAATACCTTCCACATAGCCCTTAATAGCTGTGATCGGTGTCTTTAAGTCATGGGAAATATTGCTGATCAGCTCTTTGCTTTCTTTGTCATACTGGACTTTTTCCTCTGCACTTTCTTTTAAGCGCATACGCATTTCTTCAAAGTCCTGGCAAAGATGGCCGATTTCATCATCTGCGTCCACATCCAGGGTAAATTCCAGATTGCCGTCGCGGATCTTCTTGGTAGCTTCCTGAAGCTTGTTTAAGGGGCTTAAAATAGACTGATAAACCAGAACGTCAGGGTAATTCCGGCGATCAGAAGGATCATAACACCTAAAAAGAGCATTTCCCGGATCATGATTTACTTCCGGCAGCAGATCATCTACATTGGAAATAATAAATACGCTTCCTTCTGTCTTATCCGGGAACTGAAAATCCATCTGCTTTACCAGATGCTGCTCTCGCCGTCTAAGTAGATACCGCCCTCTAAATCTCCCTGAAGGATATCAAATTCCGGCAGCTGCTCACACAGCTGGGTCTTATTTTCCTCGTCTGCATCACCAAAATAAATGATGTCGGTTCCCTTTCGCACTACCAGATAAGCATAATGCTTCTGAAGTTCCGCATTGACCTCATCTAAATGACTGCTGTCTTCATATAATTCAGGCTTTTTATCCAGTTCTTCCCGGATCACCTGCTGTACCCGGCGGGTCAGACGGTTAAATACCTGGGTAGAATTACCATTTAAAAGATCCACCTGTTCCGTCAGACCATACTCTTTTGTAAAGGAACGTGCCTGATGATCATTGATGGCAAAAAAGGACACAAAAATAAGAAGCATGGGAACAATGGTGATGATCATAAATGCAACCGCTAAGCGGGTCTTTAGTTTCATAAGTAAGGACCTCCAATGGACTCATTATATCATACTTCCTCACTATCATTTATAAAATCATTCTAAAATCAGCGAACGCGTCACTGGCGCGTTCTCAATATACATAGCAAAATGCCCGCTTCCCCAAAACAGGAAAACGGGCATTTTTAATTTAAAGTTTAACTTAAATCTCAATTAGAACATAAACTTATCAGCAAAGTAATCCTTTAACTCAGCGATCGGGATACGAACCTGCTCCATGGTGTCTCTGTCACGGACAGTTACTGCATGGTCTTCTTCAGAGTCAAAGTCATAGGTTACGCAGAATGGAGTACCGATCTCATCCTGTCTTCTGTAACGCTTACCGATGTTTCCTCTGTCATCGAATTCGCAGTTGAAGTACTTGCTCAGTTCAGCGTATACCTTTTCTGCTCCTTCGTTTAACTTCTTGGACAGTGGCAGAACGCCTACCTTTACAGGTGCCAGAGCCGGGTGGAAGTGAAGGACAGTTCTTACATCACCTTCTCCGATCTCTTCTTCGTCATATGCTGCACACAGGAATGCTAAGGTTACACGGTCAGCACCCAGTGAAGGCTCGATTACATATGGGATATATTTTTCCTTGCTCTCATCATCAAAGTAAGTCATATCCTGTCCGGATACAGTCTGATGCTGGGTCAGATCATAGTCAGTTCTGTCTGCAATACCCCAAAGCTCGCCCCAGCCAAATGGGAACTGGAATTCCAGGTCAGTAGTAGCCTTGCTGTAGAAGCACAGTTCTTCTGGAGAATGGTCTCTTGCACGCATTTCATCTGGCTTAATGCCTAATTTCTGCAGCCAGTCGATGCAGTACTGTTTCCAGTAAGCAAACCACTCAAGGTCAGTACCTGGTTTGCAGAAGAATTCAAGCTCCATCTGCTCAAACTCTCTGGTACGGAAAGTAAAGTTACCAGGTGTGATCTCGTTACGGAAGGACTTACCGATCTGTCCGATACCAAATGGAACTTTCTTTCTGGAAGTTCTCTGTACATTCTTGAAGTTTACAAAAATACCCTGAGCAGTCTCTGGACGAAGGTATACAGTATTCTTAGCATCCTCGGTTACACCCTGGAATGTCTTGAACATCAGGTTGAACTGACGGATATCTGTAAAGTCGTGAGCACCACAGCTTGGGCAGCAGATATGCTTGTCTTCGATGTACTGCTTCATCTGTTCCTGGGACCAGCCGTCTACAGAACCTTCGATCTCAATGCCATGCTCATCGTTATAATCTTCGATCAGCTTGTCAGCGCGGAAACGTTCTTTACACTGCTTACAGTCCATCAGAGGATCGGAGAAACCGCCCAGATGTCCGCTGGCTACCCATGTCTGGGAGTTCATTAAGATGGCACAGTCAACACCTACGTTATAAGGGCTTTCCTGTACGAATTTCTGCCACCAGGCTTTCTTTACGTTGTTCTTCAGCTCAACGCCCAGATTACCGTAATCCCAGGTATTTGCAAGACCGCCATAGATCTCAGAACCTGGATATACAAAACCTCTGTTTTTTGCAAGAGCTACGATTTTTTCCATTGTCTTTTCCATATCAGTATCCTCTCTCTTTACAAGCATTCTGCAGATCCGTGGACCACTCATCTGCAAACTGCCATTTTTACTTAGTTACGATTACACTTGTTCCGGAACCTGTCTTTATAAAATGTCCGTCATGGACATCACAGCCTCCGTCTGCATCCAGCAAGTCAGCCTCTGTCTGGACCATTCCTTCTCCCTGTAAAACAACAGCAAAGGAACCGGTCGCCAAAGCAGCTTCATAGTCCACACCTGCAGCTTTCAGATCTTCTGAAAGTTCCTCCGGTGTGCCGGTTTTAATTTCCGTAAAAGGCATGGTATCATCTCCTATTTCACTGGCAAAGTCCACAAGACTTTCCCCACTGTCATAAGAGGTGATAAGAACTGCTTTTCCCTTTTCCAGACTTCCTGAAACCAGAGTTACCGGCTCTTTTGAGCTTTCTGTCCCATTGGCTTCATTGTATTCCTTTATCTTTTCAGATGCAAAGTCTAAAAGTTCCTCTTTGGAATAGCTGCCGCCTTCATACGTTTCCACGCTGACCCACTGAAGGTTACCATCTTTTGTAATATAAAGACAGCTTTCTTCTGTTTCCGGTCCTTTTGCGTTTTTTGCAGATAAGCCTTCGCAGCCTCCAAGCATAAGCACTGCTGTCAGAACAACAGCCGCCGCAAGAAGTTTTTTCTTCATTCTCTTCCTAATTCCTTTCAGACATATGGCATATTATATCCTCTGAATGGCATAATTTCAAGCCCTTTAGCTCATTTTCAGCTAACCGGACGGGCCGTTTTTCCCCCGGAGAGCACTTCCAGGATCTCTAAGGACTTAAACTCATGGTGTATGTATTCATCCATGGCATGCTGCACTTCCCTGGAAAATTCCCTCAAAACATCTTCTTTCAGTGTAAATGTATACAGGGAACCTAAGGGAGTCGCGATCACATACTGCCACGCATAAACGCAGGACTCCGACACTCTTCCTTCCGGCTCCTGTGTATACACACCGTTAATGACCATGGCACGAAGTTCAAAAATGCGCCGTACCAGCGGATTTGGCAGAGCCTCTTTGCTTAATGCCTTTAAAGACACATACAAAAGATTTAAAAGCTCCGTTCCGTCCATATTTTCATCGGAAAGCCAGGAAGCCACTTCCAGAAAATAAGCCCCATAGCAGGCTCCTTCCATATCTGCTGACAACTCATCAAAGTAATTGGTGATCTGGGCAGACTGGAGATTGTAGGCAGATCTTCCTTCATATACCTGAAAGGTTCCAAAAGAAAAAGGCCGGCTTGCTGCCATCAGGCTGCTTCCCGGTCTTCTCACACCATGAGCAAAGGCGGTTATCTTTCCTTTTTCCCGGGTCAGAAGCACCAGCCGTCTGTCATAGTCACCGGAGGGCGCGCTTAAAAGGACCATTCCTGTAACACTTAAAACATCCCGCATGCTGCGCCCTCCTTTCTTATTTCATGTACTCTCGGAATCTTTTTGTACTTGATTTTGCGAGAAGATTTTTTGTTAGTTGTGCCCAAATTTCTGAGGCGTACGCGGTGCGTACGTTGATGAAATTCGGGTGCAAATGGCGGAAAATCAGCCGCAAAGGCAAGTGCAGAAAAGACTCGAGAGTACATTTAATCTGCAAGATCTGTCATTTAATGCACATTCTTACG
>ENA-OQIG01000946-OQIG01000946.1-human-gut-metagenome-genome-assembly--contig:-NODE-946-length-14378-cov-1.680303_pt1 | contig 14378 bp, 20 predicted proteins | sample MGYA00242576_ERZ504741 | MGnify/ENA primary metagenome ERZ504741 (study PRJEB26092, sample SAMD00036436) | human gut metagenome | host: Homo sapiens | study: EMG produced TPA metagenomics assembly of... | reverse complement strand
TCCGGGAGGGGAAGCCTGTGACGCATCTACATCATCCACCGGGGCCGGGTGAAACTGAGCACCTATGACCAGGATGGACTGGAGCGGATTGCCGGCATCTTTGTGGAACACGATACCATGTGGGAAGGGGTACTGGTCCCCGACAGCCGGTATTCCGCTTCGGCCATTGCCATGACGGAGGTGGAGTACTGCAAGCTGGCCCGGAAAGATTTCGAAGAGGCCATCCAGGAACCGGAAGTGGCCATGCGGATCATTGCCCTTTTGAGCAAGAAGCTCCACGATGCCAACCGGCGGAACCTGTTGAAAAGCATTGCGGACCCCAAGGAACGGGTGGCGGGGCTGCTGCTGTACCGGTACCGGCGGCAGACCAGCGACATCATTACCCTGCGGCTGGACGAAATGGCCGGGCTGATCGCCCTGCGGCCGGAAACCATCAGCCGGAAGCTGAAGGAACTGGAACGGGAAGGGTATGTGAAAAAGACCGGCCAGAGCAGCATCCGGATCCTGGATCCGGACCGGCTCATGGAATTGGTGAATTATTGAAAGAGCTGTCAACGGTCAGCTGTCAACGGTCAACGGCCGAAGGAAAGGACCCGCCTGTGGGACGGGTCCTTTTTCAGATTTTGACTGGAATCAAGGAACCTTTTTCCAAAAAGACATACAATGAGACCCATCAAGAGGTACACAATGGTGACCCCTTTGATGGGGTCTTTTTTATCAGGAGGTCATTATGATCCAGGGACGTATCCATTCCATCGAAACCTTCGGGTCCGTAGACGGGCCCGGCACCCGCTTCATCATCTTTGTCCAGGGCTGCCACATGCGCTGCCTGTACTGCCACAATGTGGACACCTGGAAATGCGGCCAGGGAGGCCAGCTGAAAACCGCCGACGAACTGCTGGACCAGGCGGAACGGTACCGGCCCTACTGGGGACCGGAAGGGGGCATCACCGTCAGCGGCGGGGAACCCCTGCTCCAGATGGAGTTCCTGCTGGACCTGTTCCGGAAGGCCAAAGCCCGGGGCATCGGCACCTGCATTGATACGGCCGGCCAGCCCTTTACCCGGAAAGAGCCTTTCTTCAGCCAGTTCCAGCAGCTGATGGAAGTGACGGACATCCTGCTGGTGGATGTGAAGCACATCGACCCGGAAGCCCATAAAAAGCTCACCGGCCAGCCCAATGACAATATCCTGGACCTGTTCCGGTATCTGTCCGATAGCAAAAAGCCCATCTGGGTGCGCCAGGTGCTGGTGCCCGGCTGGACCGATGATCCGGCATCCCTGAAGCGGACCCGGCATTTCCTGGATACCCTTGCCAATATCCAGCGGGTGGAAGTATTGCCCTACCACAATATGGGGCTGTACAAATGGGAAGAACTGGGCATCCCCAACCAGCTGAAGGACGTGAAGCCCCCCACCCGGGAAGAAGTGGACAAGGCACGGGCGATTTTGAGAGCCATATAAAATTGGTTAGTTTAAACAAACTTGATTCCAGTCAAGGTTTTCAAACAGGAAAAGGGCTATGATTAAGCCATCGAAAACGAAACCATCAGGAACTCAAAAGGAGGATCTGTAATGAACAGCATCAATCAGAATGTTGCATGGAGAGGTTTTAAAGGCGTGAAATGGACGGACGATGTGGATGTCCGGGATTTCATCCAGAACAACTATACCCCGTATGATGGGGACGAAAGCTTCCTGGCAGGGCCTACGGAAGCCACCAACAAACTGTGGGGAAAGGTCCAGGAACTCCAGAAGGAAGAACGGGCCAAAGGCGGCGTGCTGGACTGCGAAACGGAAGTGGTTTCCAGCCTGACGGCATACGGCCCCGGCTATATCGATGAATCCATGAAGGATCTGGAACAGGTGGTGGGCCTCCAGACCGACAAGCCTCTGAAACGGGCCTTCATGCCCTACGGCGGCATCAAAATGGCGGAAGAAGCGGCGGAAACCTACGGGTACAAAGTGAACCCCAAGTTCCACAAGATCTTCACCGAATACCACAAGACCCACAACCAGGCCGTGTTCGATGCTTACACCGCTGAAATGCGCCGGGCCCGTCACAGCCACATCGTAACCGGTCTGCCCGACACCTACGGCCGGGGCCGGATCGTGGGGGACTACCGGAGAGTGGCTCTCTACGGCATCGACTTCCTGATCAACAAGAAAAACGAAGATCTGGACAACTGCGGCTGCGGCGTCATGACCGACGACATCATCCGGCAGCGGGAAGAACTGGCGGAACAGATCCGGGCCCTGAAACAGATGAAGGAAATGGCCAAAGTCTACGGCTATGACATTTCCGCCCCGGCCAAGAATGCCAAGGAAGCGGTACAATGGCTGTACTTCGGCTACCTGGCTGCCGTGAAGACCAGAACGGGGCTGCCATGAGCGTGGGCCGGATCTCCACCTTCCTGGATATCTACATCAGCCGTGACCTGGCCGAAGGGACCCTGACCGAAGAGGCGGCCCAGGAACTGATCGACCACCTGACCCTGAAATTCCGTATGGTGAAATTCGCCCGGATCCCCTCCTACAACCAGCTGTTCTCCGGCGACCCGGTATGGGCCACCCTGGAAATGGCCGGCATCGGCATGGACGGCCGGCATATGGTCACCCGGAACGACTTCCGGTTCCTCCATACCCTGGAAAACATGGGGCCTTCTCCGGAACCCAACCTGACTGTGCTGTATTCTTCCGCACTGCCGGATAACTTCAAGAAATACGCCGCCCACATTTCCATCACCACTTCCTCCATCCAGTATGAAAACGACGATGTGATGAAGCCCGTATGGGGCGATGACTACAGCATCTGCTGCTGCGTATCCGCCACCCAGACCGGGAAGGAAATGCAGTTCTTCGGGGCTCGGGCCAACCTGGCAAATGCCTGCTGTACGCCATCAACGGGGGCAAGGACGAAAAGTTCCTGACCAAGGACGGCAAACACATGCAGGTGGGGCCGGAATATGCGCCCATCACTTCTGAAGTGCTGGATTACGGCGAAGTGATGCACAAATTCGACCTGATGATGGACTGGCTGGCCGGGCTGTACGTGAACATCCTGAACCTGATCCAGTACATGCATGACAAATACTACTATGAAGCGGCTGAAATGGCCTGATTGACACCGATGTGCGCCGGACCTTTGCCACCGGTATCGCCGGGTTCTCCCATGTGGTGGATTCCCTGTGCGCCATCAAATATGCCAAAGTCTCCACGGTCCGGGATGAATCCGGCCTGGTGGTGGACTACAAGATCGAAGGGGACTTCCCCAAATACGGCAACGATGATCCCCGGGCGGATGAAATCGCCGTGTGGCTGCTGAAGACCTTCATGACCAAGCTGCGGAAACACCACACCTACCGGAATTCCGAAGCCACCACCTCCATCCTGACCATCACCTCCAATGTGGTGTACGGCGGCGCCACCGGTGCCCTGCCTGATGGACGGAAGGCCTATACCCCGTTCGCTCCCGGTGCCAACCCGGCCTACGGTGCGGAACAGAATGGCCTGCTGGCATCCCTGAACTCCGTAGCCAAACTGCCCTACGAATACGCGCTGGACGGGATTTCCAACACCCAGACCATCGCTCCGGAAACCCTGGGCCACAACGAAGAAGAACAGAAAGCCACCCTGGTACGGGTGATGGACGGTTACTTCGACCAGGGAGCCCACCACCTGAACGTGAACGTGTTCGGGGTGGACAAGCTGATCGACTGCATGGAACATCCGGAAAAACCGGAATACGCCAACTTCACCATCCGGGTATCCGGGTATGCCGTGAAATTCATCGACCTGACCCGGGAACAGCAGCTGGACGTCATCGCCCGCCGCGCCCATCAGAAGATGTAACTGTTCTTGATCAGGTTACAAAAAATCCTTGACTTTCCTAGTGAAGTAGTGTAGAATCAGAACCATCAAAATCACATACCTTCATCGAGAGCAGCAGAGGGATTTGGCCCTATGAAGCTGCGGCAACCCCCGGACGGGAAGGTGCCAATTCCAACAGGGATTCCCTGGCAGATGAAAAAGCGAGCTCAGTCATCAGAAACGCCATCTGTCCAGCAGGTGGCGTTTTTCTTGTGTGGCTTTCGGGAAGGCAAAAAAAGGAGAGATGTTGTATGAAACTGAAGAAATGGATTGCAGCAGTGGTAGCCGTACTGGCACTGGCCGGCCTTACCGCCGCTGCGGCAGCAGCGACAAGAAGGCAGCAGCGCCTGCCGAGAAGAAGTCCATCACCGTGGCATTACGCCGGGGTATTCGGAAGAGATCATGGAAGTGGTGAAAAAGGAAGCCGCCAAACAGGGGCTGACGGTGGAAATCAAGACCTTCTCCGACTACGTGACCCCGGATCAGGCCCTGGCCCAGAAGGACATCGACCTGAACTCCTTCCAGCATGAACCCTTCCTGCTGGCCTTCAACAAAAAGAACGGGACCAAACTGGTAAGCATCGGCAAGACCTATCTGGCTCCCTGAAACTGTATTCCACCAAGATCAAGGACATCAAGGACATCCCGGACGGCGCCAAGATCGCCATCCCCAATGATCCTTCCAACGGTGGCCGGGCCATCCTGATGCTGAGCAAACTGGGCCTGCTGAAAGTGAACCCGGATGTAAAAGCCACGGAACTGACCGTAAACGACATCACCGAAAACCCGAAACACCTGCAGATCCTGGAACTGGAAGCTGCCCAGCTGCCCCGGAGCCTGGATGACACCACGGCCTCCGTCATCAACGCCGGCTATGCCAACAGCGCCAAACTGGCTCCGGAACTGGCCATTGCCAAGGAAGACAACACCAGCCCTATGTGAACATCATCGCCGCCCGGGAAGAAGACAAGGACAACCCCACCTACAAGAAATTCGTCCAGATCTTCCAGAGCCAGCCGGTAAAGGATTACATCCTGGAAAACTGCAAGGGCAACCTGGAACCTGCCTGGTAATTGAGAAAGAAGGGAACGGCAGTGAATCTTACAAAAGAAGAACAGAAATACGCCGCCCATCTCCAGCGGTTCATCCAGTGCGCCACCGTGTCCAACGCCAATGTGGACCGGGTGGACTGGAGCCAGTTCGAGAAGCTCCATGAAGCGTTCCGGGAATTCTATCCCCATATTTTCAGCCTGATGGAGCTGGATGAAGTGGGCCAGGCCGGCCTTCAGTTCCATCTGAAAGGCAGCGGCAGCGACAAAAAGCCCCTGCTGCTCATGGCCCACCAAGATGTGGTGGAAGTGGGGGACGGTCGCCAGTGGACCTTCGACCCTTCGGAGGGGAACTGATCGACGGCTGCATCTGCGGCCGGGGCACCACCGACTGCAAGCATCTGCTGCTGGCGGAAATGGAAGCGGTGGAAGCCCTGCTGGCAGAAGGCTGGCGGCCCGCCTATGACCTGTATCTGTCCCTGGGCTACAGCGAGGAAGTGTACCTGGAAAACGATGTGGACGGAGCGGAAAAGCTCACCCGAAACCTGGAACAGAAGGGCATCCGGCTGGGTACCGTGGTGGATGAAGGAGGCGGCCTGTTCCCGGTAGGGGACAAGCTGGAAGCCAAGATCGGAGTGGCAGAAAAATCTCCCGTGAACTTCGAGATCTACGCCAATTCTCCCGGAGGCCATTCCAGCCGTCCGGGAAAGGGCACGGCTCTGGGGACCCTGGCCAAAGCCATTGTGGCCATCGAAAGCCATCCTTTCCCTTACCGGCTCACGCCGCTCACCCTGGCCCATCTCCAGAAAAGTGCCAGGCTCCAGGAAGGCAGCCGCCGGGCCATCTATGCAGATCCGGAAGGCCACTGGAAGGAACTGTGCCAGCTGGCCCAGGAAGATCCGGCTCTGGACGCCTGCTCCACACCACCATTGCCTTTACCATGCAGAAGCCAGCAAGCAGCCCAATGTGCTGCCCAGCCATGCAGCCGCCCAGATGAGCGTCCGGGTGCTCCAGGGGGATACGGTGGAATCCTGTGAAGGGTATTTCCGCCAGTTCCTGCCGGAAGGGGTGGAAATCCGCCATGTGTCCGGGAAGGATCCGCTGCCCGCCTCCGATCCTCAGGGGTACGGGATCCAGGTGGCGGAAAAAGTCCTGAAGGAGCAGTACGGGGACAAGGTGGACGTGGTGCCGTTCCTGATGCTGGGAGGCACCGACAGCCATTACTACAAGCGGATCGCCGACAATGTGATGCTGTTTTCCGGGTATCGCCGGGATGAACGGTGGGGAGCCGCCCACCAGGTGAACGAAAAGATCCCCGCCGATGCCCTGAAGGGCAGCGTGGACTTTTTCAGGAAATTTCTGCGGTCCTACTGATATGGAACTGAGCTACCAGGTGGACCGGGACCATGCCGGATGCTGTGTACGCCAGGCAGCCCGGGGGCCATGCACCTTTCGGAAAAACTCTGGCGCAAAATCAAATGGAATGGCACCATCACCGTAAACGGATCCCCGGTTTCCAGTCCTTCTCACAGGCTGGAAGCCGGGGACCGGCTTGTTTTCCACTGGGAAGAAAAAGCGGCGGTGATCCCCGTCCATCTGCCCTTTCCGTTTTGTATGAAGATGAGGATCTGCTGGTGGTGGACAAGCCGGCAGGGATGCTGATCCATCCCACCTGGTCGGGCGCCGGGATACCCTGGTCCAGGCCGTGGGAGGGTATTCCGTCCGGACCGGCCAGCACTGCGGCATCCATCCGCTGTACCGGCTGGACCGGGATACCACCGGGTCCTGATGGTGGCCAAATCCGCTTTCGCCAAACACGCCCTGACCCGGGATCACAGCCAGATCTACCGGGAATACCTGGCGGTTTGTGAAGGAAGGTGGGGGATTCCTCAGGGACGAATCGAACATCCCATCGGCCGGGTGGCGGAAGGGGTGGACCGGTGGACCGTGCGGCCCGATGGCCGGCCGGCGGTGACGGAATACCGGATCCTGAAAGAGAACCAGGAATGGACGGTGCTGAAAATCCATCTGCTCACCGGCCGGACCACCAGATCCGGGTCCATTTTGCCCACGAAGGACACCCGCTGGTGGGGGATCCCCTGTACGGGACAAAAGACGGCCGGATCGCCCGTCAGGCTCTCCACGCCTGGACCGTCCGTTTCCGGCATCCCCGGACCGGAGAAGAGATGCTCCTCACCGCACCGGATGCCGGGGGAGTATGGAGGGGCGTGCTGGGGGAGAAAAGCAGTGCAGAGTGAAGAGCAGGAAGGCAAACGACAAACGACGAACCCGCAGGATTGCCTGAAAGGACGCTCTGACCTCTCTCCTAAAATATGATATAATCAAATAAGAGCACCGTAAAGGAGATGGATAGGATGAGACGACAGAAAGGGCAGGACATCATTGAATATGCACTGATGCTGGCAATCATCGTCGGTATCGGCGGATGGATATACAACGCCGGTGCCAGCGGAAGCCTGACCAGGTCCATCAATTCCGTCTTCAGCAACGCCAGCGCTCTCCTGGACGAAGCTTCCAAGGAAAAACTCCCGGCCGCGTCCACAGCGAAAGATATCATCGAACGGCTCCGGCAGGGACGGTACGACGGGCTGGCGGATGTGCTCTAGGGGAAACCATCCAGCACCCTGGTGATTTCTTCGGACAGTGCAGCGGGACAGGACCTGGCCCGGAAACTGAATATCCAGACCAAAGAGGGGGACGGCTGGTTTGCCAGAGTCCAAACCGATGGGACAACCGTGTTTTCCTATTACTCAGCAGCAGCCAACAATGGCGTCACATTCAGCCAGCTGGCAGCGGATTACAACAGCAATCCCACAAAGTATTATGAGGCGTCCAAAGGGAATCAAGACACGGTAAGGATTACGGAAGGATTGTTCAACAGCCAGGGGAAAAGTGCCGTAGGCTCAGGGAAAACGGTCTTTGAAAATGTCAAGGGCTTCGTGGGACCCTCTCCCAGTGGATCCGGGTTCATTATCGATCCCACCCGGACCAACAATTTGAAATAGAAAATGTCCTTTCCTTGAATAAACCATGACAAAACCTGCTCCTGTGTTGACAGGGCAGGTTTTTTGCTATAAATAAAAAAAGGGCTGGAGCGTGGAAAACCTGGATCCCGCATGGTGCGGCCGGACAGCCAGAACGTGACCCGGCTCCCGGATACCCAGCCAAAACTGGCCCGGAAGATGGACTGCAAAGTCCAGTATTACATGCCCATGCTGAACATGGCCGCCCTGGAACTGGACAAACCGGTAAAAAATTCCAGGGAAATGCAGCAGGTCCTGGAGAAACTGAACGGAACCCCAGGGGTCATCATGGCCGACGTGAACCGGGTGGTGCAGCTGGACTGAGAAAAACAGTGCAGAGGGAAGAGTGCAGAGCGGGACGGCGGAAATCCAATGATCCATTGCGGTACCGTAGGGGCTCACAACCGGAGGCCCGCTTGATTGCTGATTATTTGTGTGCTGTGCGGGGCAACCGGCCTGCGCCCTCTACGGCATCGCAGGCTGCCCCCTCTGGCATCTCTGCCCCAAATAGGTACAATATTCCTATGACTAACCCATTTGCCCGTGCTTATTTTCAGCATTTGAAAGGTGGTATTTCCATGAAAATCAAACGTGTTCTGGCTATCCATGATCTTTGTTCCTTTGGGCGCTGTTCCCTTACGGCGGCGGTGCCTGTGCTGTCTGCCATGGGGCATCAGTCTGCCGCTTCCGTCACGGCGCTGTACAGCAATAACCTGACCTATGGAAAATTCGTGAACCGGGATCTGACGGGCCTGATGGCTTCCTACCGGGAACAGTGGAAGGCCCTGGGCTGTCGTTCGATGCAGTGTACAGCGGTTTCCTGGCAGGCCCGGACCAGGTGGCCCAGGTGATCGCCGCCATTAACCAGTTTGCCGGGGAAGACCGCATTGCGGTGGTGGATCCGGCCATGGGGGATGACGGGAAACTGTACCCGGTGTTCGATGATTCCATAGTGGAAGCCATGAAAAAGCTGGTGGCCCATGCCACCCTGATCACCCCCAATTATACAGAAGCCTGCCTGCTGACGGATACCCCCCTGGAAGGAAGGGGCCCCTACGGAAGACGAACTGGAAGCCCTTTGCGACAAGCTGCTGGCTCTGGGACCCAAACAGGTGGTGATCACCAGCGTACCCTGTGATGAAGAGCATTTGAAGATCGTCAGCTCGGAACCCAACCAGCTGTTCCCGGAAGCCTATGAAGTGAAGCGGCTGCCCTTTGCCACCTGCGGTACCGGGGATGTGTTCACCAGCACCCTGCTGGGGTATGTGCTCAACGGCCGGGATCTGAACCGGTGCGTCCAGGAAGCGGCGGATTATGTGAGCTATGTGATCGACACCACCATCAAAGCCGGCACGGATCCCAAAGAAGGGGTGGTCCTGGAAGGGTGTCTGTGGAAGCTGCTGTTCCCCCAGTCCAAGAACTGCACCACGTGTATGGCGTAAGCGGCGGGAGGGGATGTTGCATATCCTGTGCAACATCCCCCTTGTTTTTTCTCCATCCCAGTGATTTATAATGAAGATTGGTGAAAAATGTTTGCTTTTGGACGGAGTCCTGGTCAGTTGAAAAAAAGGGGGAATGGACATGGATCTGGTGAAGAAGACACCGGCTGAAAAGGAGGAGGCCTTCCGGCTGCTCCAGAAACTGTATGCCTCCGAACCCATCAAACCCCGCAAACCGCCTGCTCCATGCCGGAAACCCTTCAACAGCTCCGGGCCATGGAAAAAGACGGGGAAAGCCGGTATGAAACCACCCCGGAACTGTTTGTCCGTCAGGGAATGGCCGCTGCTGATTACGAAGACGATACGGTGTACGACCTGCCGGTGCTCCATTACTATCCCACCTACCGGGTGCTGACGGACCAGGAACTGCGGGGCTATTTCGGCTGGCGGACCCGGCTGCGGCATCAGCAGCTGGAACGGACTTCCCCTGACCTATGCTTCCCTGTACATCTATGAACTGCTGAACCAGATCGGGGTGGAAAATCCCCAGGATGGCTACGATAAACTGAAATCCTTTGGAGACAATTACGGGATGCTGGACGACCGGATCCTGCCCTATCTCCACCAGTGGCTCCGGGATTATGTGCTGTACTGGCAGCTGGATCCGAAACTGCTGCCGGAAACCAAGCGCTCCCGGCAGGATGAGGCCTATCTGGTGCTGGAAAATTATAAGAACGTCTCTGACCAGGAACTGTTCGAGGCCCTGGACCTGTTTTCCACCTACCATATTTCCCGCTCCCGGCTGTACAAACAGCAGCCGGAAGACACGATCCGTCTGCTGGGCCGGATCTACCGGATGATCCAGGCTTACTGGGAATCCCACCGGAAGAAGGGATTTCTGCTGGAGCATGTGGGAGGGCCATCCTATGACTGGCTGGAGCTGTTTGCCAACGCGGTGTTCCTGCGCCGGGAAGACAACCGGGATTTTACCCTGCAGGTGAATCCGGTGTGCGTCTACCGGGACCGGAACGGGGTGTGGACGTTCCGTCATCTGGATTATACGCCAAACAGCTTCGGAAACTGGGCAAACTGATGAAGACCCTGGACGGCTGCTCCGGGACGAACTGGATTTTTCCCAGCCCCTCCAGCAGCCCTTGTCTTACAAATGGCTTACCCCGTCTGGTGCACCAGGCGGTGGAGGAGAACCGGAAGGAACAGGCGGAAGCGGAAAAACGGAAAGTGGTGTTCCACCTGGATCAGCTGGACAGGATCCGCCAGGATGCGGCGGTGACCCGGGACAAACTGATGACGGAGGAAGAACGGCGGGAGGAAGTGCTGCCCGCCATTCCGGAACAGCCGGATCCTTCTGCAACGTGGGAAAGGGGGAACAGACTGGCCGGATCTCCGGACGGTTCGGACTGGGAAGACACTTCCGCCCGTGCTTCTTCTCCGGCTGGAGAAAATCCTCCGGCACCGGAATCTTCCGGTCTGCCTGGAACCTGACGGAAGACGAATACCATTACCTGAAGGACCTGCTCTACGGAAGAGACACTTCCTGGACGGGAACCAAAGGCCTGATGCCTCCATCCTCACGGACAGCATCAATGAAAAATGCTATGAGGAATTCGGGGATACGGTCCTGGAAGCCGGGGACCGCCCTCGGTGATAGAAGATTACCTGGAAGACCTGAAAGGAACGATAGAACCATGACCCTGAAGATACCCAAACGGATTGCCCGGACCCTGATCAGCTCGCTGAAGGGGGGCGTGGTGCCCCGGATCGGGCTGCCCTATATTACCGTGGGCCGGAAGAACGAAATCGATGCCCTGCTCCATGATGTGGAAGTGATCGCCGATGGAGGCGCTTCCTTCCGGTTCATTGTGGGCCGGTACGGCAGCGGGAAAAGTTTCCTGCTCCAGACCATCCGGAACTATGTGATGGAAAAGGATTTTGTGGTGGTGGATGCGGACCTGTCCCCGGAACGGCGACTCCAGGGAACCAAGGGCCAGGGGCTGGCCACCTACCGGGAACTGGTCCGGAACATGGCCACCAGGACCCGGCCGGAAGGAGGCGCCCTGCCGCTGATCCTGGACCGGTGGATCAACCAGGTCCAGCAGCAGGTGGTGGCGGAAAGCGGCCTGTCTCTGACGGACGGCCGGCTGGACGGACGGGTGGAACAGAAAATTGGCCAGGTGATCGATGCCCTGAACGAAATGGTCCACGGCTTCGATTTCGCCCGGCTGCTGACCCTGTATTACCGGTCCTACCGCCAGGGGGACGAGGCCACCAAGGCCAAAGTCATCCAGTGGTTCCGGGGGGAATTCCACACCAAAACGGAAGCCGGCAGGAGCTGGGGGTAAATATCATCATTTCCGATGAGGACTGGTACGAATACCTGAAGATCTTCGCCCTGTTCCTGAAACAGGCCGGGTACGCCGGGCTCCTGGTGTGCATCGATGAACTGGTGAACATCTACAAGATCCCCCATGCCATCACCCGGCAGTACAACTACGAAAAGATCCTCACCATGTACAACGATACCCTCCAGGGCAAGGCCCATTACCTGGGCATCATCATGGGGGGCACTCCCCAGTGCATGGAAGATCCCCGGCGGGGGGTCTACAGTTATGAAGCTCTCCGTTCCCGGCTGGCAGAAGGCCATTTTGCCGGAGAACACAAGGATCTGCTGGCTCCGGTGATCCGTCTCCAGCCCCTGACCAGCGACGAAATGCTGGTGCTGGTGGAAAAACTGGCGGAAATCCATGGGGCACTCTACGGCTATGCACCCAAAGTGACCCAGGAGGATCTGGTATCCTTCATCCGCATTGAATTCCAGCGGATCGGGGCGGATTCCCACATTACCCCCCGGGAAGTGATCCGGGATTTCATCGAAGTGCTGGATATCCTGTACCAGCATCCGGAACTGAAGGTGGCGGAACTGCTCCAGTCCGACAGCTTCCAGTATGCGAAAAACGCTGTGGAAGGAGAAGAAACCGCTCCGGAGTTCGCGGAATTCACCATTTAACGAAAGGAAATCATGAATATCTTTGACCGGTATGCACCTTTTGTCCAGGATTTCATCTACAGCCAGGGATGGTCGGAACTCCGGCCCATCCAGGTGGCGGCAGGGGATGTGCTGCTGAATACGGATGAGAATCTGCTGCTCACCGCTTCCACGGCTTCCGGCAAGACGGAAGCGGCCTTCTTCCCCATCCTGTCCCTGTTTGCCCAGGACCCCCCAAAAAGTGTGGGATGTATTTACATCGGACCTCTGAAGGCCTGATCAACGACCAGTTCCTGCGGCTCCAGCCTTTGTGCGAAGAAGGGGCATCCCGGTATGGCACTGGCATGGGGATGTATCCCAGTCCCACAAGGCCAAACTGCTGAAGCATCCCTCCGGAATCCTGCAGATCACCCCGGAATCCCTGGAAGCCCTGCTGCTCCATAAGCACATGGCCATTCCCCGGCTGTTCGGGGATCTGCGGTTCGTGGTCATCGATGAGGTCCATTCCCTGCTCCGGGGGGACCGGGGGGGACAGACCCTGTGCCTGATCCAGCGGCTGTCCCGGCTGCCGGGGTGAATCCCCGGCGGATCGGCCTGTCGGCCACCCTGGGGGATCCGGAAAAAGTGGGAGAATTCCTCAGCATGGGAACGGGACGGAAGACCCTGATCCCCCAGGTGAAGGCTCCGGGGACCCGATGGGCGGCTGTCCATGGAACATTTTTACGTGAAGGACGCCCAGGCCGGGGAAGACCGGACGGATATCGCCGCCCTGCCGGCTCTGGACCAGAAGACGGACCAGGCTCCGGCCCAGGCGGATCCGGGGCTGGGGTACATTTTTGAACATACCCGGGGCAAGAAATGCCTGGTGTTCGTGAACTCCCGGGAGGAGTGCGAAGGGGTCACCACCAGTCTCCGGCAGTACTGCGAACTGAACCATGAACCGGACCGGTTCCTGATCCACCATGGGAATCTGTCCGCTTCCTATCGGGAAACGGCGGAAGAACTGATGAAGGACGAAAGCCGGAGCCTGACCACCGTGACCACTTCCACCCTGGAACTGGGCATCGATATCGGCCGGCTGGAACGGGCCTTCCAGATCGATGCTTCCTGGACTGTTTCCTCATTCCTCCAGCGGATGGGGCGGACGGGACGGCGGGATCTGCCCCCTGAAATGTGGTTCGTGATCCGGGAAGATGAACCGGAGATCCGGGCCATGCTGCCGGCCACCATTCCCTGGAAACTGCTCCAGGGGATTGCCCTGATCCAGCTGTATCTGGAGGAAAGATGGGTGGAACCGCCCCGGCTGGACAGGCTGCCCTACAGCCTCCTGTACCACCAGACCATGAGTGTGCTGGCCAGCAACGGGGAAATGTCCCCGGCGGCCCTGGCGGACCGGGTGCTGCGGCTCAGCTATTTCCACCGGATTACTCAGGAGGACTACAAGGTGCTGCTCCGGTATCTCATTGCCGAAGACCATATCCAAAGAACGGAGCAGGGGGGGCCTGATCGGTGGGCCTGGCCGGGGAGCGGGTGATCCGTTCCTTCAAATTCTATGGGGTGTTCCAGGAAAACGAGGAATTCACCGTCCGCTGCGATTCCCAGGAACTGGGCACCGTGGTGGCGCCTCCCCCTCCGGGCGAGAAAATCGCCCTGGCCGGCCATGTGTGGCGGGTGCTGGAGGTGGACCGGAAGCGCCATGTGATCTACTGCGAACTGGTGAAGGGAAAAGTGCCCGCCTATTTCGGGGAATGTCCCGGGGATATCCACACCAAGGTGCTGGAACGGATGCGCCGGGTGCTCCGGGAAGACCGGAACTATCCCTATCTGATGAAGAATGCGGTGGCCCGGCTCCAGCAGGCCCGATTCACTGCAAAGGCATCAGGAGCGGCGGAAAAGCCCTGATCCGGTTGGGGGGCAAAATGTGGTGCCTGCTGCCCTGGCTGGGGAGTTACGGTTTCCTGGCCCTGGAACGGTT
>ENA-OQIG01000945-OQIG01000945.1-human-gut-metagenome-genome-assembly--contig:-NODE-945-length-14389-cov-3.740079_pt1 | contig 14389 bp, 10 predicted proteins | sample MGYA00242576_ERZ504741 | MGnify/ENA primary metagenome ERZ504741 (study PRJEB26092, sample SAMD00036436) | human gut metagenome | host: Homo sapiens | study: EMG produced TPA metagenomics assembly of... | reverse complement strand
TCATACGCATTGCGTTCTTTCTGGTTTTGCTTTTACCTAAATTACCGACTGCCCATGTGGTAGTTGATACTCCCAATAGTAGTGTCAAGAGCCAAAAGAATTTTGCTTTTCATGATAGTTTATAAGTTTATAGTATTTTTCCTGTTACAAAGATTGCAGAAATAGCTGAAAAAAAACGATAATATTTATTCAATAAAGAACAAATACAGACCAAAACACTTTTCTACAATAAAAATAAAGGATTAATAAAGGGTTATTGGAGAATAATTTCCCCTTACTCTGTCCTTATGACAGAGATAAGGGGAATATTTAATCTACCTATTGAAAACTCATCCCGGTAAACAATTATTTGTTATCTGTAATGTCTGTGGATTCAATCCATTGCCAGTTATCACCAACTAATGTTGCTGTATGACCTTTCAAACCTGTTATTGTCCTGGTAGCACTTTGAGTAGCTGATCACCTTTCACTTCAAAATCCCAGGCTTCTACCAAATTCGGATTATCGGCACTTACACCTTCTTCATTCCCCATATAAGAAGCATATACCTGATTTTCTGTCCGGTTTGTTTTCCAGATACGGATCTTCTTTATGTAACCGGAGAACCATTCGTTACGGTTTCCATTATTGTCCATCATACAGAATCCGGTCATGTGAATCTGATTGGAAATAGAGTTGTTATTTACATAAGTCTTATAAGATTCACCAATACGAACTACTGTTCCATCTCGCCTTACACCATTAACCATAGAATAGCTCTTAATATCAGTTGGTGTATCAAATCCCGGCAAACCTTTATCACTAAATAAATAGGCATAATGTGTCCAACGATCTTTAGTCCAGTTATCTGAGTTCTTCCACCCCGGTTCCCATATACCTGCCGCTGTATGATTCTCATTTTCCCAGTGAGCAACCATTGTTCTCAATAATCCTTTCGTACGATCCTGGGCACGCCATCCGCTCCAATAAGGATCGTTTGTCATGGTAGAAAGGAAAGTACAGTTGTCTTCTCCCTGTTTATTGCAATATTCTTTGATATTCACCCAAAGTTCAATCGTAAATGCCTGATTGTCATCCTCTCCAAACTTCACATAATCCTCGCTATAACCAAAGTCTATATAGGAACCGGCATTTCCATCTACAAACAGATTCCAGGTAATCTGACTGTTATCCGGCCATGCAGAATCTTCTACTTCTTCTACTTTCTTATCGGCAGCAGCAACAGCTCATCATAAATCTCCTGCGTCATATCTGTGATGGAACCGGATTTGATTCTTTCAGCCAGACTTTCCAAGTCTTTAGCTGCACTCTCCAAAACCGACTTATTTTCTACCGGATATTGTCCTGATGATTTCCCCACTTCGTTTCATCATTAACGATTGCAAGTATTTCATCCGCCTTAGCCAGTAAATTATTGATATATTGCTGTGCTTCCGGAGACAGATTATAATATTTTGATTTTTTAAACTCGTCAATCGCTTGATTTACCTTTGCTACAGCAGCTTCCAAAGTTGTTTCATCCAGTTCTTCGCCAGCTTCTACCCGTGTTATCAGTGCATCCAACTCGGTAATAGCAGCATTTAATATATCCTTTCCGGTTTCAGGATATGTTCCGGGAGCAGTTCCGTAGGTTGAATTTTTCAATAAATAGTTCAATGACGTACGGCTTTCCTGTAAGATACTTAATTGTGTATCTGTTATGTACTCGTCTTCAATATCGTCACAAGCGGTAAATATCCCTGCCAGACTAGAAATCAGGAGGAAAGAGAGGAGCATTGCTCCCTCTCTCCATTTATTAGTTAAACGTTTCATGTTTTTCATCGTTTTTACATTATTATTCAACAATACGTTGCCACTCGTAAGTACCGATAATCTTAGCAGTATGACGACCTGTCAAATCTATTACTTCATTACCCGAACCGGAAGGTTTGGTCATGAAATCCCATGCTGCCGCCAAGTCTGCTTCTTTACCCGTCACTTCAGCCGTTCCATTATAAGAATTCTGAACATATTCGTTATCCTTTGCGCTTTTCCAGATACGGATTTTCTTCATATAACCGGCAAAGCCTTCTTCAAACAGATTATCACTGGTACGCATATAACGTCCGAAAGCAGTCATCGGGGCATTATAGTTGGCATAGTTGCTTGAATTATAGAATCTGCTACCCACGCTTCCCTCGGTTGTTTTCACTTCTCCGTTCACATACAATTTCGCACGAAGCTCCGGACTGCCCGGCAAGCCTTTATCACTGTACACAAACAAGAAATGTTGCCATTCTCCATCTTCCGGTGCCTTTAGTGACGGTTCACAGATATTTCCTCCTGTTTCGCCCCAAGTTGCACGATAAATACCACCGTCCGCATTACGCCAGTACATCATCCAGCCGTTACGCCATCCGTCACCGCCCATGTAAGTTGACAGGAACACATTCTGTCTTTTCCACCACCTTTGGTTACTTTCACCCAAAACTCAACAGTAAAGGTTTGGTTTCCTTCGGTTCCGAAATTGACATATTCTTCGCTACGTCCGAAATCGATATAAGAACCACCATCACCACGTCCATCCACAAACAGTTCAGCCGGTGTTGTTTCAGCGTCTTCTGTACGGATCGTACTCTTGAACTGTTCTATAGACGCCTTAGCTTCTGCCACATAGCGTTGTTTCTCACTTTCCGACGGAGAGGGTTGCTGATATTTGATTAAAAGTACCGCACGATTGGCATCATCTATCGCATCTGTCAGAATTGCCCGGCTTTCGGTGGGGTACTGTCCTTTCTTATCTCCGTAGTCTGAATTTTGCTGCAAATCGGTCATTTCAGCAATCAATGCATCCAGTTGGTCGATATAGGTATCTTCTATTTCAGGAGCCGCAGTATACTCGTCATGCGTTTCTTCAGAACAAGCTGCCAATTGAAGTGTCAGTACCATGCATAACACATAATACCACATTTTCCAATTTGAATATTTCGTATTCATTATTCTTCTTTTTTATGGGTTACAATTATTTATCTGCCGGAAACAACAACATTAATGCCGGTATTCCGGATGCACTATAGCTATCAATAGTAGCACCTTCTATCTGTGCCTTATGATATTCGCCACCACACAAATTACGCGTCCGGTCGCGATTAGCCCAGCCGTAATTAATGTTACGTTTCAAGAACGGTACGTACTGGGTCTGGCCACAATCATTCACCAGCATGGCCATGTATTCCGCAAAGATAGCGGTATAAATACCCTGTTCCACGCCACTCTCGAACGGCAGTAAATCGTACGTTCCGGACATGGTATTCATTGTATAGTCAGCTCCCAAAATTGCATTGTCCAAATATGTTTTCTCACCGGTAGCTTTATAAAGCAATAATGAAGCTCCGATAAAAGTGGCCTGATTGTATACATGGTCCGACCATGCCGGATTGCCTTCACCATGCTTGCTGTCGGCAACCTCTCCGGTATTGCTGTCTACCAGATTCTTCACAGCCCATTCATAGATTTCTTTTCCTTTTGCCAGATAAGCTTCCTTCGTTTCATAATGCGGACGGGTAAAATCACCGTACTTATTACTCCAGCTTTCCGGATTCGGATCAGCCACACGATCGGCAGGAACGTTATTGTAAAGGGTCAATGCAGCTACCACAGTCGGGAAATTGATACAAGCCATCTTACCATCACCGGCAGCATTTTCATTCGGGTTGCCGATAGGCTGCCATTGCCAGAACATACCTCCACCCAAATTCTTTTCAGGATCTGCATAAGAACCCGTATCACCTACGCGGGGAGAACCGTACCATACACGTGCAAAACTTGCTTCTGCCAGACTGCGATACTCTTCCACTTTAAATAATTCGTAAGCACGTGCCAAAGTAATGGTCCACCACTGTATATCATCATAGATAAACCAGCCGGTATTCTCATTATTATTGTCGAAATCAAAGTTTACATAATGTGCTTTATTTCCGGCAAACAAATCATCACACAACTGCTTGTATTTGTTTTCTCTTTCCGTATCTCCTTCCGCTTTTGCACGTTTATATGCGTTCATGGCCATATCCCAATAGATCGGCTGGCACCAGATAGCGGCAGCTCCGTTATTACGGTCGGTAGCAGCAGTATAAGCGGTACTTGTTTTATAAATATTCTTATCGGGGTCCAGCAAGTTATCATTAAATGCTTCATAGGCAGTCCAGGTATCCGCATTAGTATACTCCGGTACAATCTCGTAATCCGGGGTATATGGCTTTGCCTGTTTATCCTCATTGCAAGAGGACATACAAAGGACACCGGACATGAGACAAACTGCAGAGAAAATATATTGTTTCATCATAATTTCTATTTTATAATCAGTATTTAGAATCCTGTATTCTGAACCAAGTTTTTATCAATATCAATTTCGCCCTGTGGTATGGGGAAGAAGTACTGACGGTCAAAAATACGCTTCACAATCTCCGTACGTTTGAAGAATTCATTTCCGTCATAATTGACATTCATACCGTGAATTGCTTTGTTGAAATACTCATTTACCAATCCCCAGCGACGTACATCAAAATAACGGCAGTTTTCGAAACTCAATTCAATGCGTTTCTCTTTACGAATCAGCTCCATGACTTCTTCCGTTGTAGTCGGTTTAGGCAGATTGACTGTTTCACCGTATCCCGGAATACCCGCACGCTTACGGATCATGTTCATATACGTCCAGATGTCTTCATGAGTCGGGCTGACATGTGCAAGCGCTTCGATATAGTCAAAATAAATATTAGTCAGACGCAAGAGCACACAAACCAAATTCTGGTTACGGTCGCCGGAATCCATTCCTTTACGCACCAAATAACCTGTACTTGTATAGTCATTGCTACCTTGTTCTTTACCACAACTTCCGCTATAAGTGAAATCTACTATATAATCGCCTTCTGTTCCATCAAACCATTTTGAATTACTAAAGGTAATGTCTACATAAAAACGAGGTTCACGATTAACATACATCATTCTGGTTCCTGCCGGTGCATATAAGGTACCGTCTGTTCCTTTGTATTCTGTTGTAGAGACTCCCTCTTCTACATAATCGGATTTTTCGTTGATAATCGGAGTGACTCCGTCAGCACTATAACCGGAAATAGGAGATTCTCCGTTTGACATGAAATAGGCATCTACCATTTCTTGGGTTGCTCCCAACAAGCTACCACCTCTATAATTAGTCGTATTACCGGATCTATTCGGCATACGGTCGTACTGCATGGTTCCGGCAGCATTATCCAAACGATAGAAAATCATTTCTTTATTGTTACCCATTTCAGAAAACAGGTTCTTACTGCACGGCGATAAGATTCTGTCGGGCTGAAGCCTTCCGAGTCCGGACCGGAAACAGAAACACCGTCCTTATTGGTATACATCAAATGATAACGACTTCCGTAATTAGAGAAGAAAGTGTTACATTCATTAATCACTTTCTGCCAATTGGCACGTTTGGTAGCTTCGTCCGGTTTGTTAGGGAACAGCTTTGTTCCGTCCGTATTAGCCAGGTCTGAATAGTAATTGCACTCTCCATTAAACAACCAGCTGGCACGATAAGTCAATGCCTCAATGATAAACGCCTGTGCAATCGCCTTATCAATACGGCCATATCCGGACACTTTGTCGGTAGAAGCATCATCCAGTAAACCATCGTTTTGCGCACCTTTCAACTCTGATACGATAAAATCGAAACACTCGTCTACCGTATTACGCGGGAGTTGCAACTCATCGCTCGGAGTATCCATCGGGAAGTCCTTTTCAAGCAAAGGAACCGGACCATAAGTACGTACTAAATAAAAATAGTAGATCGCCCGCAAAGCTCTTGCTTCCGCTTTCCATTGATTTCTTTCTGTAACAGTCAGCGGTGCCTGATCTACATTTTCTGTAAATACTGCCGCTTCATGAATACCTGAAAACCAGCTCTTCCAGCGATACAATACCATCGTTCCTTCAGTCGCATCGATAGAGTTGTTATTTATCAATTTCCCTTTATTGTCATTTGTCCACTCTGCTTCGTCGCTGGAACCTGTCCAGGGACCGGGAGTACGGTACAGACTTGTTTCATGCACCTGACGTTGGTTAAATTCATCCGGTAAGAATGTGTATACGTTCGAAAGATACCGCAAGGCTCCATCTCTGGTTGTGAAATCTCCTTGAGTGATAAACGGTCATCGGGCACCTGGTCAAAATAGTCATTACAAGATGTCGTCAAGAGACACGCCAGCAAACTAACGATTATATAATTATATTTTTTCATTATCTTTTTGTTTAGAATGTGAAATTAATACCAACTGAATAAGAAGTCGTATTCGGATAAGAAGCACCATTATCGGTATTCAACTCCGGATCCCATAATTTGAAACGACTCAAAGTGAACAGGTTAGTTCCCATTACATATACAGCCGCATTCTTCAAATGAACTTTATTCACCCAGGGTTTAGGCAGATTATAAGAGATCTGCAATGTCTTCAAACGCAGGAAGTTCATGTTACGCACCCACCAGGTACTTTTCTGGAAGTTATTAATATTACTAGTTGTTTCACTTCCATAAGACAAACGCGGATAAAAGGCATTCTGATCCGGATTTTCCTCTGTCCAACGGTCGCCAATGTTAGAGTAAAGATTACCACTACCACCACCGCCATTAAACGGATTAACACTGCTACCGTTCAAAACACGTTCGGCTCCTGCTACGCCCTGGAACATCATACCCACAGACAAGTCTTTCCAACCTACTGTAAATCCGAAACCATAGACAGTTGTCGGCACATCCCCACGAGAAATGTAAGTCTGGTCGTATGCGTCTATCTGACCGTCATTGTTTAAATCCTTGTATTTGATATCTCCGGCTTTCACTGTTCCAAACTGTGATGCAAACGGTTTGGGAGTAATGGCTTTATTGGCATCCGACAAAGATTCCCAGCGTGCCATATCATCTATTTCAGCTTGAGTGAACAGCCCCTCGGCAACATATCCTTTCACTCCATTGATGTTGTGCCCATATTGGTTCATCCATTCGTATTTCTGTTCCGGCAATTCTCCCTGAATCCATTTATCCTTATTAAAGGTGACATTACCACGAAGCGCAATTACCCAGTCTTTATTGATACGCTTGTTATACTCGATCGTGCCATCAAATCCTTTATTTTCTATGATACCGATGTTTCCGTAAGGAGCAGATGTGTGTATCCCAAGAATGAAGGTATAGAATGTTCACGCTTCAACAAGATGTTTTCACGACGTTCTTTAAACAAGTCGAATACAATAGACAGATCGTCATTAAATAGCTTAAGGTCAATACCCAAGTCTTGTTTGCGAGATTCTTCCCAAATCAAGTCAACAGCCATATTCACTGTTTCATAACCGGACCACTTAGTTCCATTCGGTCCGAATTTATAACCATAGTCTCCATTTTCTTTCATCTGATCCAGATACATGAAACGACGGTCGGAAACTTCGCTATTACCCACTTTACCATCCGTATAACGTATCTTCAAGAAAGAAACTGCCTTCGACAGAGGTTGCCAGAATTTCTCATTTGAAACAACCCATCCTACACCAAATGCAGGGAAAGTTCCGAAACGATGTTTAGGCGAAAAGTTCTCGGCACCGTTATAACCGATGTTGAACTCTGCGAAGTAACGGTCTTTCCATGAATAAGTGGCACGACCGGCAATACCCATCATACGATACGGAATCGCATCTTCCAATGTCCCTTTCGGATATAATAGTTTGGATTGCTGATTGAACAGGAATAAAGCACTAACACGATGATCGTCGTTAAATGTCCGGTCATAGTTCAAGGAAGCCTCCAAATAGGTCTTTTTGTTACCACTCGTTTCCTGTTTATAGCTTAACACGTTACTTCCTTCATAAATACGTTGCAGAATAGGTTGTCCATTCATATCGTAAGGAACACTAGTGTCCAGGAAGTTGTAGGTAGACTCTGCACGGTCCTGATGTACATGTATCTCATTGTATACGTCGAATGCATACATAGCAGTCAGTTTCAGTCCTTTCGTAAGCATATCCAAATCCTGTGTGACGCGCAAATTAGAGTAAATCTGATTTTTCGTCAGGTTGTCATAACCACGACGTGTAGCCTGTGAATAAGGGTTATTAAAGTTGTTATTGGTTGAAGTTCCCGGCACAAAGGCTTCTCCGTTAACAAAGAACATCTTCGGATATTCAACCGGTGAGATAGACATTGCCGCATTATACAAATCGGCAGAAGAGATGGCCGGATAGTTTCCTTCTCCTAGATAACCTTGCGCACCGATCTCGACCTTAGTAGTAGGAGTTACGTCGATATTCAAATTGGTAGTAAAGTTGTAACGGCTATATTTCATTTTAGAATCATAGGTGTCGATATTCTTATCAGTCACCGTCATACCTGTCTCATTAAAGTAGCTGACTGATGCATAATAAGCAACTTCTCGCTACCACCGCGTACATTTACATTCACACGGCGATTATGTCCCCAATCATTAAAGATTTCTTTCAACCAATCCACATTCGGATATAGATAAGGATCCTTACCGGCAATCGTGTTACGTATCTGATCTTCTGTATATTTCGTAGCAATACCGTCATTACGCATTGCCTCGTTGGCTGCATTCATATAAGTGATACCGTCTGCCAAATCGACCATCTTCGTGAAACGGGTAAACGATTCATAATAATCCGCGCTCACTGTCGGTTTTCCTACCTTTCCCGGTTTGGTTTTAATCAAAATTACGCCATTGGCACCACGTACACCATACACAGCTGTTGCTGATGCATCTTTCAGCGTTGTCAACGATTCAATATCTTCCGGATCGATGTCATTGAACGAACGTTCCACTCCATCCACCAATACCAGCGGAGAAGAAGTGTTGGGAGTGGAAATACCACGAATCCAGATATCAGCAGCATCTTTTCCCGGTTCTCCTGTACGTTGTACAGCCACAACACCCGCCAGACGACCTGCTAATGTAGTTGTTAAACTGGCAGAAGGCGTCTTAATGCCTTCCATCTTCATGGAAGACTGTGCACCGATATTACTTATTTTACGCTGGGTACATACCCCACAATAACAGTCTCTTCCAATTCGTTGACCTGTTCTTCCAAGGTGACATCATAAATGTTGGTCGAGGCATTGGTTCGTATTTCAGAAGTTTTAAACCCGATATAGGTAAATTTAAGCACTACGCTCTTCTTGGTTACGAATATCTCATACAAACCATCCATATTCGTAATCGAACCGTTTGCATCTCCATCCACAGTGACGTTCACCCCAATAAGCGGCTCTCCTTTTATATCAGTGACACGTCCGGATATTTTCCGCTTATTCTGTTGCTGTTCGGTTGAAGCAGGGGCTTTTCCGGAAATAAATATTTGCCTGTCAGAGATCCGATAAGTACACGAAGTACCTTCGAAAAGTTCAGAAAGGATTTCTTCTATATTTTTATTCTTACTGTCGATAGATACCTTACGTTCTAAGTTGACAGCGTCATCTAAATAGAAGAAAACAAATTGACTACTTTTCTCTATTGTTTTAAGCACTTCTCTCAACGTCGAGTTACTCATGCTGACCGAAAGGGTCTTAAATTGAGAATAATTGTTGTAACTTGCGAAAGAGTAGTCTATTCCGAGAAGTAAAAAGCACAGGAATAGCCCGAGAACCTTACTCTTTCGTTCTCTAATTGCATTTTTCATATTAAACATGTTAAAAATTTCTCATAATATTATTTTCTGTATCTAAACATTCATGGGCACACAAATCCCATCTGGATGATAGTTCGTATCATCCACTCTCTTCAATAATTACCATAAAATAAGGGAGTTAGATTAGTTTATTATCTTATTTTTTATATCTATTTCTTTACTACTCGATACGTTTTATATTGTTCATCATAGGCATAAGAAATTGGTGCAACAAAGGTTAATCCATTAATAACTGTTTCAAAGCTGTCTTTCAAATCGATTTTTCCGGAACATTTTATTTTACTTAGCGCTGGGTCAAATTCTACATTCACACCATAATAGGTAGACAGGCGTTGCAAGACTATTCCCAAATCGGCACTTTGGAAACAATAGAGTCCATTTATCCACGATATTGCCTGTTCTACATCTACTTGTGATATATTTTCCTTTCCATCGGCAGACTGAACATCTGATTAGGAGCCAAAATCGCTTTCGGAGTCCGGGCTGTCTCTACCTGAACACATCCTTGCGCCAGCACTACACTTCTAATTGCTTCCGACTCATACGCCGTTACATTAAATTTAGTACCAAGCACCCTGACATTCATATCTTTGGTCCGCACATAGAAAGGGCGGTTTTCATCTCTGGCTACTTCTATGTAGATTTCTCCGTCCACATAGATTTCACGTTTATCTTTTTCAAACTCTACCGGATAAATCACTCTCGTGCCGGCATTCACCCAGACTTTAGATCCATCGGCAAACGTCAATACCGATCGCTTTCCACGCGGAATGACCAATTGATTGTAAGCTGCCGATTTTTCCTTTTGTATACTTTCCTGATTTGTTTTGATTTCTACGGAATCATACGTAATCTCCGTTTCTTTTTCTTTCAGGCTCACTACGTTATCTTCCGCCAAAATCAACAGTGTTTCTTCCGTCAGAGGCAAATCAGCTTTGGTATTCACTGCAAAGGTGGCAATATCCGGATCCAGCACCGAAGAATAACTCTTTAATAAGAAGAAACATCCCACAAGAATAGCAACACTGGCCGCCGAGCTCAATCCTATTAAGAAATAGTTCTTACGTTTCGCCTTCTCCTTATTTATATTGGTTGCCTGTATACGAGTCCATAAATCATCCGTTTCCTCGTTTGAAAGTACTTCTTCTTTCTCTTTTGAAAAAACCTCCAAATAGCTTTTTGCTGCTATATATTCATCTATATTAGAAGGATTCATCTGTTCAAATTCATCCCAGAACTTCTGTGTTTCTTCCGTAGGATGATTCATGGAAGAAATAAAGAAATCATTCTGAAGGAATTCTTCAAAAGTATATAGGGAAAAATCTGTATGTTTTTGTTCAGAGTTCATCATTTTCATTGTCTTTACGTATGAATAACAGTTGTACTTTCATTTTATACTCACCTTTTCCGAAGTTTTTTCCACTTTTTTTTGATTGACAGGAAAAATAGGTTGGTTATTCTCTCTTATTTTCTCTTAAATAAGTCCCGGATACGTCCCAAAGCCCGTTGAATGGAGTTAGAAACAGATTGATTATTCATGTCTGTCACCTTACTTATTTCATCGATACTCATCTCTTTGATATATCGATAATAAATAATTTCACGCTGTCTGTCCGTCAATACAGACATCATAGTATGTACGGTTGCCTGAACTTGTTTTTCCTGTTCATTATTAATATATATAGTTTCCGGAGTGGAGGGGGATTCGTCAACCGTCTCTTCTCTCTCACCTATTTCATCAAACGAAAGAGAATCTGTTTGTTTTTTTAGCGCATTAAAAAGAGTGTTTTTCAACGCTACCGTCAAATAAGCTGCAATATTATCTGTTGGGGCTAACTTTGCACGATTCACGTGGATTTTCACAAACACATCATGTATGCAATCTTTGATTAATTCTTTGTCTGAAGTATATAATAGTCCGAATCGAAACAGATCTTGCACCGTTCGATTATAGATTTGGGTATACGCACTCGAATCTCCCTCGAGAAACCTTTTCCACAAAAGGGAGTCGGAAAGAGTGTGTATATCTGGCTTCATTATAATAAGTATGTTTGATTTACAAGGACAAAAATAAAACAATAAATCAAAAAAAGCCCATCTTTATTAAAATATTAATTACGGACGGGCTGAACTTTTCAGATTTTACTTAAATGGGCTTGCCTTTACTCCCTCGAAAGTCATCTTTATGGGTTTTATTTTTCCATCTTTATCAAAGTACATACGGTCAACGCAGGTCACACGAGCGTTTCCATCCGTTTCACCCAATGGATGGCGATGATAAATGATGTACCATTCATCCTCTCCCGGCCCTTTTACAACTGAATGATGGCCGGCACCTGTTCCAATATTGGGATCTCTCTGTAATATTTTTGCTTCTCTTTTGAAGGGTCCGAACGGTGAGTCGGCAATGGCATAAGCAACACAATAATCCGGTCCGGTCCAACCGCCTTCCGACACATAAAATAGTATTTTCCGTTACGTTTCAACATAAAAGGTCCCTCTACATATTTTTCGGGGGTTACTTCCTTATAAAGGGTACCATCTTCAAACGGTACGATACTCAACAAGTCCGGGGCCAGTTTCACCATATTACAATGTCCCCAGCCACCATAATACATATAATATTGTCCGTCATCATCTTTGTAAACAAACTGATCGATCGGTTGCGCACCATTTACAAATTTATCAATCAGAGGTTTGCCTAACGCATCTTTAAATGGTCCGGCAGGATTGTCGGCCACAGCTACACCAATACCGCCCAGTTCATTATTGCTTTGGATATCATTCGCACCGAAAAATATATAATATTTATCATTCGCATGAATCACGGCAGGTGCCCACAAAGCACGTTTAAACCAACTTATATTTTCTTTTGATAACACTTTCGAGTGCTTTGTCCAGTTCACCAGGTCTTTAGATGAGAAGGCATCCATGAAAGTCTGTTCGTCATAAGGCGCCGAATACGTAGGATAAATCCAGTATTCATCTCCAAATACAACTCCTTCCGGATCAGCATACCATCCCGGGAATACAGGATTGCCACTCGTCTTCGGTTGTTGATTGGCTTTTTGTCCAAATACAGACTGGGAACAGCAAATAATACTAAGAAGGATAAGGTGCTTCAGTTTCATACAATATCAATTTTAAAGTTCGTGCTGCAAAGATGAGAAAAAACAACTAGAAAATTCAATAAATACGAACCAATTAAGGATAAATACTAACCAATCTGCAAAAAAAAGATGATTTATCAGGATTTTATGCTTTCTTTGCAATATTATTATTAAGTAAAAAATACCATGAGAAGCAGATTGTTATTCCTAACCGTACTTTTAATAATTATTTGTGTATCCTGTCAACCCAAGAAGATAACAGAGCCGGAAAAGAAAGCCGTAACAGGAGCTACTTATACAAATCCGCTACGTGAAAGAGGAGCAGAGCCATGGGCTGTTTTTTATAAAGGGAAATATTATTATACGCAAGGCTCTGAAAGCAGAATCATGCTCTGGGAGACCAGTGATATTACAAATTTGAATGACAGTCTTAGAAAGCCGGTATGGATACCAACCGATCCAAGCAATTCCCATCACTTATGGCCCCCGAAATGCATCGCATCAACAACAAATGGTATATTTACTTCGCAGCAGACGATGGTAATATGGACAATCACCAGATTTATGTGATTGAAAACGAGGCTGATATTCCTACAGAGGGTAAGTTTGTTATGAAAGGGCGCATACCGACCGACAAAGATAACAACTGGGCAATTCATGCGAGTACTTTCGAACACAACGGACAGCGTTACATGATTTGGTGCGGATGGCAAAAACGAAGAATTGACAGCGAGACACAATGTATTTACATCGCTTCGATGGAAAATCCGTGGACTCTTTCTTCTGATAGAGTCCTGATTTCCAAACCTGAATATGAATGGGAGTGTCAATGGGTGAATCCCGATGGCAGCAAAACAGCCTATCCGATCCATGTGAACGAAGCACCTCATTTCTTCCAGCCGAAGAATAAAGATAAAGTATGCATTTTTTATTCCGCCAGTGGTAGCTGGACTCCCTATTATTGTGTAGGATTGCTAACAGCAGACGCCAATGCCAACCTGTTGGACCCTGCTTCCTGGAAGAAACATCCGACACCCGTATTTCAGCAGGAACCGGAGAATGAAGTTTTTGGCCCCGGCGGCAGTTCTTTCGTCTCTTCACCGGATGGAAAGGAATGTTATATGCTTTATCATGCCCGTCAGATACCGAATGATGCTCCGGGTGCAATGGACTCACGTACTCCCCGTTTACAAAAAATAGAGTGGGACAAAGATGGGATGGCTATACTGGGAATACCGAATAAAACCGGAACAATATTGCCCAAACCATCAGGAACAAAAATAGCTGAAAAATAACAAAAACATTTATTCATACGATTCAGCAGTCAAACGCAAATTAACATGAACCCATAAAGGACAAAAACTGACCATCACTTCCATTCTCTATTATCCGAAGCCGCTTTATACGGGACTTTATATAAAAAAAGAAGAGAATTTATTATTTTTTTGAACGGTAATTTTCCTTTATTCTCTTTTAATTCCCCTTTCTTTGCAATATCCTTTTAATAGAATTTATATCTAATAACTAACTATATTTTTATACCATGAACATGAAAAAGAATTTTC
>ENA-OQIG01000944-OQIG01000944.1-human-gut-metagenome-genome-assembly--contig:-NODE-944-length-14395-cov-1.597771_pt1 | contig 14395 bp, 17 predicted proteins | sample MGYA00242576_ERZ504741 | MGnify/ENA primary metagenome ERZ504741 (study PRJEB26092, sample SAMD00036436) | human gut metagenome | host: Homo sapiens | study: EMG produced TPA metagenomics assembly of... | reverse complement strand
TGACCCTTTGACTGCTTATGCCGAATTTAAACGTGTAACCATCATCGTGCCAATGGAAAAGTAGATGAACTTGATGTCAGGAAAACCTGTGATTATGCTGCTCCTGCGCGTGCTATTTATTGGGCGCAAGACAAATCATGATTGAAGTGGGCGCCTTGCAGCCGGGTGATATTGTGGATTACGAAATAGCCAAGAAAGGCTTTACCTAGCGTTGCTTGCAGCCGGTAATGAAGATGAATCACGCTTTATTCCGCCTATGCGCGGACAGTTTTATGATATTGTTCCTTTTTGGAGCAGCACTCCTACTGTACGTAAAGTTTATGTAGTAAGCATTCCGATGGAGAAGGAACTTCAGTTTCAGTTCTATCAGGGTGAGTGCGCATCATCCATGCGTTATGAAGACGGTCGCAAGAAATATAGCTTTGCGATGGATGATATGATGCCTTTCGTTAAAGAGACAAACATGGTAGACCTTTTCGATGCAGCTCCCAAACTGATGATGTCTTCCACTCCCCAGTGGAAAGACAAGTCGTTGTGGTTCAATAAAGTGAATGAAGATTATGGTAGTTTTGATCCATTGCCCGAAGCGCAGAAAAAAGTGGATGAACTGATAAAAGGCAAGAAGACCGAAATGGAAAAAATAGCTGTGTTGACTCATTGGGTGGCAGATAACATCCGCTATTCCGGCATCTCGATGGGAAAAGGAGAAGGATTTACACTTCATAATACTAAAATGAATTATACTGATCGTTGCGGAGTCTGCAAAGATATAGCAGGTACACTGATTTCGTTCTTGCGCATGGCTGGTTTCGAAGCCTATCCTGCCATGACGATGGCAGGCAGTCGGGTAGAAAGTATTCCTGCCGACCATTTTAATCATTGTGTGGCAGTGGTGAAACTGAGCAATGGAACATATATGCCTCTTGATCCGACATGGGTTCCTTTCTGCCGCGAGTTATGGAGCAGTGCCGAACAGCAGCAGAACTATCTGCCGGGTGTACCCGAAGGTTCTGATTTGTGTATCACTCCGGTTTCGGCTCCCGAAAACCATTATGTACGTATCAAAGCCGACAACCGCTTGGAAGCAGATGGTACACTACGCGGTACTTTTACCCTTACAGCCGAAGGACAGAGTGACAGCAATATCCGTCGCATCTTTACCACCGGCTTTCAGAGCGAATGGAAAAGCACGATGGAACGTCAGCTGTTGGCCATCTCTCCCAAAGCCAGATTGTTGAGCGTAGACTATGGAAAAAATCCCAAAGACTATCAGGCTGCACCTATTAAAATCACTTTTCGTTATGAAATACCCGATTATGCCTTGAAAGGAGAGGGCGAGATGTTTTTCCGTCCGATGGTGATGAATAACCTTTATAATCAGGTACGTTCTTATATGTGGATCGATACTTCGGTAGAAAACCGCAAGTATGGTTTCAAAGATGCTTGTTCCCGTTTGGTCGAACTGGATGAAACGGTTCAGCTTCCGGCAGGATACAAGCTGGTGAGTGCGGTCAAGGATGAAACCATGCAAGGAGTGGGAGCCGATTTTGAAGGTTCGTTGGTACAGAAAGGAAATAAAGTGTTGCTCCACAATCGATTGGCTTTGAAGAAGCGTGTTTATGAGGCTTCTGATTGGGAAAGTTTCCGCAATGCTGTGAATGCCCACAAGGCGTATGGTGAATATTTGGTGATTAAAAAGTAGAGCAGAATGAAAAATACATATTATTATATAGTTACGCTGGCGATGTTGATTCGTGCATTTCCGGTGAAAGCGGCGATCGAAGCCTGAATTTGGGAAATTGAGCAGGCTTATACGTTACACGCTGACGGCAGTCAGGAAATGCGTGTGCAAAAAGAGCTGACTTTGTTTACTCATGCAGCGATGAACCGTGTGTATGGAGAGAGTTTTATCATTTACAATCCGGAGTTTCAGACACTGAAGATACACGATTCTTATACTCGTCAGAAAGACGGTACTATTGTGAAGACTCCCGAAAATGCGCTCCTTGAGGTACTTCCTTCCGTAGCGGCAGATGCTCCGGCTTATAATGGTCTGAAAGAGATGGTAGTCGTTCATACGGGACTGGAATTGGGAGCTACCATTTATCTGGACTACTCCGTCGTTACCCGTCCGGGATATCTGCCGAACTGGATGTGTGCGAGCAGGTGGAAGAGCTTTCCCCAATCAGGGAATATGTGTTTTCGCTGTCAGTGCCCGAAAGCAAACCTCTGCATTATGAATGGTTGAATGGAAAAGCTGCTCCGGTGGTGAAAACTGCGGATGGCATGAAAACAGTGACCTGGACACTGAAAAATGTGCAACCGCGTCCTTATTCACTTGACGTCTCTTTGCCGGCAGGTAATGTACAGGCTGTTGTGGCGTCCACTTATGCTTCAAAGGCTGATGCACTGAAAGTGATAAAACAACAACTGGAAAGTAATGGAAAGGATGTTACCGAATTGGCACAGAAGCTGACTGCCGGTGCACAAACCACAGAACAAAAAAAGGAGTTACTCACTGCTTATGTAGAAGGATTAGGAAATTGCCGTCTGACCCTGTCGCAAACCGGATACCTTTTGCGTCCGGCTTCCGAAGTGATCCGTTCGGCATACGGAACTGAAGCGGAGAAGGCTGCTTTGTTGGCTGCCTTGCAACAAGCGATAGGCATCCGTGCGGAGATAAAAGCGGCTTTTCCTAAAACAGAAGATAAAGATGCAGCCGGACTTGCCGCTGTCAGCAGATTGTTTCTCTTTGATAAAGGAATTGCCGATATACAGGATTTTGTTTCTGTAGTTGATCTGAATGCTCAGCCGATAATTTTAGAGAAGGTTTCTCATGTTGTTTCACGAACTGACACCTTGCGGGTGAGCGATAAAACCGGAAGGGCATTGGCTGATGGTTATCGGAAATTCGACTTACCGCAGGCTCGTGGTGGATGGGCAAGTTATGATGGACGTGTGACGGCTCTGAATACAACTCGTCCCGTTAACCTGCTTTTGCGGTATTTGCCCGATGAGGCTTATACCTATATCGTAAAGATTGATGCAAGAATAAAACCAGTGGTTGTGCCGACTAACAAAAAGATTGAAAATGCTGTCGGCATCATAGAAGTTACAGTGAAAAAGGCGGAGGATAAAATAGAGATATTCCGTACCTTGAAACTGAAAAAACAATTGATAACTCCGACTGAATATCCGGCGTATTATCGCTTGATGGCGGAATGGATGGATACCAATGGCAATAGTCTGTTATTTCAAACTGCGAAGTAAATCTGACGGGCATATCGTTCCGATGGGGCTGCCATTCAGAACAAATCAAAGAGGATGTGTCGAAACCCTTCATAAATAAAGAATCATCTTCGCTACAACTATCTGTGGCGAAGATGATTTCGTTAAAAGGGGAGTCTTGACACATCCTCTTCGTTTTTATCCGGTAAGACAGATGATCCTCTAAAGAGGTTTTATCGGAATACAAATATCCACAATGTGTTTATTCTCCGGATGTGTCCGGTGACTGTTATGGTATAACTCATAAGTACATCCATCTCCTTGCTGATACCCACTTTCCGTAAACCACTTGCACATTGTGTTCCATGCCTTCTCGAAATCTTCAGTACCCAATTCAAAGTGTCCGACAGCATATTGCCCACCGGGAATGACGAGATTACCGATTTCACCTTCTCCTTTTACGTCTCCTTCCACGATGATACAGGCACTCTGGCGCACTTTACTCAATTCCGTTACCGAAGGATCATCATGTGTGACGGTTGCCGATTTCGTAACATTCGGAATATACAGCCACGAGGTTCTGCCCATTTGATAAGTTTCTCATACGCTTTTACAATCTCTTTGAATGCTCCCATATGCCGGCAATAAACAGCTTTCATGTCCGGCATCTCTTTTACTTCGATTTTTGTTTCCATAAAATATGATATTTTAAATTTGACGCTGCAAAGTTGGGGAGATAATACATGCTTGGGTGTCAAATTCTTGCTAACCATTTGTCCGTTCTTGCTAAATAAGATTCCGTCCTGGGCATAAACGGGTCTCTCCGTTTTACGGAACTGGCTTGGCGTCAAACCAAAAAACTTTTTGAATACACGGCTAAAAAGGGATACTGTGCAAAAACCGCAACTATCAGCAATCTCACTGATAGAAATATCCATATTTTCCCGTAACCGGCAGGCTGCTTCTCAATCCGGAGGCGTTGGATGTAATCAATCGGTGTTTCACCTATCAGGAACGTGAATATCCTGTGGAAATGAAAAGGCGAAAAGTTAGCTATTTCTGCTATACTTTTCAGTTCCAGAGGCTGGTCGAGATGTATGTCAATGTAGTCCATCACCCGATTGATCCTGGAACGATATTCTATTTTACTTTTTTCTTGTATATTCATGTCAGACGGTTTTTAATCGCAAAGATAGCTGCCGTCTGTCAGATCTGCTTGTCTATTCTTGCTAACTATCTTGTGAATTTTATCCTTACACTGTATTTGCAGAAGTCTTTTTATGTGTGAAAGATGAAGTAAATATAGCAGTTTTTGGCGGATTATTCTTGTTTCATGAGGTATCTGCCTATCTTTGCAGTATAAACGGTTTGTTTAATTTATAACACTGACGATTATGAAGTTACTGGTTTTTCTTGCTAAAGGCTTTGAGACGATTGAATTTAGTGGTTTCATTGATGTGATGGGATGGGCGAAAACTGATTTTGGCTGTGATGTTGAGGTGGTAACAGGTGGTTTTAACGAGAAAGTCATCAGTTCTTTTAATATTCCCGTTTTGGTGGATAAGACGATTGATGAGATATCCGTTGATGAATATGATGCTCTTGCCATCCCCGGAGGTTTTGAAGTTTTCGGCTTTTATGAAGAGGCTTATGAAGAGAAGCTTTTAAATCTGATTCGTCAGTTTGATGCCCGGAAGAAATGGATTGCAACAGTTTGTGTAGGTGCTTTGCCTGTCGGTAAAGTGGTGTGCTGAAAGATAGAAAGGCGACTACTTATCATCTCGGAGGGGCAGTCAAGCAAAAGGTTCTTCAAAGTTTCGGAGCAATAATCGTCCATGAACCGATAGTGGTGGACGACAATATAATCACGTCCTATGGTCCTCAAACCGCTTCGGGAGTAGCCCTTCTTTTATTGGAGAAACTGACTTCCCATCGTGAAATGTCTTTGGTAAAAGAGGCTATGGGATTCTAAAAATAAAACCGGAGAAGCATCAAAATTAGTACGGAAGGATTATTGACTTATGATACAATGACTCAATCTGCTGCAATAACAGAGATAAGAAAATATTAATCTTCTTATCTCTGTCCTCTACTATATCATATAGCAAACAGGCTGCTAAATCAGTTCGTGAATTTCCTGAATATGGAGATTCAGATGATCTAAATATCCTTCTATCATTTCTTTTAAAGTGACTTTTGTCCCTTCGAAGTCACACCAGTAACTATCTAGTTTCGTTTGATCTACCGACTTATTACCTGAATGATATGCAAATTAAAGAATTTCCATAACTGAATCAGATTATTCCAGTCCGTATGCTGATAATCCTGCAAGGCTATCCACAGATCATTATCCTGTCGATAATCAGGAAAGAAAAGCAGATCCTTACTGTATTGCAACCTGATCATCCGTTGATGATTGTTTGAGGCGGAATCAATCAAATGTCCGAGAATTTGTTTGATAGTACGATTCTGCCTGTTACGTTTTTGTGTGATTGTCTCTTCCGGCAGGCTGGTTAATACTTTTTCTTCTGTCTCTATAACATTATAAATCCTTCTGTTATTGGGGAAAATCAAACTCTGGCATAATTCCTCTCTTTCTGTTTTAAAGTTTCTTTTGCGCAACTGCGCAATAATGCAAATATAGACAAATGAATGAAATATATGCGGAATTGCATTCTATAAAAGCAAACTTGTTTGTTATTCTGCTTGTTAGGATAACATCTTTTCCATATATCCTTTATATTTGCATGATATTAGAACCAACAATTATATAAAAAAGATATGAGAACAGTATTGGCAGCATTAGGAGTTTTGTGTTTCATGGGAAGTTGTTCGTCAGGTATGACAAGTTCAAAAGGCATTGTTTGTGATGCGACCATGAATACAGTGGCGATTGTTACAGACAAGAATGATACTCTTTCATTCAGTACGATGAACGCGAATAAAGAAGAAGTCGATGGCTTGCTTCTGAATGATACTCTGGAAGTATTCTATACCGGTAAATATACACCGGGGATGCAGGCCTCAAAATTAGTCCAGTATCCGCAATCTCTCAAACTTGGAGGCGATCGGGATGAACACGGTTGTATCGGCTCTGCCGGATATGTATGGTGTGAAGTGCAGCAAGACTGCATCCGGTTGTTTGAAAAAGGTATCCGGACAGAAGCTGTGGATGGAGGCACTGCCTCTGCTTTTATAGTGTTCAGCCCCGATTCCACACGTCTGGAACTTTTCTTCTCTGATGAACAACCGAATGAGATTCTGGAAAGACGTGGCTTACCTTCGGGAGGTTATGCATGGAACGTGGAGGATGATGATACGAAAAATGTACGGTTATAGACGGATTGTGGACAATCAGTCAGAGAGATAAGGTTATTTATCGTGAGAAAAAGACGAAAGCCGGAGAATAATTCCGGCTTTTATAGCTGTTTATTTATTACTTTTATCAGATAAAAGTATAGCCGAATCGTGCTCAACAATGTCTTTTTACGACTGTAGTGCTAAAAAATGTGATAATCTAATAGTAATGGAATAAAAAAGGAGGGATACTGTAACTTTTAATTCTGATTTTTATTATATTTGTATAGCCGTTGAAAGGTGCGTTCATTGAGACTAAATATCGAAAAGCGTTCAGCTTTTTTACGTAGTAACGAAACTACCAATTTCTTTTACCCTCAGGGTAAATATTACAACACGTAAAAATGACTGAACGCCTACGCTTGTTATACATATACTTTGCGTGGGCGTTCTTCTCATTTGTGTTGTAGGGATTGGTAGTTCCTGTTGCTACATTTGGGAAGAAAAGGCTCACGTTTTTTTTATATCTATTCTTGACATAACATTCAAAACATATGAAAAGATCTTCATTTTGGGTTTTATCGTAAAAGTGCGTTGTCTTTTTTAACGAGTTAGTTTTCCTTTTTATTAATTAAAAAAAGACTACTATGGATAAGAAAATCGTAGGTGCCAACGCAGGCAAAGTATGGCACGCCCTTAATGAAGCTGATGGAATATCGATTCCCGAACTTGCCCGGAAAGTAAATCTGAGTGTGGAAAGCACAGCTCTGGCAGTCGGTTGGCTGGCTCGTGAAAACAAGGTAGTGATTGAACGCAAGAATGGATTAATTGAAATTTATAATGAAGGTCATTTTGACTTTTCTTTCGGATAAGTTTAATGAATATAATGCTGGTTAGGTTATATAATGAAAGAAGCTCTCGATAAAAAACTGAATTCAGTGATATTGAAAGCTTCTTTTTATTATATACCTTGTGTCAAAATGCCTTATTGAAGAGTAACTATAATGGAGTGTTCGCCCTTCTCTGTTATGATAATTACCTTATTTCTTTGTCAGAAACTTCTTGCTCAACCACTTTCTTACAGGCTCGTCATACAGTTTCAGGCAAAGGTAAGCCAACACAATGCTTCCGAAGAAGACACATAAGGCTACCGGCCATGACTGGGAGAAAGTGATATGTGGCTCTTTGCTCCATAACCAGGCATAGAACAGATACATGAAAGGATAATGTATGATATATACCGGATAAGATATATCTCCCAGGAATTTACAGATTTTGGCTGTACCTTTATCTGTCGTTTTTCCCGAAGCACCCAGATAGACAAGTAGTGGGAAAATAAGAATGGTGCATACAGCATCATAAATACCATTCATCCACGGAGATGTCTCACCGCCTACATACGGCATGGTAAGTAAAATGAGAATCGACAGACTGCATATCCAGAAGGCCCCTTTGATATGGACCGGTTTAAAGATGCGCGACATCAATAATCCGATAGAGAATGCGAACAACATACGTAGAAAACCTCCGATCAGGTATAGTCGATCATCGACCAGCTACTCCTAAATGATGACTACCGGAGAGATTGCATATCGAGAAAGAAGCCAATCCGATTCCTGCTATCACAACAAGTATCGTAAGTGCCTTGGTAGACATCCGGCGAATAAATAGGGCATACAAAATATTACCGATATACTCGAAGAACAAAGACCAGCTGGGACCATTCAAAGGATACATCTCACCGTTTCCACGGACTTCGGGACCCGTGCCCGGAACAGCCGGAATCAGGAAAAGATTGAGAAGCATAGCCACCATTACCATCGATATGGAAACACGGGTACCGTCCCATTGCTCGCAGCCTTGTATGCAAAATGTAATAGCACCCAAAACGGCTCCCATAACAACCATCGGATGCAGACGGATTAATCTGCGTTTGAAAAACTCTTTTTGGGTCATCGTTGTTTTCCAGCGGTCGTCATAAGCATAGCCGATAACGAAGCCCGACAGAATAAAGAAGAAATCGACAGCCAGATACCCATGATTGAATTTTTGGTCTATGGGACTTGTAGCAAAGCCTTCGAATACATGATACCATATCACCAGAAGAGCCGCAACCCCTCGCAGTCCGTCAAGGAGTACGTAATGGGGTTTAGAGTCTGCAAATGCAGAGGAAGAGATTTTTGCATGTTTTAAATTATTGTTCAAATTAGTATTAGTCATTGAAGAAGCCGCAAAAATACGGAATTTATAAGTTTAAAAATTTGTCCTGCATCAAAATCTTGCCGTGTATGGGAATTATTTGTATGCTCTGAGGCGGCTGAGTGTTGATAGTGTGATGCCCAGATAAGAGGCGATATATCCCAATTGTATCCGTTGGCACATTTGAGGAAACTGAAGTTTGAATGCTTTCATATCTTTCTTTTGCAGACAGGGTGAGGCGGTTCTTTGTGCGAACGGTGCAGGCGTCTGTATTCGTTTTGATGAATCACTCTTCCCCAGTTTGCCAGTTCGATATTGGTCTGAAACAGCCGGAGCAGATCGGTCAGTGATATTTTGTATGCGACAACGTCTCAAGCGTTTCCACAAATTCTTCACTCATCTTATTATAATACAATTCATCCATGCTGAAGACAATCGCTCCCTCACACGCAAAGGAAGTCGTTATTTCCTCTCCGTTTACCAGCCAGAAAGAGCGGGTCATTCCTTCTTCAATAAAATAAGCCGATTTGCAAAATTTGTCAGCCTCTATCAGTTGATGCCTCTTTGGAAAATGACATAATACTGTATTTTCTTTTAGTATTTGTATCGTTTCATCCGAAATGGGATACAAAGAGTTCATCTTATCTATAATGTTTCTCATAAAGTAGTCCTTAATAATTTTCTGTCAAGTACAAAAATAGGAAAAACAATTCTGCCACAATAGATGCCGGTGAAAAGGGGGTGTTTTATCGATTCGTTCACTAAGGAGGAGAGAAACAGGAGAGTGGGAACTGCTGCTGAAAGACAAAGAAGGTACACTTCATTCTTTGGTGAAATGTACCTTCTTTGATATCGGGAAGAGGCTAAACACGTGAGTATAGCCAGCTTATTCCGGAAATGGTATACATCAATTGACGTTGCTTACCTTGGATTCTGCTGTATATTCGGATTGGCATCTATTTCGCTTTGCGGAATAGGCAGGGCTATTCTCAGATCGGTAGCTTCTATCTTTTGTGCGTTAGACGCTTTCAAGGTCTCAAGATGCCAGCTGCCCTTGCGTTCAATAGCCAGACCATTGCGCAAGTAGTCATAGAAGACTTCCCCTTCGCCAACCAGTTCCTTGCGGCGCTCCTTAAGAATTCTGTCCAGAGTAAAAGTCTCCGTTGATACTTGCTGACTGGTATCCGTGGTACGGCGGCTGATGATGTCATTCAGATAACCTTGTGCTTCTTCAATATCCGTTCCTTTTTCAGTCCCGCTTCAGCCGCGTTCAGATAGACTTCGGAAAGGCGGATGATGCAAATGTTATTAGTTTTGGGATCATCTCCGGTCTTGCCGGGGAACTTGGCAAGATAGACTTTCTCGTGCATGGCGGCAGCCGGAAGTCCGGTGTTGTTTTCGATGACAGATTCCTTTGTCAGGCAGTGGCGTACATCCTTGGGGTCTTCATTCAGCAGGTTCAGGAAATCTTCCGACAAGATCAGATTATTCCAGTCGACCGTTGCTTCGTTGGCATAAACCATCGGAGCGCCCTCACCGCCCGTACTCCTGAAGGTTCGGATAAAGTGATGTAAAGTTCGAATAATGATTCCGACTGGAAATCCTGCCCCCATACATTGGGATATTCCTCATAGCTGTAAAGCTGATAACGTCCGCCGTTGTTCTTGATCACATCCGTAGCGGCATCATAAGCCTTCTGATATTCACCCATATTCAGATAGACTCTTGACAGTAATGCCTGAGCTGCCCAGTAGTTTATATAGCCATTGGATGTCTCTTGTCTCAACCCGGACAGTGCATTGCTCATGTCGCTGACTACCTGTTCGTAGCATTGCGCTACAGTGCTGCGTGACGGTTTATGCGTGGGATCGGAAGGGGAGGTCTCGATGGGTACTCCCAATGAAGCCCCTTGTCATTCGTATAAGGCATTCCGAACAACCGGGTCAGGTTGAAGAGGGAAAGTCCCCGCATCACCAGCGCTTCGGACTTGATGCGGTTCAATTCTTTAGTATCACTGCTTTGAATACTGCCCGACTCTATTTTCTGTATCAGATTATTCGTCTGTCGTATTACTTTATAAACAGTATTCCACGGCAGTACAATATTCAGATTATCGGAAGCGAGCACATTGTATTCATAATAGGGAGATACGCGTTTTCCGTCTCCTTTGGTGATACGTGCCTGTACATCGGCGGCACGGCAATCGCCGTAATACCAATAGTTGTCTCCGTAATAGCTATGGCCGGATGCCAGACGATAAATTCCGTTCAGAGCGATCTGGGCATCGTCCAATGTTACGATGGCCTGTCCTGTTTCTACCGAGCTGGTGGTGTTAAGGTCTAGCCAGTCTGCCGAGCAGGAGCTGTTCAGTAGAGCCATTGCTGTAAGTAGGTATATATGAATTCGTTTCATTATGTTGTTTATTTAGTTAGAATGATAGGGATGTTAGAATGATAATTGAGCTCCGAAACTGAAAGTACGCATGGCGGGAGCCTCGCAAAAGACTTCACCGTTAACGGGTGTTTCGGGGTCATACTGTTTCCATTTGGCCCAGGTAAGCAGATTGTTTCCCGAGAAATATACCCGTACTTTGTCAATCATCAGCTTTTGAGTCCACTGGTTGGGCAGTGTGAAGCCGAGGGTAAAGTTTTTCAGGCGTAAATGATCGGTGCTGTGGATATAGCGGGACGAGTTGGTGGAAGTAGCCGGTTCACCATATACGAAACGTGGGATATCCGTCTGATCTCCGGGCTTTTGCCAACGGTTCATCATGTATGCGGGCAAGTTGTATCGTGAACTGTAGATGGAACTGCTGCCGTTTTCAATATAAGTTCCCAGTTTGTCGAACGAGTAACCGCCCAGTGAATAAGTCAGTGTAAAGGTCAGGTCTATCCATTTGTAATTCAGAATATTGGTGAATCCTCCCGATACTTTGGGAGTAGCGGTTTTGTACGGAATGGATTCTGCTTTGGCAGCATCGGTGGTGAGTTCCCGATTGTAGCTTCCGTCTCATTTTTGTATTCAGATAATATTGGGCAGAACCGGTCAGCGGGTCTACTCCGGCAAACTCTTTTACATAAAACGTATGATAGGGGAGTCCCACTTTATGGATGAACCATGTTCCCTCAATCGTCTGGTCTAATAGTCCGTTGAGTGAAACGATCTTATTCCGGTTATGGCTCAGGTTGAAAACACTGGTCCAGTTAAAGTCGTTGGAAACAACGTTCAGCGTACGCAATTCAAACTCTACTCCCTTGTTGTTCAGGCGTCCGATGTTGCTTAAATAACTGGTAAATCCGGTAGTGGCGCTGATGGGGAGACTGTAAAGCAAGTCTTTGGTATCCCGATTGTAATATTCCAGACTCGCAAAAATACGATTGATAAATGAAAGGTCGATGCCCAGATTCAGGCTGTAATTCTTTTCCCATGTCAACAGATCATTGGGTTGTGCCGATTCATACGATCCGGCTGCCTCCATATAGTTTTCTCCATAACTGTACAATCCTTTGTAGCCGTAGTATGAACCGGGCTGATTTCCGTTTACACCATACGAGGCACGTATCTTGACATCACTCAAAACCGGCTTTACGGCTTTCATGAAATTCTCGTTGCCTAAATGCCACATACCGACACAGACCAGAAATTTCCCCAGCGGTTGTTGGGTGAAAGGCGTGAACTTCCGTCGCGACGGTAACTTCCGGCGATGTAGTAACGGTCGTCATAGTCATAATTCAGTCGTGATAGATAAGAAATCATCCGATAGGCTTGGGTGGCAGACTTGAAACTGTTCAGTACGGCGGCATTATCCGGTTCTGTCAGTTTATCACTGGGGAGTTTGGACTTTTCACCCGAAGCGTGGTCTGTCTGGTAGCTTTCTATTTCATAAGCCGCCAATACATCGAGATGATGTTTGCGGGCGAAAGTACGCACATAGTTCAGTGAGGTCGATGAGATCAGTTTGCCGTATTCAATGAAGCCTTTGGCTGTCTGGGCATCGCTTCCGCTTTTAGGACCTGCCGAGCTCAAAGGGTTATAGTAGCGTGAATCCTTCTGGATAGTATAATCATAGCTTAATGTCTCTTTCAGTTTGAGACCTTTGATTGGCTCTATCGCTGCGTAACCGGTTGAAAACATACGTGTCATACGCACGCGGTTGTAATCGGTGAGTATGTCGCGCAACGGGTTCAGGCTGGTGCGTCATAAGCTCCTACGTAGTTTCCTTCTTCATCACGCACCACCATGGAAGGTGTCATGGTCATGGCTACGCACAGGAAGTTGATAGATGATCCGCGTTCCTCATTCATTTCCTGATTCATTTGCGAGAACATCATATTTGCTCCTACTTCCCCGTATTTGCCGACTTTCTGCGTAACGTTCAAGCGTGCTGAGTAACGGTCCAGACTGGAGTTTTTGGCCAATCCTTCCTGATTGTTGTAGCCGAGCGAGCATAGAATGTAGAACGGTCGTTACCGCCGGAGACGGAAGCTCATAACTCTGATGCATAGCGGTGCGGAGCAGCTCTTTTCGCCAGTCCGTGTATCCCATGGCCGGCTTATACGCATATGTGCCGATATTGGAACTGGCATATTCAGTCGGAGACTCCATGCCATTGTCTGTTGCGTAGTTCAGCAATCCTTCATAGAGCAGCTCTTCCCGTTGGTCACCGTTGAGGGTAGGGCGGAAGTCGACGGCCGCATGAGAGAAGCCGCCTGATACGTTCAAATCCACGCGTACCTTTCCGGTATTTCCTTTTTTAGTCGTAATCAATATGACGCCATTGGCGGCGCGGGAACCATACAGGGAAGCCGCTGCCGCATCTTTGATTACAGTTACGTTTTCAATATCCGACGGATTCAGCGTACTCATTATATTGGTCTTGGAATTGTTCATATATGCTGCATCAGGACCACCGGAACTCATACTCCCGGAAGTAACCGGTACTCCATCTATGACAAACAAAGGTTCTTGTGAAGCGTTGAACGATCCCATTCCTCTGATGCGAATACTTTGGTTGGCGCCCGGTTGACCGGAACTGCTGGTTATTTGTACACCGGTAGTCATACCTTGCAACTTTTGCTCAACGCTCATCACGGGCACTTCTTTCAGCATATCTGTACGCAGCGTATTGGCCGATCCTGTGAACGAGGATTTGGAGAAATTACCATACCCTGTTACTACTACCTCGTCAATATCCATCGTTTCGGGGATCAGTACTATTTTGAGTTCTTTCTCTTTGCGGGGGACGCGTATTTCCTGTGTCTTCATTCCCACATAGGATACGACCAGCAGCTTGGTTCCGGTTTCCACGGACAATTGAAACTGACCGTTGATATCGGTAATCACTCCTTTGGTGGGATTCCCCTTTACACTGACGGTGGCACCGATAAGTGGTTCATTATCCTCTGATGATATAACAACACCGGATATGTTCAGTTGCTGAGCGGACGCATACGAAATACTCAACAAACAAAACAATAAGCTAAAACATAATTGTTAACCTTTGATTAATCTTCATACTTTTATATTTAAAAAATACATTTGCTATAAAGTCGATACAAAGGATATACCAATAGGATATAAAGAAATGCTGAAAGGATAAGATACAGATTAACAGCAGAGTTGAAAAAACGATATTATTGGGGAGGTGATGGAAAATGTGGAAAGGTAGTGA
>ENA-OQIG01000943-OQIG01000943.1-human-gut-metagenome-genome-assembly--contig:-NODE-943-length-14395-cov-2.026072_pt1 | contig 14395 bp, 14 predicted proteins | sample MGYA00242576_ERZ504741 | MGnify/ENA primary metagenome ERZ504741 (study PRJEB26092, sample SAMD00036436) | human gut metagenome | host: Homo sapiens | study: EMG produced TPA metagenomics assembly of... | reverse complement strand
AACAGGCGATTTAAAGAAGAAGTTCTCATGCTGGATACCATCGCCAAAGCACTTCGCGAGAAACGTTTCGCAGCAGGAGCTATCAACTTCGACCGCTACGAGGTGAAGTTTGAAATCGACGAAAAGGGCAAACCTATCAGCGTATACTTCAAAGAATCCAAAGATGCCAACAAGCTGGTAGAAGAATTCATGCTGCTCGCTAACAGGACAGTTGCAGAGAAAGTGGGACGAGTGCCTAAAAACAAGAAACCTAAAGTACTTCCTTATCGTATCCACGATCTGCCCGATCCGGAAAAGTTGGAAAACCTGTCACAGTTCATCGCCCGCTTCGGCTATAAGGTACGTACAAGCGGAACGAAAACAGATATATCAAAGTCGATCAACCATTTGCTGGACGATATTCATGGCAAGAAGGAGGAAAACCTGATTGAAACCGTATCCATCCGCGCCATGCAGAAAGCGCGTTATTCTACGCACAATATTGGTCACTACGGACTGGCATTCGACTATTACACCCACTTCACTTCACCCATCCGCCGATTCCCGGATATGATGGTGCACCGCTTGGTTACGAAGTATATGGATGGCGGTCGTAGCGTATCCGAAAGCAAGTACGAGGACCTCTGCGACCATAGTTCGAACATGGAACAGATTGCAGCCAATGCCGAACGTGCTTCTATCAAATACAAACAGGTAGAATTCATGAGCGAACGTCTCGGACAGATTTATGACGGTGTGATCTCCGGTGTAACGGAATGGGGGCTTTACGTTGAACTCAACGAGAACAAATGCGAAGGTATGGTTCCGATCCGTGACCTGGATGATGACTATTATGAATTCGACGAAAAGAATTATTGCCTCCGGGGACGCCGTAAGAACAAGATATATAGTCTGGGAGATGCCATCACTATCCGTGTGGCACGTGCCAATCTGGAGAAGAAGCAATTAGACTTTGCGCTGATTGAGAAATAGAAACAAGTAACTGTAAAAACGAATTAATAGTATACTCTTCTGTGCCACCCTATTGGCACGCTTGTGCCAAAGGCTGGGCATAGTAGTGCCAATGCGATGGCACAACTGTGCCAGAGGCTTGGCACAAACCTGTAAAAACTGACATTAGAATGAAAACAATCGTTATCGAAGACAAGCAACGAATCGAATCCATTATTCTTCAAGCCGATGCCTGCTTTGTAGGCATAACGGACCTGGAAGGCAATCCATATGTAGTTCCTATGAACTTCGGTTATGAAAACGATACTCTTTACCTCCATTCCGGTCCCGAAGGGGAAAGATAGAAATGCTGCAACGTAATAACAACGTGTGTATCACGTTTAGCCTCGGACACAAACTTGTCTATCAGACAAGCAGGTAGCTTGCAGCTACAGTATGCGCTCGGAGAGTGCCATGTGCCGTGGGAAAGTAGAATTCATAGAAGATATGGAGGAAAAACGTCATGCACTGGACATTATCATGCGCCATTACACAAAGGATCAGTTCAGCTATTCCGATCCTGCCGTACGGAATGTCAAAGTATGGAAGTACCTGTAGATCAGATGACAGGAAAAGTTTTCGGTCTGCGGGCAGACGAAAAGCCATGAGATGTACAAATCTCATGGAATCACCTGCAAAATCATGTATTTTCATGATGTTATAAGTCAGTCTATCAGGCATTAATACTCAAGTTCTCAGGTGTTAATACCTGATACGACAAGTATTAACATCTGAGAAGTCAAGTGTTAATGACTGAGAAGTGAAATGCTAATATATGAAACTCTATCAGTATTGATTTACTTCACCATCTATATACTCTGCCCTATTTTTCAACCAATTCTTCAGTTCTATCACTTTCGCATCAAAGGAACGGGTGTTTTCCCATAATTCACTATTTCTCGTTACAGATGGTTTAATAAGCTTGGCTGATCATCTATATACTGCAACAACTCATTTAATTTATTTGACTTAAGTCTTGCCAAAAGTTTTTATAGAGTTTCCTTACCCGACTATCTTGTAGGAAGCGTTGGAAAAAGGCGGTTCCCACTCCATTCATATCATCAGAAAAGAGCGGAGTTTCATAACTCCTGAAATGTGTCTCTTTACCTTCGTAATCATACGCCCAGTCAAAGTCCCAAATCGGTCCCATAACATACTTACCCTTCCCCTCTTTATGAATAAAGATACTTTTCGGATGGTTAATCTCCATATTGTGTACCAAATTAAAGGTAATCAGATATTTTGCAACTGATTCAATATCAATCATATCCACATACATATTTCCTTCTAACGGCTCCTTTGCAAACTGCACGGTAAATGCATTAAAATCTTTCTTCCAATACTCAAACTGCTCTGTAGTCAAATCAGGGTCTTTCACCATCACCGGAAGATTGAATGCTTCGGACTTGAATTTCGGATCTTCATCAAAATAGGAATCAAGCTCCCACATCACGCTGTTATTCTCATCCAAATCCACACGATTTTCTTTGATTTCTATCTGTTCCGTCAGTAGATAGGAACCTTTGTATTTGCCATTCAGAACCACATCCACCGGAATGGCATGATTGGTGAAAGGAATATTCAGCAATTGCCCGACTTTGAAGGCAACTGAGTTAAGCATCAAGGTAGGATCGATATGATTAGCCAGTAATACATAATTCTTCGCTTTTCCCAAACCACAAATCTCAGATTTCTTATCAAGCTTTAACCGGTAAGGTTTCTTCGGATATCCCCATGTGGAGTTTCCCCTTCCTTTCACCTCTGTCTTGCCTGTATAGTTCTCATAAATCCCCTTGCCATCCACGGTGAGAGTCGCATTCAAATAATAATCCTTACTTGGTATTTCCGTTATACTAGGGTCTTCTGTCGTGATCGTAAACTGAGGAATCAGGATAAAGTCCAGCGTCAGGATGTATCGGACTACTTCTCCATTCCGCATCACAAACTGATAAGTGACCGGAGAGGCGAAATCAATTTCCGTCACACCGCTGACCTGTTCTACATCATCTACCATTACTTTCACGGCATCAGTCATAAAGACAGGAATCAGTTTCGATTGTGGGAATGTGTAGGAAGATACAATAGTCTCATCTTCAATCGTACATGAAACATCAGCAGTCAGCAAAGCATTATCTTTTCTCAAAAAGCGAAATTCGGATAACACCTGCGCATCTTTCAAGACAACTTCGACTGTATATTGTTCCCTGCTGCCGTCTTCTGCTTCTACGAGAATCATCAGCGGCCGGGAAAAATCATTCGAAGTGATGCCGGATTCCTGCCCGACTCCATTCACGCTTACAGACGTTCCTTCATACTTGAATGTAGCAATCAATGACTTCAGGTCATCATATTGATCCATTGACAGCGTTATCACATTCCCTTTAATGGAACCTCTCACGTCATTCTTAATTTACCTTGATTGTCACTCTTCTGAATCGAATAGCTGATTAATTGCTTCGTTGAAGAGAGAGGAGTTTCTTCATCTTTACAGGCAGAAAACAGCAGGAGAATAATCATCAGAATCCCTAACGTCTTGTTTTGCATAGTATTAAATAAAAATGGTTACTTGGCAAATATACGGTTTTGCCAAGTAACCACAGGATTATTCTCTATATTTCTTTCAAAAAAACGTTCCTTTACAAAGGATACTCTTCAAACGCGTACAGGATAGTAGATAAATAACGCTCTCCCGTATCGGGCAATAAGGCTACGATCATCTTCCCTTCGTTTTCGGGACGTTTCGCCAGTTCGGTAGCCGCATAGACGGCTGCTCCCGAAGATATGCCGACCAACAGCCCTTCTTCCTCCGCCAGCGCACGACTGGTACGGATAGCGTCGTCATTCTGCACCTGAATAATTTCATCTACGACAGAAGCATTATAAGTCTTCGGTACGAAACCGGCGCCGATTCCCTGAATCTTGTGAGGTCCGGGCTTTCCGCCGGACAGTACCGGAGAGTCGGCAGGTTCTACCGCCACCGCCTTCACACTGGGATCGCGCATCTTCAATGCTTCTCCTACTCCGCTAATTGTCCCGCCAGTACCTACACCGGCAACGAAGATATCGACTTTCCCCTCGGTATCTCTCCATATTTCCAGTCCGGTAGTGCGTAGATGCATAGCGGGATTAGCAGGATTTTCAAATTGCTGTAAGATAACGCTGCCCGGAGTGGCAGCTTTCAACTCTTCCGCTTTGGCAATCGCCCCTTTCATTCCGTCGGCACCGGGAGTGAGCACAAGTTCCGCTCCCAGAGCTTTCAAAAGGTTACGACGTTCGACGCTCATCGTATCGGGCATCGTCAAAATCAGTTTGTACCCCTTGGCGGCAGCAACGAATGCCAATCCTACTCCCGTATTTCCACTGGTAGGCTCGATGATCGTTGCGCCGGGAGTCAAGACGCCTTTCATTTCGGCATCTTCAATCATTGCCAATGCCACGCGGTCTTTTACACTGCCCGCGGGATTGAATGATTCGATTTTCACGATCAGACGAGCCTTCAAGCCGTTACTCTTATTATAATTACTTAGTTCCAACAACGGAGTGTTACCTACCAAATCCGTCAATTTCCTTGCAATCTTTTCCATATATCTGTTTTTAATTTCCTTTGTTTTTAAGATATTACAAAGATAGTGCAGTTTTTGTTGACAGGAAATACCATATATGTGGTAAATTTATACCATCATTATCCGGTAACCTACCATTCATCAGGAACTATTCCAGAAAATCAGCCCGCATGGGACTGAATGTGTCTATCAATACTCCCGCTTCCAGACAGACGCATCCATGCGGTTCGTCGGGTGCTACATAGTAGCCATCGCCGGTCGACAGTATCTCTTTCCGGTCGCCGATGGTCAGTTCAAACTTTCCACTTGCCACGTAGGTAGCCTGACTGTGGTAATGTTCATGCAACGTACCGACGCTCCTTTCTCAAATTCTACCTTGACCATCATCAACTGTCCGTCGTATCCCATTATCTGACGACGGATTCCCGGAGCGGGGTGCTCCCATTTCAACTCTTTCTCAAACTGAAAAACTTCACTACGCGTTTTCATATTCTCTTTCCTATTTAAATAACTGAAAACAAAGATAGCTTTTGATTTCCGTCTACCAAATGGATTCTACGGAAAAGACTTGCAGGTCTTTCACTTCGATACGGTTTCCCCAGAAGTGGAGTCCTTCTCTGTTGTTAGTGTCAGGGCGGCGTTCCATGGAATAAGAATACAGTCCGCCGTCGATAAATACTTCGATAGAGGTGCGGTCAATGTAAATATCGGCACTCAACTCCATGCTGGTCGGGTCTTGGGGAGAGTAGAAACGGCCGTTCAGGGTATTGGAGTTCATGTCGTAGCCGATCATGCGCTGGCCGAAAAGGTTGAATCCGGCATCCGTGGCATGAGAGAGTTTGATCGTTGTCTTAATGCGGAGACAGTCGGCATCATAAAACTCTTTCAGATGGCGGTTGGCCTCATCCGAAGAAAGAGATTTCCAGGAACGAAGAGGCTTACACAAGGATTCGACCTCCTTTACGGGAACGTTGACAAGGCGGATGCCGTCTTTGGTGGTACGCAAAGTCAGTTCGGTGGGGAGCATCATCATTCCGTTGAAAGGCATACCGGGGTGGGAGATTCTTCCCCAGCCTATCTGGATACGTCTGCCGTCACTTGCCGGAATATTGGTAAAGGTCTGGGCTGCATAGATACTTCCGGTGGTATAGCAGTATTTTCCGGCTTCGGGAGTAAATACCTTGCCGTCGAAAGAGCCTAGCATATACGTACCGGTGGCACCGTACATCACCCACTTCGTATGGTTCTTGTCACCGTCAACCGGCAGTTCAAACAATTCGGGACATTCCCAAAAGCCTGTAACATGGCTCTCGTATTTCCAGTCTTTGAGATTGGAAGAGGTATAAATGGAGTGTCCGTCGCGCTCGTTCAGTACCAGTACCCAATGTTTGGAGGGCGCATACCAGAACACTTTCGGGTCGCGTGTGTCCTGAGAGTTCCATTTCTCCTTGGAGTTGATCACCGGATTCTTGTCGTACTTCGTGAAGGTACGTCCTTTGTCAAGGCTATAGGCTATCCCCTGCACTTGTCTGTCACTGCTGGCGGCAGTGAAGGCGGCAACCATGGCTGGAGTCTTGCCTTTATTGAATCCGGCGGTATTATCATAGTCGATGACTGCCGAACCGGAGAACATCGTTCCTAAATGGTCGGGATACAGAGCGTCCGGTAATTCTGTCCAGTGTATCAAGTCCTTGCTGACCGCATGGCCCCAGTGCATATTCTCCCAGTCTCTTTCGAAAGGATTGTGCTGGTAGAACAGGTGGTATTCGCCCTCATAATAGATTAATCCGTTAGGGTCATTGATCCAGCCTCTCCGGGTAGTGAAGTGGAATTGCGGACGGTTCTTTTCCTTATACAGTTCAGCTTGTCCTTCGATTTCGTCGGACTGGTATATTTTACTCAATCCCTTCTCATTGCCGTCGTAGGTTATCTTGATCGTCTTTCCTTTGAAAGCCGACACATCTTTAAACACCCAGTATTCCGCTTCATCCGGCGCCAGACGGATAACGACGGATAAATCCGGCTTGCCGTTTACTTCAAAAGTCATCCTTCCTCTGTTCTCTTTATGGGAGATGGGGAAGTTCAGATATTGCTTGGTTATTTTAAAAGATACTTCTCCGGCTATCGCTGCCAAACAGGAGAAGGATAAAACAAAAAGAGTAAGTACAGTTCTGCTTAATGTCTTCATAGCTATTTTATTTATTAGTTTGTAAAATCGGAGTAAATGTAGCCAATACGACCGATTTCTGATATAATAAATGATTCACAGACTATGAGAAACGTTACATTTCACAGATATTTTCCTTAAATGACCTGTATTTTTCATCACTTGGCCATTTCTCTCTATTCTTTATCCCACGTTATTATTCAGCAGCTCTTTCGTCTTATCCGCAAGAAATAAAGGATATTAATCAGATTGCCGTCTTGTTTCAAATTCAGCATCGAATATCGAATCCGGCAAGCAGGTTGATAAAGTTTCTCGTACTGAATCAGACTTTTACCTGTTATATTCTGGTCTGCTTTCACTTCTACCGGATAAATATGATTACCATGCTGAAGTAAAAAATCCACTTCTGCTTTATTACCGGAAGTCCAGTAACGGAACGAAGCCTGAAGTTGTGCTGTAAGACTTTGCAATACATAATTCTCTGCCAATGCCCCTTTATATTCCGTATATCCGGGAGTGGACAATAACAAAACACTTGCATCCAGTTCGGACAATTGCCTCAACAACCCTATGTCTAATGCATAGAGCTTAAAAGTGCTCAAATCATCGTAGGCTTTCAGTGGCAGCCTAGGCGACTTGCTCAAAACTACTTTGTTGACAAGACCAGCTTGTTCCAACCATAAAATAGCATCTTCGTATTCACGCGCACGTGCTCCGGGACGAACCAGTTGATAAACAAACTTACGATTTTCTTTCGCCAATTGAGAGGGCAGAGAGTTCCATACATAATTGATACGGGGCGCCAACGTAGGTGTAGTATGTTTCACAAATCCAAGAGCATAGTCATTCAATATATCCCGAAGCGATGAATCCACTTTTTGCATATCATTAAAGTCAACCATCAAAGAAGCAGGTTCGGGCATACCGCCACAAATAGAATAGGCAATGAAGGCTTCCCGCAGTTTGTCGAAGAAGATTTGGGGAAGAGGCGCTATTTCTTTGACAGAGCACATATATTGATACATCGCCGGATCTTTCGTATTCAGAAACTCCGTAAAAGTCAGCGGATACATAGACAGATGATTTACTTTTCCAACCGGAAAGGAATTGCCTATGTGATTCAGGTAAATTCCAAGTAAAGAACCAGCGCAAGCCACTGCATATTCGGGTGCTTCTTCGCAGAAATATTTCAAAGAGTTCAGCGCTTCATTGCACTCCTGAATCTCATCCAATATCAGCAAAGTAGTCTGAGGATTAATTTTTCGTCCATGCAAAAAGGACAATTGCTGTATAATGCGTTCGGGGTCTTTAGTCGTTTTAAAGATATCGCAAAGTCCGCTTTCATCTTTATCCAGACTAAAATAGGCAACATCTTCAAAGTATTTCTGACCGAAATACTTCAAAGCCCACGTCTTACCCACTTGTCTCGCCCCATGAATAACCAAAGGCTTCCTGTTTACATCCGTTTTCCAAGCCGCTAACAGCTGAATAATTCCTCTTTCAAACATACCGAGTCACATTTTTGATATCTGAAATGTGAGAACTTACACATTTTTGATATGAGTTTCGTGCAAATATACACATTATCCATATCAAATGAAAGGATATCACAGGTCTATTACTTGAACCTCTTCACATAATTAACGATCAGATAGCAGGCAGGACCGAGTACCTGTCCGTGGTCAAATCCTTGCAGTTCATATAAAGAGACTTTCCGATTGCCGATATTCTTCAATACCGATGCCAGCAGTGCATTCTCTTCGTACCGGTCAGCCATTTCCAGATTCTTATCCCCCGTAATCAGCACAACAGGGGCGGTATCCTTGCGGGCCTTGTTTACCGGAGCAAATTCGTCAATGATGGGGATTCCGTTGGGCAGGCCACGTTCTTTGCGGATGGTAAAATGAGTGACAGTCTGTCCGCTGACCGGAAGATAGGCAGCTACACTATCCGCATCGGCTCCATATGCAGCCATGTATTTCTTATCCATTGCCAGAATCAACGTAAGGTAACCTCCTGCCGAATGACCGGAAACAAAGATACGATCCTTGCGACCGCCATACTTTTCGATATTCCGGAATGTCCATGCCACGGCTTCGGCGGCATCTTCTATATAAGCCGGATTCTTTGCTTTCGGACTCAAACGATAATTAACCGCCACTACTGCAAAGCCTTGATCCGTCAGTTCCCTGGGAACAAATTTACTTCCTCCTTCCATACCACCGCCATGAAACCATACAATGGTGGAAAAATCTTTTTTATTCTCGGGATAATAAACATCCAATTACAACGTTCCAGACGATAAGCATCTGTTTCGGAGCCGGAAATGTAAGGTACATCCTTGTCGGTACGATACGTATCCTGTGCCTGAACGAGGCAGGCACAAAGCAAAAAGAGAAGGAGAAAACAATTCTTTTTCATGGTTTTATTCTTTTTCATTCTTAAACAAGGACAAATATAAAACCTTATTTTTAGAATCACGGTCAAAAAAAGAAGATATTAATATCTCCCGTCACAAACATTAATATATGTCGTGACAGGTCACTTTATCTGACTTCTCAGGTATTAATACTTGATACCGCATCTGTTTTATTCCTATATTTGCAATATTCTTTTATTGCATTTTAGTTGGAAAATCGCATTTCAGAAGTCTATTTTAATATAACCATGATAAAATAAACTATAATGAGAAAACTATTACTCAACCTTTTTCTATCCACAGTAGGTCTCCTGTTTGCCGGGCAAGCATCCGCTCAAGAAGAAATTGCTCCGGGAATCATCAAGCTGCAAGCGGGAGAAATTGACACTTTTACCCCTTATTCCTTATTCGGCGGGAAACCTGCCGTAGAAGCAATGAAACAACTTCCGGCTGCAAAGCCGCCCTTCAGCCCCGACGAAGTGCAAATAAAGATAACCGACCGTGGCTGTCTGATCGAAGTCCCTCTGGAGGACAACGAACAAATATACGGTTTCGGACTTCAATTCGAAACTTTCGGTCAGCGTGGCCTGCGCAAGCGCCCGATAGTAAACGACAATCCGCTGAACGGACTCGGATATACACATGCTCCGCAGACATTCTACGTCTCTACCAAAGGGTACGGTATTCTGGTCAACACGGCACGGTATACCACTTTCCTATGCGGCTCCAATCAGAAAACCGAGCATAGTCGTCAACTGCAAGCGGAAGAAAGAAAACACATTGCTACCACCACAGAAGACTTGTATAAGAACAGAAGCAACGGAAATAAAGTCCATATCGACGTACCCGGCGCCAAAGGCATTGAGGTATTTATCATCACCGGACCGGAAGTGCTGGATGTAGTCAAGAGATACAACCTCCTCTCCGGCGGCGGATGTCTTCCTCCGATGTGGGGACTCGGATTCAAATACCGTGTCAAAGGAGATGCGACGCAAGACTCCGTCATGCGTTTTGCCAACTATTTCCGCGAGAAACAGATTCCGTGCGACGTACTGGGACTCGAACCGGGATGGCAGACGGCCACTTACTCCTGTTCTTATCGCTGGAGCGACGACCGTTTCCCAAGGCACAAAGAAATGCTGGACCAGTTGCAGCAGAAAGGATACAAAGTAAACCTGTGGGAACACGCGTATGTTCATCCTTCTTCCCCCATCCGGAAGGCGCTGGAGCCCTACTCAGGCGATTTCCTTGTATGGAACGGACTGGTACCGGACTTCATCCAGCCGGAAGCACACAAAATATTTACCGATTACCACCGCACACTGATAGAAGAAGGCATCTCCGGCTTCAAACTGGACGAATGTGACAACTCGAACATATCTTTTGCTTCCGCCACATGGTGCTTCCCGGATATGGCACAGTTCCCTTCGGGCATCGACGGAGAAAAGATGCACCAGGTATTCGGTTCCCTCTATGTGAATGCGATGGACAGTATCTATCGTGAAAAGAATACCCGCACCTATCAGGATTACCGGTCGTCCGGTATGTTCATGTCTTCACGCAACGCCGTACTTTATAGTGATACATACGATCCCAAAGAGTACATTCAGGCACTTTGCAACTCGGCATTCGGAGGACTGTTGTGGTGTCCCGAAGTGCGTGAGGCACATTCTGCCGAAGATTTCTTCCATCGTCTGCAAACGGTGATTCTTTCTCCGCAGGCTATGGTCAATGCATGGTATCTGCAATACGCTCCGTGGCTGCAATTCGACCGTGGAAAGAACGAACGTGGCGAGTTCCTGCCGGAAGCAAAGAGGTATGAAGAATATGCCCGTACACTGATTAATCTGCGTATGCAGCTGATTCCTTATCTGTACAGTGCTTTTTATACATATTATAAAGAAGGTGTACCTCCTTTCCGTCCGTTATTGATGGATTATCCCAAAGATGAACGTTTGCGCACTATCAGTGACCAGTATATGATGGGAGACGGATTGATGGCTGCCCCTTTATACCAGAACAAGAAAACGAGAACGGTCTACTTCCCCGAAGGAACATGGTACAACTTCAATACCAATGAGAAATATGAAGGCAACCGTGAATATGAGATTACGACGGAATTAGATCAGTTGCCACTCTACGTCCGCCAGGGAACGTTATTGCCATTGGCCGCACCTGTCCCCTATGTAGATGCTCAAACCGTATTCGATCTGCATTGCAAAGTATACGGCGCTCCTTCGGCAACGTTCCTCCTTCTCGAAGATGACGGTATAAGTTACGATTTCCAAAAAGGACAATTCAACGAAGTAACGCTGGAAGCTGCAAAAGGAAAGGTAAAACTTAAAAGAACAAAAGAATACAAGCAGAAAAGATATCAACTGACAGATTACGAGTTCATCAATTGATTTCTTAATTAGTTTCACTGCTTGAAACTAGAGTTTCATCAGTGAGAAACTGTAGTTCCAAAGGCTTGAAACCAAAAGTTCCAAGCGTATGAAACTATAGTTTCAAGTAATGGGAACCAAAGTTTCAAGCAATGGGAACTGTAGTTTCATACCTTAAAACAAACTCGGCTTATTAATAGCTGAAATGAATGACAGCGTGACGGCAAATCTTTCCGTCACGCTGCTGTCACAGGTTGCTGTCACGGTCTTATGATTTAATTATCAGACTATTGTCACAGGTTTAGTGACAGATGACAGCAATTCTTCAAATTTATATCTTTATGTAGGCGTTGAGTTCAAGTCATAAACGCAGGGAAATCCGACTTCTTCCCCTCGGTCCGGCATACGAAGCTGCAAATACCGGTCGCCTTATCCCAACTCCACACCATACTTTCAGTGTCATCGTCCGGATTCTCTTCCAGACGTTCCGGCTTCACCTTCTTTACTTTCTTGCCTTGCACGGTAACTCCTTTGGGAGCCGTCTTCAGATACATACGGAAAATAAAGTTTCGGGGAGCGGGCACTGCATACCCTTTTCCTTCACGGGCACCAACCGAAAGAAGATAACCACCCTCCTCCGTCCGGAAGCGAACGGGAGTTTTGGCAAACTCATCCCGTTGATAGCCGAGGTCTTCTCCCTCATCTTCGTACAAAGTGAACGAGGCCTCCTCTCCTTTTGGTGCCGGAAATACTTCAAAGATCAGCGGATAGACCGGTTTCTCATGCGTGTAGTTCATCACCGGCATGGTGGGGATGATGGAACCTGCTTTACAAACATCGGGATGCACGACAAGGGAGCTTCCACGGTAGTCCACTGTTCTCCGGTATAGACTGTTTGTTTATTGTTGTAGTCAATCCAAGTGCCTTCGGGCAGATAGACATTCTTCGTACGTGCCCCCTTCTTCACCACCGGAGCTACCAGCAGCTCTTGTCCGAACAAGAACTGCCCATCGGTAGAGAACGTTTCCATATCCGCCGGATATTCCAAAAAGAGAGGACGCATGATGGGCAATCCCGTATCATGAGCTTCGCGGGCATACGTATAGATATAAGGCAATAAACGATATTTCAGTTCGATGGCCTCCTTCGCGTTCTTTTCCGCTTCCGGACCGAAGAGCCACGGTTCTACCGGATTATCCCCTCATGATGAATACGGCTCAAAGGATTGAATGCACCGAACTGTATCCATCGGGTATAAAGTTCCGCCATGGATGGATAGTCTTCGATGTCTCCGCAATACCCCGTAATGTCACAGGTAGTAAACGGAATCACTCCCAGCCTGCGGAAAGAATCACCGGAATCTGATTAGCCAGTTGCCCCCAGCCCTGCAATACATCGTCTCCATTTCCGCAATCTCCCGTCCAACCGAACGTATAACGCTGCAATCCCGCATAAGCGGCACGGGTCATCTGAAAGACGCGACGGTTCGGATTCCGTTTCTCGAACTGCTCTTTGACACTTTATCCCAAGTCAGTCCGTAGACATTTATGGATTTCGTCGTGCATACCAGGTGATGTTTCATCACAAGGCGTTCGGTCTGCTCTTCGTTGCTCCATGCGGGTTCTCCCATATCCGTCCAGAAGCCGGAGATGCCATCGTCAATGGGTTTCTGCTGATAGGTTCCCCACCAGTCGGCTACGGCAGGTAAGGTAAAATCCACTACCCCACAATTTCCGCCCCAAGGCCACGGCATGTCATAACTCTTCCCGTTCGTGCTGTCCTTGACAAAATATCCCAGACGGTCCGCTTCCTCCCATTGCTTCTTGTTGGCTTGCGAGATGACCGGGTCTTGCGATACGACTACCTTGAATCCCATTTCTTTCAGATCGGCAAGCATCTTTTTCGGATGCCCGTAGTTGCCCTTCCGCCATTCGAAGTCCTGTAGATGTTCCGTCCAGCCGATGTCCTGATAGATAATATCACAGGGGATGCCGCGTGTCCGGTAGCCTTCGGCTATTTCGCGGCTCAGTTTCTCGCTTGTCAGCAGGCCACGGCATTGCGCAAAGCCCAATGCCCATTTCGGAGGCATGATAGGTTTGCCCGTCAGTCCTACATACTGACTCAGGATTTCCTTATAGTCCTTGCCGAAGATGAAGTAGTAAATCATCTCCCCGTCCGGCGCCTCGAAGCTGTAATAATCACGGCTTTCCGTTCCGAACTTAAATTCTGTCTTATACGTATTATCAAGGAAAATACCATACCGGTAACTGCTCATAAAGAAAGGGATGCTCTTGTAAAGAGGGTCTTCCACCACACTGTAACAAGGTTTATCGCTGTTCCACATCTTGTAAGATTCTCCTCTGCGGTCCATCTTGCCGGTCTTCTCCCCAAGCCCGAAGAAATGCTCGTCACGGCGAAGCGTTTTATATTCCACCTTCTTCGTACCTTCGCTTACGTGTCCTTTATCGGCATAGTCACTGAAGAGGAGTTTCTGATATTTGTCGAATATCTGGATGCTCATCGGCGACTTGTTCACCCGTATGCGCAGCTTCGAGGTAAATATCTCATAGCAGGCGGCCTGTTCGTCCACATGAACCGTTCCCACATCTTCCAGTTCTTCATTGATCACGGCAAAGGAAGCGTTTCTCCGTTGCAGCTTCCCGTCCGGCGAGAACCAGATTCTTACCACGGAAGGGCTGCAAAGTTGCAGTTGCAGCGCGGCACTGTCCGCCAGGTGAAAAATCACCTGACGTCCCTGCTGCGTAAAAGAGGTACATATACTTTTTGCGTTTTCTGCCCAGACCAACGCCGGAAACATCAGACACAACATCCACACCCCAAACTTATATCTAATCTTCATACCTATCGTTTT
>ENA-OQIG01000942-OQIG01000942.1-human-gut-metagenome-genome-assembly--contig:-NODE-942-length-14400-cov-2.660057_pt1 | contig 14400 bp, 17 predicted proteins | sample MGYA00242576_ERZ504741 | MGnify/ENA primary metagenome ERZ504741 (study PRJEB26092, sample SAMD00036436) | human gut metagenome | host: Homo sapiens | study: EMG produced TPA metagenomics assembly of... | reverse complement strand
CTTAAAGCGGGAATTTGCGATTGTATAACTGTTCAATGAACTGTTCTACAGCTATTATTACCTGAATACCCATCAGCCGCAACAAGCCTATGAACATCTCGTAAAATCTAAAGAATATCTGGACGAGAATACTTATTTCATGTATAAAGTACTCTATTTCGACACATTTGCCAAATATTACCAGGCAATTGGAGCCTACCAACAGGCATCGGATTATATCGACACGACACTGACGATGTTGAAGAAAGACTTCACAAGCGACTATGCCGAACAGCTAACTCGAAAAGGCCAGAATATGGAAACAGGCAGGGCAAAGCGGAAAAGCCATCCCCCTGTATGAGCAGGCACTTGCCATCAAAGACTCGACAGCCACTGTACTCTCAAACAATCAGATGGCACAGATACAAAGCAAATACAATATCGAAAAAACAGAACTGGATCAAAAAAGGGAAAACAACCGGATCCAGCTCACCTATCTGATCTTTATATTTGTTATCCTGATTCTGCTTTTTATCTTTATGGCACGACTCTTTATGGTACGGAAGGCACTCAAATACGCGGAAAACGAAATCCGGAAAACAACAGAAAACGTGCGGAAGACCAATGAAATAAAAAATCGCTTCCTGTCCAACATGAGCTATAACATCCGTACCCCACTCAACAATGTGGTCGGTTTCTCACAACTCATAGCCAGCGAACCCAATATAGACAAGGAAATAAGGCAAGAATACTCAAACATCATCCACAAAAGTTCGGAGAAGTTAATGAGACTTGTCAATGACGTTCTCGACTTATCCCGTTTGGAAGCTCAGATGATGAAGTTCCAGTTGCAAGACTATGATGCCACTACCCTATGCAAGGAAGCATGCAGCATGGCGCAGATGAGGAACGAAGAAACAGGTATCCAGATTGAATTTTCCAGCGAAACGGACGCCCAAATTCATACCGATATAATGCGACTGACACAGGCCTTGATTAGCGTACTGGTGTACCCACAAGAACACCGGCAAGCACGAATCATCCGGTTCACATTAAGCCAGAATGAAGACATGCTTTGTTTCCGGATCACTAATTCACCTTTGGCAGACCATGCATTCGTATCACAGGAAACCATCATCCGGCATGATATCAACCTGTTGTTACTAAAACATTTCGGAGGAAACTATCTCGTCAACGATAAAACTCCCGGAGGTCCGGAAATTGTTTTCATCTACCCCATCGTTTCCGAATCGAAATAAAGCACTATCTTTGCAAAGTGTAAACTTAAACACTTAATTATGTACACCAACAAACAGATTTGGAGTGTCAGTTATCCGATACTACTAAGCTTGCTGGCACAAAATGTCATCAATGTCACCGACACAGCATTCCTCGGACACGTGAGTGAAGTAGCCCTTGGAGCATCAGCTATGGGCGGGTTATTCTATATATGCGTATTCACCATCGCATTCGGATTCAGTACCGGTTCGCAGATAGTCATCGCACGACGCAATGGCGAAGGACGCTATTCGGATGTCGGTCCCGTCATGATTCAAGGAATCATGTTCCTGTTCGTCATGGCCCTGCTGCTATTCGGATTCACCAAAGCATTCGGTGGAAACATCATGCGTTTGCTAGTTTCTTCAGAATCCATCTACGAAGGAACAATGGAGTTTCTGAACTGGCGTATTTACGGATTCTTTTTCTCTTTTATCAATGTCATGTTCCGGGCATTGTACATCGGCATTACACGCACTAAAGTGCTAACCATCAATGCTATTGTCATGGCATTAACTAATGTCGTACTGGACTATGTATTAATTTTCGGAAAGTTCGGTTTGCCGGAAATGGGTATCAAAGGGGCTGCTATTGCTTCCGTATTGGCAGAAGCTCCTCCATTCTCTTTTTCGTCATCTATACGTATGCCACGGTCGATTTAAAGAAATACGGTATGAACCGCCTGCGCACATTCGACCCAGCATTGCTGATGCGGATTCTTAGTATCTCCTGCTTCACCATGCTGCAATATTTCCTGTCGATGGCTACCTGGTTCGTTTTCTTCGTAGCCGTAGAACGGTTGGGACAACGGGAACTGGCGATTGCCAATATCGTCCGGAGTATTTATGTCGTATTGCTGATTCCGGTCAACGCACTGGCTACGACTACCAACAGTCTTGTCAGCAATGCTATTGGTGCAGGAGGCATCCAGCACGTGATGCCGCTCATTAATAAAATTGCGCGTTTCTCCTTTTTCATCATGCTGGGGTTAGTAGCGGTATCGGCACTGTTTCCGCAATTCCTGCTCTCCATTTACACTAGTGAAGCTGCGCTCATTACGGAATCCGTATCCTCGGTATATATAATTTGTTGCGCCATGCTTATCGCATCCGTAGCCAACGTGGTGTTTAACGGTATCTCCGGAACAGGAAATACACAGGCAGCCTGTTGCTCGAAACGATTACAATTATCATCTACGGATCATACATCATTTTCATCGGAATGTGGCTGAAAGCACCGATCGAAATTTGCTTTACGATTGAGATTGTGTATTATAGCTTGCTGTTGATAACAAGTTATATTTATCTCAAAAAAGCAAAATGGCAGAATAAAAAGATATAAATACAAGAGATTTTTGTACATTTGCAAGCTCAAATAAAGAGTAGACGGAAAAAGTCCCTCTTTCGGCCAAGTAAATTGTAATTAGTAATTCGTAATTAAATAACTATGTTCGATAATTTAAGTGAAAGACTAGAACGGTCATTCAAGATTCTGAAAGGTGAAGGCAAAATCACCGAAATCAACGTGGCGGAGACGCTGAAAGACGTACGTAAAGCACTTCTCGACGCCGACGTAAACTACAAGGTGGCAAAGATTTCACGGATACAGTGAAAGAAAAAGCGCTTGGCCAGAACGTTCTTACGGCTGTGAAGCCAAGCCAATTGATGGTGAAAATCGTGCATGATGAACTTACACAATTGATGGGTGGAGAGACAGCCGAGATCAACATCGACGCCCGTCCGGCAGTTATCCTGATGTCAGGTTTGCAGGGTTCGGGTAAGACCACCTTCTCCGGTAAACTGGCACGGATGCTGAAAACCAAGAAGAACCGTAAGCCATTATTGGTGGCTTGTGACGTTTACCGTCCGGCAGCTATCGAACAGTTACGTGTATTGGCAGAACAGATTGAAGTACCGATGTACTGCGAACTGGACAGCAAGAATCCGGTAGAAATCGCACAACACGCCATTCAGGAAGCCAAAGCCAAAGGATACGACCTCGTTATCGTCGATACAGCCGGACGTCTGGCAGTAGACGAGCAGATGATGAACGAGATCGCCGCTATCAAAAAAGCAATCAACCCGGACGAAATTCTGTTCGTGGTAGACTCCATGACCGGTCAGGACGCTGTAAACACAGCTAAAGAATTCAATGAACGTCTGGACTTCAACGGTGTGGTACTGACCAAACTCGATGGTGATACCCGCGGTGGTGCGGCTCTTTCTATCCGTTCGGTAGTGAACAAACCGATTAAATTCGTAGGTACAGGTGAAAAGCTGGAAGCAATCGATCAGTTCCACCCTGCCCGTATGGCCGACCGTATTCTCGGTATGGGTGACATCGTTTCATTGGTAGAACGCGCACAGGAACAATACGATGAAGAAGAAGCCAAACGCTTACAGAAGAAAATTGCCAAAAACCAATTCGACTTCAACGACTTCCTTAGCCAGATTGCACAAATCAAGAAAATGGGTAATCTGAAAGACCTCGCTTCCATGATTCCGGGAGTAGGAAAAGCAATCAAAGATATTGATATTGACGACAATGCTTTCAAGAGCATCGAAGCCATCATTTATTCCATGACTCCGGCAGAACGTTCCAATCCGGAAATACTGAACGGTTCACGCCGTACGCGTATCGCCAAAGGTAGCGGAACGACTATCCAAGAAGTGAATCGCCTATTGAAACAGTTCGACCAGACACGCAAAATGATGAAAATGGTGACTAGCAGCAAAATGGGTAAGATGATGCCTAAGATGAAAAAGTAATCATTCTGTAGATCCAAATCTAATGATAAGTAAAAAGAGGGAGTTTCGGCTCCCTCTTTTTTTATCCCCCCATCTCTTGACAAAAATTCCAATCCCTTTGGAGAGTTCAGTTATTTATTTTACTTTTGTCCATCACCAATAAATACTCTGAAAATATGACTCTGATAGACGGAAAAGCAATTTCCGAACAAGTAAAACAAGAGATTGCAGCCGAAGTAGCCGAAATGGTGGCTCATGGCGAAAAACGCCCGCACCTGGCCGCTATTCTTGTAGGACACGATGGTGGTAGCGAGACTTATGTAGCTGCCAAAGTAAAAGCCTGTGAAGTATGTGGATTCAAGTCTTCCCTCATCCGTTATGAAAGTGACGTGACCGAAGAAGAACTGCTTGCCAAAGTACGTGAACTAAACGAAGACAACGACGTGGACGGCTTTATCGTACAACTTCCCTTACCCAAGCATATCTCCGAACAGAAAGTAATCGAAACAATTGATTACCGTAAAGACGTAGACGGTTTCCATCCGATCAACGTAGGCCGTATGTCCATCGGGCTTCCGTGTTATGTATCCGCTACTCCCAACGGCATCCTCGAATTGTTGAAACGTTATAACATAGAAACTTCCGGAAAAAAGTGCGTCGTACTCGGACGCAGCAATATTGTCGGCAAACCGATGGCTGCCTGATGATGCAGAAAGCCTATCCGGGCGATGCCACAGTAACCGTATGCCACAGCCGTAGCAGAGACTGGTAAAAGAATGTCAGGAAGCTGATATTATTATCGCTGCTTTGGGACAACCGAACTTTGTAAAAGCCGAAATGGTGAAAGAAGGCGCGGTAGTTATTGACGTAGGTACTACCCGTGTGCCGGATGCAACCAAGAAATCAGGTTTTAAACTGACCGGCGACGTGAAGTTTGACGAAGTTGCACCGAAATGCTCATTCATCACTCCCGTACCGGGCGGTGTTGGACCAATGACGATTGTATCGTTAATGAAAAATACACTCTTAGCTGGTAAGAAAGCTATTTATCAATGAGACATACCCTGTTTCTGATGATTTTGCTTCTCTCTTTGTCCTGCACCTCCCGGTCGCAGGCAAAGAGAGATTCTATCATTGACACCCTGTCGGACAGCCTTTCCGACAGCATCTTCCCCACCGACACCCTACGCCTCCTTTTCGTAGGTGACCTCATGCAACATCAGGGACAAATCAACGCTGCACGAACATCAACCGGCTATGATTACTCCACATGCTTTGCGTATGTCAAAGAAGAAATAAAGAAAGCCGACCTCTCCATCGCCAACCTGGAAGTGACATTAGGAGGCAAACCTTACAAAGGTTATCCTGCTTTCAGCGCGCCGGACGAATTTCTGACCGCAATTCACGATGCAGGTTTCAATGTTTTAGTGACTGCCAACAACCACAGTCTCGATCGTGGTAAATCCGGACTGGAGAGAACCATTCAATTAATAGACTCTTTAAAGGTTCCACACGCAGGCACGTATATCAACGCTGATGAACGCGAAAAGAAATATCCTCTTTTATTAGAAAAGAACGGATTCCGCATCGCCCTGCTCAACTACACGTATGGAACAAACGGCATCCCCGTTACCCCTCCTAATATCGTGAACTATATCGATACAGCCATCATCGCCAAAGATATTGAAGAGAGTAAAGCAATGAAGCCGGATGCTATCATAGCTTGTATGCATTGGGGAATCGAATACCAGTCACTCCCGGACAAAGAGCAAAAATTCCTCGCCGACTGGCTGATTGAAAAAGGAGTAAACCATATCATCGGCTCCCATCCTCACGTAGTTCAGCCCATCGAAGTTCGCACAGACAGCCTGACGAATGACAAACATCTCGTAGTCTATTCGCTGGGAAATTATATTTCCAATATGTCCGCCCGCCGCACTGACGGAGGACTGATGGTAAGAATGGAATTAGTAAAAGACAGCACTGTCCGCCTCAATAATTGTGATTATAGTTTGGTATGGACAGCCCGTCCCATTCAATCAGGAAAAAAAATCATCAATTGCTCCCAATCAATTTGCCGATTGATTCAATTCCTTTACAAGCACGTAACTCTCTGAAAATCTTTGTAAATGATGCGCGAACCCTTTTCAGCAAGCACAATCGGGGAATAAAAGAATATACTTTTTTCGAAAAAATAGCAGAATCTTTTGGAGATTAGAAGATAATATCTATCTTTGCACCGCGTTAGAGAAACGCAAACATGGTGGATGTAGTTCAGTTGGTTAGAGCGTCAGATTGTGGTTCTGAATGTCGCCGGTTCGAGTCCGGTCTTCCACCCAACAAAAACCCTTGTAAGTTAAATACTTATGAGGGTTTTCTGCTTTCAGGAAATAGGCATCTTAGAGAGCAAATCATGCTAAATCCTACCTAATATTCCTTGTTGTTGGTCTATTGTTGACCCCCAATTAAGTAAGTTAAAATGCTAACAAATAATACATAAATCTTTCCGTTTAACCCATAAACCAAATATATTCTCTATATTTGTGTAGCATTTGCATTAAAAGAACATAGTATATCATGGAAAATGAAAAGAAATTAACCCGCTCTTCCAATCGAATGATTGCAGGTGTATGTGCCGGAATAGCCGAATATTTCGGATGGGATGCTACTTTATTGAGAATAGTATATATATTGGCTACATTCTTCACTGCTTTCGCCGGAGTGATTATATATATTATCTTGTGGATTGTCATGCCGGGAAGAAAACCTTCAGACGGATATGAAGACCGCATGAATCAACGCCTACATTGATATGAAAATCAAGAATATCGACCATATCGTCATACCGGTGTCCGATATAGATAAAAGCCTACATTTCTACACAGAAGTCCTGGGAATGGAAGCCGATACAAGCAACCAACGCTTTGCCGTCAAGTTCGGTAATCAGAAAATCAATCTTCACGTAGGAAAAGCACAGTTCCTTCCTACTGCCAAGCATCCTGCTTTCGGAAGTGCGGACATCTGTTTACTTACAGAAGGAAACATAGAGGAAATAAAAGTCGAAGTAGAATCCAAAGGAATAGAAATAGAAGTCGGTATAGTCCAGCGTCAAGGTGCGCAGGGTGCCATCCGGAGTATTTATTTCAGAGATCCGGATGGTAATCTGATAGAAGTAAGTACATTAATATAATTCCAGCCCGAACTCATCTTTCAGTTGCATCAATGCCTGATTCTTTTGAGCCATCATCTGGAATTTCTCGACACGTCCCACAGGACGTACTGTTTCTGTTGCCTCACTTACCCGCACTGTCATCATCACTTTACTGTTCTTCAGTCTGCCGCGAAGATAATCCTGCAATTCGGGAATCAAAGCTGTAAAATCCTTTGCAGCAAACTCATTATCAACCACCACTTCAAAAGTAGTTGAGTTGTTAAGCAACGCCGGACGGAGCATCTGCATACGTTTTGCAAGAGCATCCTGTTCTTTCGGCAACTGGCCGGCATACTCCTGCCAATAATAATTCAAATCCCGGTCATTGAACATAAAATCCTCTTCCGGTTGTTGCACCTTAGGAACATAAGTTGTAGCCGCATTCTGCGATACTTGGTCACGCTGCGGATTCTTGATAGATACCCCCAAGCTGGACATCTTCATCACGGGAATTTTTCGTTCTTCCTTGGCAGTCTGAGCAACTCCCGCTCCTTGTGACGGAGCAGACGAAGCCGCACCAGGAGAAGCCGGTGCTCCCGGTTGCACAGCCGCAGAAGCCTGCGGATGCTGGGCAGTAGTGCCATTAGCAGCCTGTGTTGTAACTGAAGACGGAGACGAATGAACTGGAGCCTGCTGAACCTGAGTGCCAGAAGCTACCTGCGGCTGCTGTGCTGCGGCAGGCTGAGTGAATACGGGTTTTATAGTCTTCTTAGGGCCACGCCCACCACTCACGTCATCCCCCTCGGTGGTAAGCTGTGCAACCTGTATCAAGGTCAGTTCTACCAGCAAACGCTTATTTTTGCTGATGCGGTAATTCAAATCGCACTCATTACACAGCTTCATAGCCCGGTACAAGAAAGGTAACGGACATTTCTGCGCCTGTTCCTGATAACGTTGGCGTATGCTCGCTCCCACTTCCAGTAAAGGCAATGTCACCGGGTCTTTCCCGACCAACAAGTCACGGAAATGAGACGACAATCCGGTAATAAAGTGACTTCCGTCAAAACCTTTATTCAATATATCATTGAAAAGCAACAATGCGTCGCTCACCTTGTTTTCGAGGAAGCAATCCGTCAGACGGAAATAATATTCATAATCAAGTACGTTCAGATTATCAATCACACTCTTATAGGTGATATTTCCTCCGGTGAAACTAACCACCTGATCGAAGATAGACAATGCATCACGCATACCACCGTCCGCCTTCATGGCTATCACGTTCAGCGCTTCCGGCTCTGCCGTGATTCCTTCTTTCGAAGCAACATACGACAGATGATTCACCGTATCTTCCACGCTTATCCGGTTAAAGTCATAAATCTGACAACGTGAAAGAATGGTAGGAAGAATCTTATGCTTCTCCGTCGTAGCCAGAATAAAAATCGCATGACGGGGAGGTTCTTCCAGCGTTTTCAGGAACGCATTGAAAGCAGATGCCGAGAGCATGTGCACCTCGTCGATGATATATACCTTATACTTACCAATCTGTGGCGGGATACGCACTTGCTCCACCAACTGGCGAATGTCATCCACCGAATTATTAGAAGCAGCATCGAGTTCGTGAATATTATATGACCGCTGTTCGTTGAAAGCTACACATGACTCACACTGATTGCAAGCCTCTCCGTCAGCGGTAGGCGTCATACAATTAATGGTTTTGGCAAAGATACGCGCGCAAGTCGTTTTTCCTACCCCGCGCGGTCCGCAAAACAAATAAGCATGAGCCAGTTTTTGGGTAGCAATTGCATTTTTCAGCGTAGTAGTCAACGCCCGCTGTCCCACCACCGATTCGAACGTGGACGGACGGTATTTACGGGCTGAAACAATATAGTTTTCCATATCCGGGATTCTCTCTGTTTTTGAAATTTCGCTTATTCTGCAAATGTACACAAAAAAGTAGATAAGTAATAAGGGATAAAGAGAGAAGTTTTGAAGCCGAAGCGATAAGTTTTTAAGTTATTAGTTTTATCTTTGCAGATATTAAAAGGAGAAATTATGGGTAAACTAATCAGTATCTGGAGTTTCATATGCAGACGCAAGTACCTCATTACGGTCGTTGCATTTGCTGTTATCATTGGCTTTCTGGACGAGAACAGCCTGGTTCGTCGTTTCGGATATGAACGGGAAATCAGCCAGTTGAAAGAAGAGATAGAAAAGTACCGGGCAGATTACGAAGAGAACACCAAACGTCTCAACGAAATAAGTACCAATCCGGACGCCATCGAACAGATCGCCCGTGAAAAGTATCTGATGAAGAAACCCAACGAAGATATTTACGTTTTTGAAGATTAAAGAATGAAACAATTAGTACCCGCCCTTTTCACCGCAGGCGCCATAATGGCTCTCACCGGAGCAGCTGTGTTTATTACCGGATGGATATACGCTCCTTACATATATACTGTTGGAGCCGGATGTATCGCATTGGCACAAGTGAACACACCCGTCAAAGGAAAGAGCAAAACATTGAAACGCCTGCGTATTCAGCAGATATTCGGCGCACTGGCACTTATCCTGACGGAGCTTTATGTTTACCACACGAGGCAATGAATGGATTGCCTGCCTCACAGTTGCTGCCATCCTCGAACTTTACACCGCTTTCCGTATTCCACAGGAAGAAGAAAAAGAAAGGTCATAAAAAAAGCCCGTTCATAGCTTTTCAGTCTTGAACAGGCATCACTTTTTTTAATTCGATAATGTTCCGTCCTTTTATAAAGAACGGAACAGTTTTATATCATTTATTTCTTCACTGGTGAATATCTTGCATTCAACCCGTCAACAATTTCTTTTGTAATATTGAAAGTGCTGTCAGCATAAAGCAGGTTATCGAAACCAGTGTTGCTGAAGATCAGGCTATATCCGTGAGTCTTATTATATTCTTTCAGGAAAGCGTTGATAGAATCGCGGAACTGCAAGCTATTCTTGTTGTTCTCTTCCATCAAACCATTCTGAAGTTTGTTGCTCAACTCTTGCAAATCTTGTTCCAACTTCACCAGACGGTTGTACTCTTGCTGCGCTCTATCTTGTGACAGGAAAGCATTGTTTTCAACTTTCTTCTGAAAATCTTGCTTTTCCTTGTTCAAAGAGGTAGCCTTCTGATTCAATGTCATACGAACGTTTTCGCTCTTCTTTACCATCGCCTCATTCAAGTCAATACAGAAATTGTATTTGGCAAGCAGCGTATCTATTTCAACATAGGCAATTTTCATTCCTGACAGTTCGGCATTAGCCTGAGCCGGAGCATTGGTAGTTTGATTGTCAGTTTTGCCAGCACATTGTGAAAATAAAACGATAAACGCAAGAGCAGCCAAACCGTTCATGAGGTAGTTCATTCTATTCATAATTAATAAGTATTGTTTTTAATAAATTTAATTCATACTATCGTTCAAGGCTTTTTCCAACTCGTTAATAGAAAAACGCGGCTTCTTTTGTGCTTCGCGATCTTGCGACTGTGCGCATCCGATTCCTTTCTGACGCAACGCTTTATTCCCACTCACGTGACCATTCGGGAACTTCCCACCCTTCGTAAAGATACTTTCACCCCTAATAATACCAGGGAAATAGCAACTATTAACAAAGTTATCAGTATAGTCTCAACCATTTCTATTAATTTTGTGAGTGCAAAGATAGGCTTTAATGAGATATGAGTTCAGATAAGTCAATCAAATTAACCATATTTAGCAATAAGAGGAAGCAAAATGAACCTCCTATTCCTAATTATAAAAGAAAAAAGCATGGAAAAAAAGACCTTAAGCCGGCTGGCGTATTCAAGTATTTTGAGGAAATCTGCCAAGTGCCGCGTCCTTCCAAGAAGGAAGAGAAAATAATTGCCTACCTAAAGGCATTCGGAGCAAAACATAACCTGGAGACCAATGTAGATGAAGCAGGAAACGTACTGATCAAAAAGCCTGCCACTCCGGGCAAAGAAAACTTTCAGACTGTCATATTGCAATCGCACATCGACATGGTGTGTGAAAAGAACAATGATGTACAGCACGACTTCCTCACCGATCCCATCGAAACAGAAATAGACGGAGAATGGCTGAAAGCCAAAGGAACTACCCTCGGAGCTGATAACGGTATCGGTGTAGCTACCGAACTGGCTATCCTGGCGGATGACAGCATCGAGCACGGCCCGCTGGAATGCCTGTTCACCGTAGATGAAGAAACCGGTCTGACCGGAGCTTTCGAGCTGAAAGAAGGTTTCATGAGCGGTGATATTCTGCTGAACCTCGACTCCGAAGATGAAGGAGAAATCTTTATCGGATGCGCCGGAGGTATCGACTCCGTTGCAGAGTTTAGTTATAAAGAAGTAGAAGTCCCCGCAGGATATTTCTTCTTCAAAGTAGAAGTAAAAGGACTGAAAGGCGGACACTCCGGTGGTGATATTCACTTGGGACGGGGCAATGCAAACAAGATACTGAACCGATTCCTGTCCCGAATGGCTAACCGTCAGGATCTGTATCTCTGCGAAATAAACGGAGGTAACCTGCGCAATGCCATCCCCCGCGAAGCTACGCTATCTGTGCAGTTCCCGAAGATGCCAAACATGACGTCCGCACGGAACTGAATATCTTCACCAGTGAAGTAGAAAACGAACTGGCCGTTACCGAACCGGACCTGAAACTGGTTCTTGAATCGGAAACTCCCCGTAAGATGGCTATCGATCAGGATACTACTACCCGCTTGCTGAAAGCATTGTATGCTGCTCCTCACGGTGTATATGCCATGAGTCAGGATATCCCCGGACTGGTAGAGACTTCAACCAACCTTGCTTCTGTCAAAATGAAACCGAACCATATTATCCGCATCGAAACCAGCCAACGCAGCTCTATCTTATCTGCACGCAATGACATGGCGAATACGGTTCGTGCCGTCTTCCAGCTGGCAGGCGCCGATGTGACCTCGGTGAAGGTTATCCGGGATGGAAGCCGAATCCTCATTCGGCTATCCTCGAAGTGGCAGCAGAATCTTACAAACGACTTTTCGGTGTAGAGGCGAAAGTGAAAGCAATTCACGCAGGACTGGAATGCGGTCTGTTCCTCGACAAGTATCCGACATTAGACATGATTTCTTTCGGACCTACCCTCACCGGAGTACACTCTCCAGACGAACGGATGCACATCCCTTCCGTTGAGAAGTTCTGGAAGCACCTGTTGGATATTCTGGCACATGTTCCTGCCAAGAAATAACAGTCAGGTAAGACATCATAGAAAAGATGATGGTGATAGCAGAAAAATATTTGTTATGACCGTCATCTTTTTTATAATGCTCTTTTTTGTGCCCTCTTATATCATAGGGCAAACATCCTTTACAAGGCAAACTTCCCTTATCGAAAAAGAATCGTTCAGCAATAAACAATCTGTTTCCCAAAAGAAGTCTTCCGCTGAAGAACGAATCCCCTTTCGTGTCATGAGCTGGAATGTTGAAAACCTCTTTGATACTCACCACGACACACTAAAGAACGATAACGAATTTCTCCCCGACGCTATCCGTCACTGGAACTACACCAAGTACAAGAAGAAACTGGCTGATATGGCCCGTGTCATCACTGCCGTCGGTGAATGGAATCCACCCGCCCTTGTAGGTCTTTGTGAAGTAGAAAACGACAGCGTACTACGTGACCTCACACAACGTTCTCCTTTAAAGGAACTGGGGTATCGGTATGTTATGACAAGTTCTCCCGATCTGAGAGGGATTGATGTCGCTTTATTATATCAACGTGACCTATTCAAATTATTATCTTTCCGGTCTATCCCCATTCCCTCATTCAAGCATCATCGCCCCACAAGAGATTTACTGCACGTCAGCGGACTATTATTAACCGGAGATACACTTGATGTAATCGTCTGCCATCTGCCTTCCCGGTCCGGTGGAGCCAAGGAATCAGAACCTTACCGGCTACACGCCGCCCGAATACTACGCACAGAAGCCGACAGTCTGCTGAACATCCGCCTTCATCCGCAACTGGTCATCATGGGAGATTTCAATGACTACCCAACCAATAAATCCATCAAAGAGATATTAGAAGCTACTGCCCCCAAACACTCAGTCACCTTCCCCAATCCCCGAAAACTCTACCATCTGCTTGCCCGAAAAGCAACATCCCGCCATTTTGGCTCCTATAAATATCACGGAGAATGGGGATTGCTCGACCATTTGATTGTATCCGGCAATTTACTCGATGCTTCCTCTAAATTCTTCACCGGTGAAGACAAGGCAAATGTTGCCCGTCTCCCCTTTCTATTAACTGAAGACAAGAAATACGGTGACGACGAACCTTTCCGTACCTATAAAGGAATGAAATATCAGGGAGGAATCAGTGATCATCTTCCTATTTACGCAGATTTTGAACTAATTATATACTAGCCGAAAGAGTTTTTTATGTTAATAAACGGGGTTCGATACAAAATTTACTTATTTTTGCAGGGTTTACAGCATTTACAAAAAAATACCCCCAATGGAAACCTTTGACGAAAAACAACTTCTGAAGGCTATTAGCGAAGGAGATGAGAAAGCCTTTAAAACTTTCTTCCTATACTACTATCCCCGCATCAAAGGGTTTATCAACGGACTACTGCAATCGCAGGAAGAGGCCGAAGATTTATCGCAGGACATCTTTCTTACGTTATGGAACAACCGCTCATCTCTCCATACCATCAATAACCTTAAACCTTATCTTTTCCGCATTTCCAAAAAATGCGGTATACCGGCACATCGAACGCGCACTACTGTTCAGGAACTATCAGCAGAAAGAAACTGAAAAGTATAGCCCGCCACAGGAAAGCAACGAAACAGATGACACCATCCATCTCAAAGAACTCGAACTATTGGTGACAATGGTTGTAGAAAAAATGCCTCCGCAACGACAGAAAATATATAAGATGAGCCGGGAATCAGGAATGAACAACGAAGAAATAGCCCGCGAACTAGGCATCAACAAACGAACAGTAGAGAACCACCTTTTCACAAGCACTTACCGACATCCGAAAAATATTATTCATAACCTTTATTCTATTTTTCTAAAAAAAAGTAGCATAGAGACTGTGCGTAATTAATCAGTTACGTATCTTATATATGTAACCACACCTAAAATGCGCTAATATGTCGAACGCTCATAAAATAATTAAAAACTTTACTTCCGATAAGTTCAGTCCTGAACTTAAAGAGAAGTTATGGAAATGGCTTGTC
>ENA-OQIG01000941-OQIG01000941.1-human-gut-metagenome-genome-assembly--contig:-NODE-941-length-14409-cov-1.829226_pt1 | contig 14409 bp, 19 predicted proteins | sample MGYA00242576_ERZ504741 | MGnify/ENA primary metagenome ERZ504741 (study PRJEB26092, sample SAMD00036436) | human gut metagenome | host: Homo sapiens | study: EMG produced TPA metagenomics assembly of... | reverse complement strand
TCCAGATCTCCGTCACGGAGCGGGTTCTTGATTGGTTCCGTAGGCTTCCGGTCACGATGCGGCCATTTCCTTTGAGCTTGCCCTGCCCTTCCTCATAGGCTGCTTGGATAGCCGCTTTCACCTTTTCCACGGTCTTCGTATCAGACTTGGGGATGATGAGGCTCACGCTGTACTTGGGGGTTCCTCCGTTGATGGATTTGGGTTCCCAGACGTTGGCGTAGGACCAGCGGGTATTTGCTCCGGTAATGACTTTGCAAGGATTTACATAATGTTTCATTGTTCGTTCCTCCTTAATTTTCACTGCTAAAATCTTCTGCCGCGGTATGCATAGCCGGGCGTTTGTCCGATTCCGGTACCAAGACCGGTTTGCCTTGGGGCTTTTCAATGAGGCCGGACAGAAGTTCATCAAACCTACGTTTCCCCAGAAGGTGGGTCAGGGCTGTGATGCCCATGAGTTTCTTTTCGTAGGGAGAGTATCCGGCTTCCTCCACTTTGGCGGCCACCGCATTGTCGTCTACATAACGGCGATTGGAGCGCCCTTCCACCAGTTTCCAGCCAGTCCATGCCTTGCCGGATAGAGCCTGCTGCAGGGCATAGTCCTTAATGTCACCCACCAGGCTACAAGGTCATCGGCCTTTTCCAGCACTGCTTCTACTTCTGCGTCACGGAGAGTGGACGGCATGGCGAAGTCATACCTGGCAAGTTCCAGGTTATACTCTGCCCGTTTCCGGCAGGTGGCCCTGATCTTGCAGAACCGGCAGTGCTCACCGGCTTTGTACTCCCCTTCGCCTTTAGCCGCCAGAGCAGCCGTGGGTTTGAGGACTTTCTCCGCCCATTGGAGCAAGTCGCCTTTAGTCATTTCGTAGGTACTGACATTGTCCCGTCTTGGCTGGAAGATGGTCATGGAGACCCTTTGGATATCGTAAATCCCGTCGAAGAGGTCCAGTGCCCCCAGGGCATAGCACATCATCTGGGGATTCTTCTCCGCACTGACTTCCACACCAAGCCCGTGCTTGTAGTCGATGACGGTCAGGGTATCGTCCGCCACAATGACACAGTCTCCTGTACCGAATCCGTCCGGCACCCATTTCGAAAAGTCCAACCGCTGTTCTACAAGGACGATGGGATCCTTGCACTCTTTCTTTGCTTCCGCAAGCCGCTCCATGACGAATTGGGCATAGTCGTCCGTGCATTCAGCCATTTCCTCGCTGTAATAGTCGAGGGTCCCCGTAGTTCTGGGCCTTCCTGCCAGGGCTTCCTTCACCTTGTATTCGCAGAGAGTATGAGCATCCGTACCCTCCCGGGCAAAGTCGCTTGTGGTGTCCGGCCGCTTAGCACACTCCAACGCGGAAGGCGGGCAGGCCAGCCAGCGGTAGCTGGACGAGGCGGAAAGAATCGCATGCTGCTTATCCGGCATGGCTGATCTCCTCCAGTTCCTTCATGAAGGCTTCATAGTCTTCCGGCTTTACGCTGGAGAGTTTTTCCGCCCCATATTTTTCAATAAGGCTTTCACTTCTGCCGTGAATCCCTGACGGGACTTGTCAGCCGCCGCTTTCCGAACTTCTTCAAAAGAAAGGGCCTTCCGCTCCGGAACCACCTTTTCCGGTTCTGCTGTTCTATTGTTCATCTCGTTTTCCAGAGCTTCTACAATCCGCAGCAGGGTCTTTGTGCAATTGGCCATTTCGTTCGCCAGATTTTCAAGATTGTCCTTCGTCACCTTAGTTTCCTCCTTCGTTAATTTCCCTGATGGCCAGTTCCTCTACGGAGTCGCCTGGCACGATGATGGTTACTTTTTCCTTCCCACCCAGCAGGAACCGCAGAATCCGTTCCCGCACGGACACAGATCGTACGGCAGCGATATGCCCACCACCCTTTGCCGCAGAAACGCTGATGCTAACTCTTTGCTTCATGGCTTTTCCTCCTTTCTGAGGGTTAGTATCGTTTTCCCCTTCCACTCTTTAGCCTTGGGAGAGTGGATTTTCTGACGGTTTCTCCAAAAAAATTTAAATAATTTTTCTGGGCAATGCAAAAAAACCGGTATGAGAAGCTGCCATGGCTCCTATACCGGCTAAGGTTTTTTGATCGATCTTGAGACAAAAAAATAAGAGGCCCGTCACTTGGACGTTCCTCTGCAAAGTATAAATTTTTATTTCTTTAATTTCTGCCCCTTTAGTCGTTTACACTAGTAAATCCCCAAGCGGTATGTTTCCATCAACTGTCTTCCAGCATTTATTTCCACTTAAAGAAGTACCATTGAGGAAAGCTAAAGCAGCACTCTGGGATTTGAAGGAAACATCTACTTGCAATACACGGTCAATAATCTTGCCTTCTTTTTCCAGTTCCATTCTTTCTTGTTTAACAGAATCCGAAGATTTAAAATTGGGTGATACATCCTTAGACAGCGTAGCCCCTGCCTTCACTCTTGTTTCTCTTGGCTGCGTATTGCCTGTGTGAATCTCGATTTCAGCCGTTGCCTTCACACCTTGTTTGCTGTTTACAAACTGAAAAAGCGTTTTCTGTTTTTGGGGTCCAGGCGCACCAGTTGGAGGTTTCGGTTGTACAAATCCATCAAAGATAGATCCCGGAAACATCGAAATATAATGCTCGATGTCTTTGATGTAATCTTCGCAAGTATGAATTTGTGCAGCTCCAAGATGACAATGATCTTTTCTGTATTTCGAATTGCAGTTTTCCTTGGCCGGAGTTGTGGTCAGGCACTTCGGATAGTGAGCATGGACATACTCACACATAGCGTTTTCAATGAACAAAAGCTCATTTGTGGTGATGGTAAAATCGGCAAACTTAAAGGCAAGCACGGTATGCCATGACTTGTCAATGTCAGCAGAATGCTTATTCAATATTCTCTTTTGAAGAGTATCCAACCCGGTCTGCCCTACATAAACCGCATCAGTACCGACAAGGAGAAAATAAATTCCCGTGCCATCCAGCTCTGTATCAAAGTCATGCATTGCTTTCCTGCTGACGCGGACTGCCGTAAATTTTGATGAATCACTGCTCATCGTTACGGTCCCCTTAAAAGTCCCGTCTGCCAAATAGATTTTTAACCCGTGCATTTAATATCCACTTCCCCGTATGTTAACAATTACAGTCCCAATTTTGCATCTTTATGCAAGTTCTAGTCTTTAAATTTTTAGATTGCGTTCATCAAGCTCCATAGTTTCTGATAAAAAACCACTACTTCTATCTACTACTTTCTATCTACACAATAACTATTATAGAAAGATTTTCATAAATCCATTTTTACCTGATATCCGGATTTTTCTGCAGTTCCAGATATTCATCATAAGACATTCCTTTCCCGCCGACCAGAGTTTTTCATTCCGGCAGAATCAAAACCGATAAAAAGCCCCGATAATGATTCCTAGCTTCGAGCCAGAAAATCTCAATTTATTGCTTCCCAGCGTTCCTGCTCTGAAATGCTCTTCGGGGCGGACACCTGGTATTTCGCCTTTCTTTGCAAACTTTTTCAGTACGTTTGCCATCACAAGTTCATATTACCGTTCCACACTTTTGTCTCCCCTGCTTTGTAAGTGCAGCACAGGCTGCCAGACATACGCTGCAAAGGGATTCGGCGGCAAAATTTTACTATGGCATTCTCCCGAGCTTTTCTTTGTTTGAAAAAAGCAGTTATAAACACAGAATCAGTAAATGCTTACAATATCGTCAAAATCATAATCACAATCTTAAATAGGGTGGAAAATTCCAATACCCTCGAGACAATTCCCAATCATCAGTGTTTTCGAAAGGAAGCCACCCTTCCACACCGTCTGCATTTCTTACACATAGCCATAAATCGGCATGAGTGTAAATATTGTTTCTACCAGTTTTTACATATTCAATTTGACCGTTTTCACCAAGTACCGAATAGACACCCTCTCCATGATAGGAAAGAAAACCGTAGAGTTTACCTCTATAATTATAAAGATAACGACGAGGATACGTATGAAGTTCATAATCAATTATCCGAACCGGCTCTTCTGCCCTATATTCCAACTAAGGGACTGCCAAGAATCGGGTAAGTCATAAGCGTCATTGTATGTTTTGGAATGACTTGACTTTGCATAAGATTGGTAGAAGCTTCTCCATCTATAGCATGATGAATCACATACATTGTAGGAAAATTTTCAGAAGGAAAATATCCTGCTTCAACCTGCTTATTTTCAGCCATTTTTTTCAGTGCATTATGAATCATTTTTGCAATCGCATGCCCATAAGAGCAGTTCCAAAAGTTTTCATCTTCCTTACTGCCATCAATGTAAGTAGCAAAAGTGGTATTGCCATTTACTTTCAAAGCTCGAATATAAATACCGTGATAACTCCATGGTAAGGCGTCAAGTTCACTTATGTTTTCCGAATACATACAACTATAAGACTTGAATTGAATTGTCATACCCTCATTATCAATATAAATCACCCCGGCCGACTCCAAATCAACAAAAGATCCACCCCACTGCCCATGCTCCAAAATGGATAGTTCGAATTTCCCTGCCAACAGGGATTGCCATCCACATCCTGGACAACACGGGCTTCTGTCCTTCCTGGAAACAGCCATGTAAAGCAACACATACAGAGAATATAAATTGTGAATTTTAATATATATGAGAATTTCATTTTTTCCTCCTTCTGCTTGCCTTATACACCGCCCTCATGCCGCATCATTTCAGCCCAAATACTTCTTTCAGCTTGTCCTCCAGATTCCCTTTTTTGGCATACTCTAAGGTATCGCAGAGCACAATATGATGGGTATCGATCTTGATTTTATCGCTGAAACCAAGAATGAAACGAAGACAAATCCGGTAAATAATTTCTGTCGGAGCGCAGCCATAGACCTGCTTGGCAAAAATATGGTTCAGGCGTTCTTTATCATCCGGATAGAGCGCTTTCATTCGGGGACTCTGGAAAAGCCGGGTGACGATTTCCGTAATGTACATTCCGGATTTCATGTAAAGATCTGCAAAGGTATAGTCCGGATTGTCGAAACAGCCGGGATTTTCCTTTTCCAGCCGGTCCACCATATCTTTGACAACTCGTTTAGGCGTGAAGATCTGGTTGGTTTTCTGTGGCGGAATGTAGTCAAAAATATCTTTCGTCATTTTGGCATCAAAGTAATCCGCCAGTTCTGACCGCCGTTTCATAAATTCAAGCACGGCATCGTTGAAAACCACTTCATCGAACAAGTGCCGTCGAAATGCTTCTTGTGGGCTTCATCCGAATTTCCTTGCCCTTTTCATCCTTTTGGTAGTAATCTCCCCCATCCCGCAGCATGCGGAACTGATCAAGAGTTACTCCTTCGCCTGTCAGAGGATTGACCGTTACTTCCCAAAATACATCCGCAGGAACCAATGAATCGAAATTGGCCAGTGTAGTCTTTTCATCCCCATAGGCCATTAGGAAAGCCGGATGGTACGGGAAAACCCGCGCAGATGATCACGGACACTGCCTTCAATGGATTCTTTCTTCCGGTTCAGTTTATCCGTCTCCACCGTTTCCACAATAGTTTGGGCTACCGTTTTGACAGTTTCTTCTTTTTTCATCGTTTGCTGGATACGCGACACCATTTCTTCGTAACCAGCCTGCCGTTTCTGAGCAAAGTCTTCATCAATTTTTGTAATTTCGCTCATGGAAGCCCCTTGCTTCTGGGCATCCTCCATTTTTTCCTCCCGCTCTTTGGCAAGCTGATTATCCTTGATTTTGTAGTCACCATATTCTTTATTGACGATATTGTCCGTTGTTGCCTGGATCTTACGCTCCAGCTGATTCTGGGTGGACTTTCTCAAATCCCCACCGTACTGCTTCCGTGCAGTATCCATCAAGGTATCGGTAAGAGGCTTGCTAAATTTTTGCCGCAGCTCATCCAGCTCATTTTGGGAGGATCCACATGAACGTCATGTTCTTCTTGGATCTGAGCAACTGTATTATTCAAATCATCCTCAATATCCTTATATACCTTGTCACCAAAGACTCCGGCCGCAGTGCCAATGACCTGCTCCGGGGGAATGGAAACATCCCCATTCGAATCCAGATTCAGTTTGGTGGCTGTATCATCTGTTACTCCCGTGTCCCCCAGTTTTCTGGGTTCTTCGAGAGGCTGCATATTGTTGATTGCATCAATGAGTTCCTTCGGCGCCCCAAAAATACCGGAAATGTTGGCAAAAAGGAAGTTGGACATAAAACCCCGTTCCACCACTTCTTTGGCATGGATGTGCCGGGGAATGGTCAGGACGGACGCGGCGTCCAGTTCTACCATACTACCCTGGTCATCTTCCCCATAGACCGGGAAGAAGTTCAGCAGCTCGCGAACATTCTTCTTCCGCGTCTCGATATCCCCTTTATCTCCCGATGTTTCCGGGCTCAGGTCGTTGGCAAATTTTTCAAAGATGGTCAGGGTCCGTGCCGGGTCAAAGTCGAATACGTAGGCATTCTTTTTCCGGAAGGAATTTCCGTCTTTATCATGGAAAAGACAGGGATTCTGAGCCGGAAGGCTGCCTGCATATAAAGTGCTGGGCTGGCCATATTGGAAAGCATCAGCACAGCCGTCCATTCCGGAATGGTAACCCCCGTTGTCAGTTGTCCCACAGAAAGGGTAATGGTTTTATCGCATTTCTGGATGGCGTCTTTCACCCGATCAAAAGCTTTCTCGTTGGCATCGTCATCGTCCAGTTTGCCGTCCCCTGCCGCCAGGATGATTTCATAATCCTTGAATACAGGATGCAGCTTAAGTTTTTTTGCCAGGGCTTTAGCGCTGGCTACCCGGTTTAGCAGCCAGAAGGTATGCTTCAGTTCATTCCGCAGTTCCGGCGTTGAAAAGGGGAATTTTTCCTGTCGGGTCAAAGCATCCAGGAATTTATTTACATCTTCATCATGGATAAATTTTCCCGATTCATTGGTCAGGAAGAATTCGTTCAAATCAAAAGCATACTCCTCGATATCATGGTCGGCCAGTTCAATCCCCCGGCTTACCTTGTCCCGAACGATTTCTGACATCTGGTAAGTGAAGAGGTTTAAGCAAGGCAAATTCTCATAGGGATTTTCGATTTCACTGGAAGCATCCCAATCCTGCTTTTTCTTCTGCTCATCCGCATAGGTCCAGTTGAAAATAGCATCTTCCGGGAAAAGGTCATTGGCCAGGGCTTTGAATGGTGTGCCTGACAAATGCAGGGTGAATTTCCGGCGAATATGGTTGAAGGCTGCATCTGTTTTAAGAGTATCCACTCCTTCATGGGCTTCGTCGATGATAAGGATATCCCACTGCCACGCCGTGTTCGACACTTACTTCCGCCAGCTTGTCATATTGACCTCCAAAATACACTGAGCCCTTCAGATCCTGCAAACTGACGAATTCAATGCATCCTTTAAATTCATTTTCCGAGTCTGACAGTTTCTCCAGATAAGCCTCCCGACTGTAGACATACTTCCGATCTTTAATTCCATCCACATTGCTGACGAATAAATACCCGGACTGAGGCCAAAGAACGTTTCGTAATCCGAATACCAGGAATTAGCAATGGCTGGACGGTTCGTCACAATCAGGATATTCTTGGCTCCCATTCTTTTGCACAAGTCGTAGGCAGAAAGGGTCTTGCCAAAGCGGGGTTTGGCGTTCCACAAAAATTTGCCATTCTCGTGGGACTGGAAATAAGCCAAAGTCATTTCCACAGCCTGGTTCTGTTCTTCCCGCAGAACATAGGGAATAGCTGCCTTTTCCGTATCTCCGGCTTTAGGATTGCGTGATTCTGGGCAAAGTCGATAAAGTCACTTTTAGATTGATTTGGCGAAATCTGGAACCATTCTGTACCTTGCCGCCGGATAACACCAAGTTTCTTCAAATAGGCATGGAAGTCTTATCCGTAAACGTCCCATACGGTTCCGTCATGTAAGCTGCCCGCATATGCCACCAGGTCTTGTGAGAAATCCCCGCCGTATGGAGCTGTTCTTTGATCCGGGTTTCTACGTCCCGTTCGGTAAAGCCAATTTTTGTCCAGCCTTCATGATCCGGTACGCCCGGCGTCGTATAAGCGTAGCATTGAGGAACAACAGGAGAAGTGGTTTGAATCTTAATTGCTGCCATCTCAAGCCATCTCCTTTACGTGCGATTCAATAAAATCAATCTCTTTTTCATCCAGCCCATACTTGCGGTAGAGCTGCAAATCAATTTCATGGATAGATTTAGACCAGTCGATATCGGAAGCTAAAGTAAAATCTTGGATGGGAACATAAGCCCACTTATCTTTAGTATTATCTTGAGTTATTTTAAGAACTCCAAGCAATACTCTAGCGAATTTAGTTTTAATGTATTTAAGACAATGAGCAGCTGTTTCATTATCATCAAAAGGACTATCGATAGAAATGTTTCAGTTGCCCCGATTAGGGTTCCCCGATTAGGGTTCCCCGATTAGGGGTGTAGATAACACTTCTCCTAGTGCACCACTTCCATTGGCTTTCGGTATAAAAACCTTATATTTATAAAAACTTTCTGGAACATCTTGATAGTCTTTTCTTCCCCAGTAATAAACGCGCTTATTTGAAACTAAACCTAAAAATTTAACATATTCATTACCATCATTTGGAATCTTATCAAAAAACACAATGTCCCTTAGCTTTTTAAAAGCACCAGCTCCAACGTCTTTTTTATGTCCTTTAGATTGTATTTCTACAATTTCCGGATGTTCAGATAAAGCTTTGTCCGATAGTTTATAAACGCCTCTTCCTGAGATTATGCTGTTTATAGACGTGTCAGATAACGCTTCTACTTTTTGAGTGATTGAATTTAGTTCAGAAAAAGAAGTAAAATATCTCAATAGGATGATATGTCGATTTTAAATCATGATAACTAATTGCAACGCCTCCCTTAATATCAGTATTAGGAAACACTTTCGTACAGTTAGGCTCGTAATATAGTATTTTAAAATGAGAATCGTGAAGCATTTTTTCGTTCCAAGCCTTAGGTGTGCTGCCAGCATTAAAAAGGAAACGGGCTGGATGAATTAACTCTACTTTATCAGATACTTCAAATGCTGCATCCATAAATTGATTGTATACAGGTTTAGCAAAATTTCCGTTATCTCCCGAATTACTAAAATCATCGTTATATGGTGGATTCCCAATTACAAAATCAAACAATTTTTTTCCCATGGTTACCACTCCTTTAATTTTATGAACAACACAGAATTATCCCGCCGCCAATCATAGATTTTACAAGGAACTGCCTCCCTTTTTTCCGTATCAACTGACGCTGTTTCTACATCAAACAGATCTATCTGATGGTAAGGTTCATAAGGTTTCCCCAATGGCACTGTATCTTTAAGTCCATCCATCTGCCACAGATTCCATACAATTCGATTAGCTACGCCTTGCAACAACTTTCCATTCGGGTTTTCTCCCCAACGGTTCCGGTAGTACTCAATAAAGGTCAATAACAGATTGATCCGACCAATAAGCAGGCTGTCACCCTGATATTCATAACCGTAAGATGCTTCAAAAGCCCGTAAAGTCCATTTGATCCAATCCTCGTATTCCGTGGTATTTTCGTCTACAACACGGAGTTTGCGGTCCAGTTGACCAATCCGCTGAGTAAGCGGAAGAATCGGTTTTCCCGTTGCAGCGTCGTACCGGGAAACCAGATACGGAGCTTCCCCGCTGGTGATTTCCAGCCGCCGAGAATCCACATAGCGCTGCCACAAAGGAATTTTCCGCCCTTTTTGTGCTGGAAATTCAATGGGGCCTTCCACCGCCGTCCAGGTATGGTCCGGATTTTCCACATTAAAAATCTGTTTTCTGCCAAACCAAACCTCATCACAATCATTATTCATTTTGTTGCACAGCCAGGCGGGAGTAAAGACCTCTGCTTTTTTACGGGTCCGCTCCTGCTGTGCTTCCAGGGACTTTTGGATCCTGGGCTGGATGATGTCTGCATGCTGCAAAAGACGAAACCGCGTAATCTGTTCCTTATCCTGGAAGCCTTCCCCCAGTTCTTCATAGGAATCAGTGGCCCATATGATATTCCGTTTGGTCGATTTATCCTGTAACAGCAAGTCCAGCAAATTGACTACAGGGCTGCTTGAAATATCAATTAAATTATTCACTGGCAGCCTCCTTTTGCCTTCATTTGGGTCATATGCGTAACATTCCCTTTCACGAGAATTATATTTTTATATTTATATTATTATAAGAAAGCCCTTGTAAGCCATCAACCAACATACTTTCTATCTGTTTGAACTCTGATAAGCCAAAATTCCCTTAGCTTCTTCATAATTAATATTTAGTACTTTCGTTAATAGTTTATATAAGTCGGTCATTGTCGGCAGGTAAACATTATCCCTAAAGCTAAAATATTGTTGTTTTGTTAACATTATATTCAAGTATAAAGCTGCATTTATTTTTATATTTGTAAAGATTTCTATTCCACACTGTTCAATTCCTTCTCTTGCACCATATTCTTCTAAAGAGTACCCCATAATTCTCTATAGATTCATCCGCTATATCCATAAATTGTTTAAATCTTTCAGAGTGTCCATCTTTAAGAGGATTGGCCAAAATTTTAATATAATCCTCAAAAATCATATTCCTCTCTTCCGATTCTCCATATTTTTCACAGCAAATATAATCAATCATTGCCATATTCACATGGAGCATCGATTCGAATAAAATATCTGCAATATCTCCGTTTTGTTCCGTATCACTCAATACACTTGCAATCATATTGCGGATTTTATGGCCGACCAATAATTCGTTCCCAATAGTAACTAATCCGACAGCGTAAAATTTTGCTTCTTCCTGATCCATGACCCTTTCATCTCCTTTTTCTATTCGTTATTCTCGTTATTTATCAAAGAGTTTTTCACAAGATACTTCCGAAAAGCCGTCACCACCAACAGGTCCGCCGGCAGCCAATCCACAGCATCCAATTCATCAACTGATCCCCATCATCCCCGCAAACCACCGGTACGTCTCGTCCAGTTTCCACTTCTTCGATTCTCTGGGAAAATACAGGAGCATCCCTTTGCGGCTTCGGGTTAGGAGCACCCGGTACACATTTTCCAGAACCTTCCGCAGGTCTTTCAACCTGGATTGGTGGCCTTGGAATCCACCACCCATTTTCCATTTTAATTCCAGTACAGCGACAGAGCGATGCTTTGGGGATAATCATTGAACCAAAGATACTCTTCCCTACCTATAGTATTAGCTCCCCTCATTTTGATTTCCGACAAGCCATAGGCTTCCTTAAATTCATCAAGAGAGCTGTTGCAATCCAACAGGGTATTATCCAGTTTTCGATCACCCAACTTGTAAATGCGGATTTGCTGTACGATTCCATCCCGAATATCTAGCATCATCCCCAACCTGGTATAGGCATAGAGTACTCGACTGCTTTGCTGCTCCGTCAAATCTGGCTTCCCATATAATTCCACGACTTTTCCTGCGGGCATCCCCAGGTAAATCCCGCCTACTGATTCTCCATAAAGAGGGCCCTGACTCCGGGTATACAAAATGTCATTTATACGCAGATATTGATGATATGGATTATCCGCCGAACCCAGATTTTGAGCATTCAGCAGGATATTTGTCTCTTCCCCATCTTGCTGTACAATCATGGTGCAGCCAAAATCGCCGCCCCCTCCTGCCAGGTTATCAAATCCAACGATTTGTTTTCCGTTGAAAAGTCCACCATTGAAAGTAACAATGTCCGAAGGATTTTCTACCCCATACCAGGTCCCCTGCATATAATTCATGCGTCTCATCATATACTGGATGGGTGTTCTGGCAGCTGAAACGGGTGATGTACAGGACAGGAAAGCAAGGCTGATACAAAGTATGCTCATAACCAGGTTACGAATCACTTTCATTTTTCCGCTCCTCTTTTGCACATATATTTCCGAAATGCCGTCACCACCAGCTGATCTGCTGGCAGCCAATCCACAGCATCCAGTTCATCAAAGGAAAGCCACTTTTTCGCTTCGTGTTCCAATAGGATCAGGTTTCCTTTTTCCACTTTACAGATGAAGCATTCCATGGAAGATGGAAGGTGGGATAGTCGTATTCAACCGTGGTGAGAGGCTGTTCCACCCGGATGTCCGTAGCCAGCTCTTCCCGGATCTCCCGTTTGATGGCCTGTTCCGGAGTTTCCCCTGGCTCGATCTTTCCCCCAGGGAATTCCCATCCATCTTTGAATTCTCCATACCCCCGTTGGGTGGCCAGGACCTTATCCTGGTTGAGAATCAGCGCCGCCACAACCCGTACCGTTTTCAAAGCCATCTCCCCTTCTCCCTGCATATACAGTTATTATAACATAGACAGTGTGCAAATTTTGGAACTGCAATAAAAAAAGAACCGTGGCAGAGAGCTTCCCACCACGGTTTTCTTCATTTCCGCACCAAAGCCGCCAGCAGCACTGTCCCTATCCCGTAAGCCAGGTTCCGCTGGGCCTTCAGTCGTTTTTGTGTCCTATTGTTTTCTTTCTCGTACGCGGCTAAGGATTCGTTGGCAATCCGCAAGGATTCTTCCTGCCTGATCGAGGTCCTCTCCTAGTTCTTTTGAGCGAGAAAGATACTTTTTCTTTGGTAACCGCAAAATCATCCGGTGTACAACATATAAAGCAATAGGCCCTGCCGACTTTGATTGGCAGGCCTATTGCTTACTTGCATATATTCTGTACTTCTTTAGACCAGGGCATCACCTGCTGGAGCAGTTCCGGATGGATCTTGAAATCCATATTGGGCAGTTTTTCGAAAAGATAGGTCAGATAGGTGTATGGCTCCAGGCCATTGGCCTTACAGGTCTCGATGATGCTGTAAATCGTGGCACTGGCTTCTGCTCCTTTGGGAGAAGCGCTGAACAGCCAGTTCTTCCGGCCTATGGTAAAGTTCCGGATGGCCCGTTCACAGATATTGTTCGTCATGGCAGCTTCTCCATATTCCAGGTAGCACTCAACTGCTTCCTGTGGAGGAGAATATATTGGATGGCCTTGCCCAGCGGAGACTTCAGGCTCGGCTGCTCATCCATTTTCGTTTCCAGCCACGCAAAGTAAGCCTCCAGCTTGCTTTTTTCAAGCCGCCGACGTCCTTCTTTCCGTTTTTCCGGATCCAGTTCCGCCAGTTTCTTATCTTCGGCAAAGATTTCGCCCAGTTTCTGGATGGCTTGGCCGCAGGTGGTCTGGGCCACCTCTTCCTTGGGCATGTCGGCTGGGATGGCTTCGACGAACTTCCGCCGGGCATGCACCCAGCACAGAGCATGGACTTTGCAGGGGACCTTCTCATATCCTGCATACCCATCAGTCTGCAGGATTCCCTGATACCCCTCCAGGAACTTCCTGGCGAACTCCCCGCTCCTGCCTTGGCAGTACTGTAGATCCGTATCTTTTTCAGTTGTTCATATTCCCCATTGGTATACACCCACATGAAGGACTTGGTGGTGTTCTTCCGGTTCTGTTCATTCAGCACCTGGACCGGAGTTTCGTCCGCATGGATCACCGCCTGCTTCAGCAGCTCAGCCTTCATGACACTGACCAGGGGAGACAGCCAGTCCTGGGAAGACCGGATGATCCAGTTGGCCATGGTTGCCCGGGAAAGGGGCAGGCCGATATTCTTCCATTCCTGTTCCTGTCGGTGGAGCGGCACGGCCATCTGGTATTTCTGGACGATGACATGGGCTACGGCAGAAGCGGTGGCCATGGAGTTCTGCAGGACGCTGTGAGGCACCTGAGGCTTCTCCACCACAAAATGTTGCTGCTTCCGGCATTCCAGGCACTGGAAAGATTCCCGGTAGATGTCGATGATCTTGACCTGGGCAGGGATGAACTGCACTTCCGTGCGGATCTTCTCTTTTCCCATGGAGACCAGAGGACTGCCGCAGCGCTTGCAGATCCGTTCATTTTCCGGGAGAGTATACAGCTTTTCTTCATGAGGGAACTTTTCCAGCAGTTCGGCCCAATCCTGCTTCTGTTTCTTGCGCCGTTTGTGGGCCGGGACTCGATCTCAGGTTCCGGCGCCGATGGTTTGGCTTCCACTTCGGCTTCATTGAAGAGATTGAGCTGATCCGGATAGATCTTTTCCGCCTTTTCCGTGCGGGAACCGAAGACCGTGTGCCGCAGACCATGCAGCTGTTGTTTGAGTCTCTGGTTCTCCTCGGACAGACGTTCCACTTTCTGTTCCAGTTCCTTGATCTGTTCTTCGGTTCTCACTGATTCGGCCACGGTTCCGGTCTCCTTCGTTTCATGATGTCTCCATTATACCGGAGGAAAGAACCGAAATCCAGGAAATCCACAGACTTACTATTCCCACTTTTTTCAGATGGTCAGGGACGGATGGACTGTCTGCACCGCTTTTGGCTGATGGATGGAGAGCTTCTGTGAGCCAGCGGAGCTGCTGTTGGGAGAGTTCCACCAATCTTCGG
>ENA-OQIG01000940-OQIG01000940.1-human-gut-metagenome-genome-assembly--contig:-NODE-940-length-14422-cov-3.391745_pt1 | contig 14422 bp, 14 predicted proteins | sample MGYA00242576_ERZ504741 | MGnify/ENA primary metagenome ERZ504741 (study PRJEB26092, sample SAMD00036436) | human gut metagenome | host: Homo sapiens | study: EMG produced TPA metagenomics assembly of... | reverse complement strand
TGATTTGAAAAAATTGGAAAAATAAGGAGGGCATTACCATGGAAAGCTATTAAGCAGGAATTTATTGAATTTATGGTAGAAAGCAATGTATTAAAATTTGGAGATTTCACCTTAAAGAGCGGAAGAAAGTCCCCATTCTTTATGAACGCAGGCGCCTATGTAACAGGTACCCAGTTAAAGAAATTAGGTGAGTACTACGCAAAGGCTATTCACGACAACTTTGGTCTGGACTTTGACGTACTCTTTGGACCGGCTTACAAGGGTATTCCGTTAAGCGTTGCAACCACCATGGCGATCAGCGATTTATACGGAAAAGACATCCGTTACTGCTCCAACCGTAAGGAAGTAAAGGACCACGGTGATACCGGTATCCTGTTAGGAAGCAAGATCAAAAACGGCGACCGTGTTATGATCATTGAGGACGTTACCACTTCCGGTAAGTCCATTGAAGAGACATTCCCAATTATTAAGGCTCAGGGCGATGTAGAGATTAAGGGTCTCATCGTTTCCTTAAACCGTATGGAGCGTGGAAAAGGAACCAAGAGTGCTTTAGACGAGATCAAAGATCTGTACGGCTTCCCAACTGCAGCCATCGTTACCATGGCAGATGTAACAGAGTGCTTATACAACAAGGAATGCAACGGTCAGGTAGTGATCGATGATAAGATCAAGGCAGCTCTTGATGCATATTATGAACAGTACGGCGCAAAGAACGAATAAGAGCCGGAGGTAGTTGCAATATGGAGAGAGTATATAAAACAATGAAGGTTACAGGAGCCGGCTGTATTGCAGCAGGTGTTGTGATCCTGGTGACAGGTCTTGTGGTAGGCATTATTTCCATTGTCAATGGAGCGCTGCTTTTAAAACGCAAATCCGAAATTGAATTTTAGGATGCGGGGTCACAGATGATCAGAAACACAACTAAACGCCAGAAGATGGGATGGGTACTGTTTATACTGTACCTGTGCCTTCTGGCGTATTTCATGTTTTTTTCAGAGTCATTCGGACGAACGGATACAGACAGGGACTACGCCTATAACCTGATCCTTTTTAAAGAGATCAGCCGTTATTTCAAATATTATAATGTACTGGGATTTCCATTGTTTATGATCAACATTGTGGGAAATATCGTTGCTTTTGCACCCTTTGGATTTTTTCTGCCGGTCATCAGCAGAAGAAGCAAGAAATGGTATAATACAGTGACTTTTGGTTTTACCTGGAGCCTGATCTTAGAAACATTGCAGCTGATATCCAAAGTGGGCAGTTTTGATGTAGATGACCTGTTCCTTAATACACTGGGAGCAGCTTTCGGCTTTGGCTGTTACTGTCTGGTACAGCATATGCGATTACGTTACAGGAGGAAAATACATTGAGACAGATCGGAAACAAGGTTTCCTATGTGAAAAATCCCTTTGCAAAGAACAGTTTTTACTGTCTGGGTCTGGGAATCGCCTCCCTTCTTTTAGGTGCCTTAAGCATGTATTTTTCTGTTAAAAACGCAGGACAGGGAGGCTTAAATACAGGAGCCTACGGATTTTCCAGTATGGCAGCAGCCATTATGGGGCTCTGGTACGGCATCCTTTCCTTTACAGAAGATGACTGTAATTATATTTTAGCCAGGATCGGGATGGCTTTAGAGGGGATCATCCTTCTTGTCTGGGTCATCATTATATTTACCGGTATCTTCAGATAAGTGATACCAGGATCAAAAGGGCAAAATATAAGTATCAAAGCAGGCAGATGCGGATGTACAAGGAGGGAATACATTTTATGGATTATAGAACAATTTTACAGGAAGAAAACGATGCCGTAAGAGAACGGCTGGACCTTTCCATGGAGCGCGTGGCAGCCATGGGAGAAGATGATATCCGGCAGCCTTACGGCAATTATTTTAGATGCGTTTCCCGCTTTATATTAATGATCGGGGAACTGGTAAAAGAAAGAGAAGAGGGAAAAAAACTTTCTCTGCCTCAGTTACAGGAGCGAAATCACAGACTTTATGAAGATATTTTGCCTGAGCACTATGAGGTAAGCTTTGCAAACCCGGACTATGCGGTAAAAGAACTGGGAGAAGGCTACGGACAGATCTTATCTGCTCTTTATACAGAAATTCGTGGAGATATTGTCTATGCCTTTGAAATGCGCCTGGAAAATATCACGATCTTAAATGAAGTCTTTTTAGAGGTGTATAACCTGTTTGTCCAGGCATGGGAAGAAGGAACCGACCAGCCAAAAGAGCAGCAGATCAAAGATGCTTTTTACTGGTATGTCAGTGATTATTCAGACCTGCTGCTTCCATGGCGGATCAGGGAAGGACTGGACCCGAAACTTTCTTTTGCAAAAGATATCATTATGGAAAGTGACTTAAATGATCTTTCCTATTTATATGAGTTTGGTGAGTATATCTCAGAGTCTGAGTTAAAGCTGGCTGCTTTTATGAACACCCTTCCTCAGGAGACTGTGGATAAAATGGCAGATACCTATACAGAAGGTTACCGCAAAGGCTTTTCTGTTATGGGAAGAGACATTACCAAAAAGAAGACGGTGGTTGTAGAATATCAGCTTGGCTTTGAGCGGATGATCCGCAAAGCAGTGGAAAATTTCCAGAAAATGGGACTGGAACCCATCTTCTATCGTGCTGCTGTAGAGTCCTTAAACCGCAGACCAAACGGAAAACGAGGCTATTTTGGCGCTTCTGCCAACAAGCAGTATGATTATGATCACCGTTATGACAGCGCCCTTTATATGGGAAATGCCTTTAAAGAGAGAAAACTTTCTATTTTAAAGGCTGCTTATGAGCAGTACAGTGAGCTGGCTTCCTGGTGTGCCGGCCCTGCTGTAGTAGAGACCTTCGGGGAAGAAGGCTTTACACCGGTAAATAAGAAAACAGCCCTTGCTTTAAATGATCATCAGCAGGAGCTGACACTAGCTTATGCAAATGAGTCACGCCAGGTCATCAACCAGTATATGCCGGGAGATGAAACCAGCTTTACTATTATTGCTTTCCCGAAGCCGGAGATCGGACCGGATTTTGAGGACATTTTCCGTGAGACCATTGCCATCAACACACTGGACTACGAAAAATACCAGAAGATCCAGCAGAAGCTGATCGATGCCTTAGACAAGGCGGACTATGTGGAGATCACAGGACGGGATGGAAATGAAACTTCCATGAAGGTGCAGCTTCATACGCTGACCGACCCTGAAAAGCAGACTAATTTTGAAAACTGCGTATCCGATGTAAATATTCCGTTGGGAGAAGTATTTACCTCTCCTGTGCTTACAGGCACAGAAGGCCTTCTTCATGTAAAAGAGGTTTATGTGGAAGATTATCTCTTTAAAGACCTGCGTATGGTATTTAGACGGAAAAGTAACCGAGTTTGGCTGCGGAAATTTCCAGAGTCCAAAGAGCAGGGAAAAGACCTGGTAAAACAGGTGATCATGCGCGGCCACAGCTGGCTTCCGCTGGGCGAGTTTGCCATTGGAACCAACACCACAGCTTATGCGATGGCAAAGAAATACCAGATCGGCAGCAAGCTGCCTATCCTTATTGCTGAGAAAACAGGTCCACATTTTGCAGTAGGAGATACCTGCTACAGTTTTGCAGAAGACTCACCTATGTACAACCCGGACGGCAAAGAAGTGATCGCCAGAGACAATGAGATCTCCCTTTTAAGAAAAGAGGATATGTCAAAGGCATATTTCAGCTGCCATACAGATATTACGGTTCCTTATTGCGAACTGGGAGATATTGTGGCTGTGGGAAAAGACGGCAGCCGGATCACATTGATCAGACAGGGAAGATTTGCCTTAGAGGGAACAGAAGGTTTAAATGAGGCCTTAGATTAATATTTATTTCACAAAAAGTTCATTATTTTACTCTTGTAAAGAAGAGTGGATTTAGGTTATGATTAAGAGTAGCCTAAAATGCACATGTTTCAGTATAAGTACTGAAGAAAGCATTCAGGACGTTCGCACTGCGGGCGTCCTGTTCTTATTGTTTACAGAAAGGAGTATTTTACCTACTATGCTAAAAGTTTTATCAAAATGCATCCGTGAGTATAAGCAGGCATCCCTGAAAGCACCTTTGATGGTATCCCTGGAAGTGGTAATGGAGTGTATCATTCCGTTTATCATTGCCCAGCTGGTAAACCGAATGAAGCAGGTGCCGGTTTTAGGGAGATCGCCATGTATGGTCTGGTGTTGGTTGTTATGGCAACACTTTCCCTTATATTCGGTATCGCAGCAGGTAATGCCTGTGCCACTGCTTCCTGCGGATTTGCAAAGAACGTGAGAAAGGACCTGTTCTATAAGATCCAGGACTTTTCCTTTGAAAACATTGACCGGTTTTCATCTTCCTCTTTAGTTACCCGCCTGACTACAGACGTAACCAATGTACAGATGGCCTATATGATGATCGTCCGCATTGCCATCCGTGCACCACTTATGCTTATTTTTGCTTTTGCCATGGCCTTTATCATGGGCGGCAGAATGGCATGTATTTTTATCATTGTAGTGCCCATACTGGGAATTGGCCTTTTTTCCATTATCCGTCTGGTCATGCCGCTGTTCCGTGCTGTATTTAACAAATATGATGCTTTAAATAATTCTGTTCAGGAAAATATTAAGGGCATCCGTGTTGTGAAATCTTATGTGCGGGAGGAGTATGAAAAAGAGAAGTTTGACCGCGCAGCAGAAGATGTGTGCGGTGATTTTACCCGTGCAGAAAAGATCCTTGCATTTAACAATCCGCTGATGCAGTTCTGCCTGTATACAGTTACGATCTTTGTGCTGTCTTTTGGTTCCTATACCATTATCACCAGCCGGGGACTGGATCTGGATGTAGGACAGTTTTCCGCTCTTTTAACCTATAGTTTCCAGATCTTAAGCAGTCTTATGATGGTGTCCATGGTCTTTGTTATGATCACACTGGCTTCTGAGTCTGCAAAGCGAATCGTAGAAGTCTGGAAGAAAAGAGCAGTCTGGTAAATCCGGAAAATCCGGTTTACGAGGTAAAAGACGGTTCTGTTGATTTTGAAAATGTAAGCTTTAAATATTCTAAAAAGGCAGAGAGAAACGCTCTGGAGAATATTAACCTTCATATTAATTCCGGTGAGACTATTGGTATTATCGGTGGAACCGGTTCTTCCAAGTCTACTTTGATCCAGTTGATCTCCCGTCTGTATGATACCACAGAAGGTGTGGTAAAGGTGGGGGAAGAGATGTAAGGGAATATGACCTTAAGACACTGCGAAACCAGGTTGCTGTTGTTTTACAGAAGAATATCCTGTTTTCAGGTACTATTGAAGAAAACCTGCGCTGGGGGGATAAAAACGCCACTCCAGAGGAAATAGCCCATGCCTGCAAGCTGGCCCAGGCAGATGAATTTGTTCTCCGTTTCCCGGATAAGTACAAGTCCTACATTGAACAGGGCGGTGCTAATGTTTCAGGTGGCCAGAAACAGAGACTTTGTATTGCAAGAGCACTTCTTAAAAAGCCGAAGATCCTGATCTTAGATGATTCTACCAGTGCAGTAGATACAAAGACAGATGCAATGATCCGGAGCGGATTTAAGGAATTTATCCCTGAGACTACAAAGATCATTATCGCACAGCGTATTTCATCTGTTCAGGAAGCCGATCATATTATTGTAATGGATGGCGGAAAGATCCAGGCAGTTGGAAATCACGAAGAACTGATGAAAGCCAGCCCGATCTACAGGGAAGTATATGAATCACAGAACAAAGGAGGCGGTCAGGATGAAGAATAATGGAAAAGCCATGGCAAAGGCTGGAAAAAAGACGTTTTTGCGCCTGATCCGCACCATTTTCGGATTTTTCCCGGTGCTGATGCCTCTGGTACTCATAGGTATTTTATTTAATGCTATTGTAGGTTCTATTCCGGCAGTTTTTATGCAGAAGGTTATTGCTGTGGTAGAACAGAACTGGCAGTCCGGTGACTGGAATGGCTGCAAGGATGAGATCCTGCGTTATACAGGTATACTTCTTACACTTTATGGTCTGGCGCTGGCGGCTTCTATCTTCTATAACCGGAAAATGGCTGAGATCACTCAGGGAACTTTAAAGAAGCTGCGTGAAAAAATGTTCAACAGTATGCAGGATTTTCCTGTAAAATATTTTGACACTCATAATCATGGGGATATTATGAGTTACTACACCAATGATATTGACACGCTGCGTCAGCTGATCTCCCAGAGTATTCCGCAGTTTTTAAATTCTGCTGTTATGGTAACTACAGTATTCTGCGTCATGCTTTACTATAGTATCTGGATGGCACTGGTGGTAGTTGCAGGTGTTGTGCTCATGCTGCATATTATAAAGAAAGTAGGGGGAAGTTCTGCAAAATTCTTTATCCAGCAGCAGAAAGCTATTGGTAAGACAGAAGGTTTTGTGGAAGAAATGATGAATGGCCAGAAGGTCATTAAGGTGTTCTGCCATGAAGAAGAAAGCGAAAAGGCTTTTGATGCTATTAATGATGAGCTGTTCCATGTGTCTGAAACAGCTAATAAATACGCAAATACCCTGGGACCGATCTTAAACAATATCGGTAACCTGCTGTATGTGGCAGTAGCTCTTGCCGGAAGCTTATTCCTGATGTTTAAAGTGCCTAATTTAAGCATTTCCCGATTACCATTTTCTATTAGTATCGTAGTGCCGTTCTTAAACATGACCAAACAGTTTGCAGGAAACATCAACCAGGTTTCCCAGCAGATCAATGCCGTTGTCATGGGTATGGCAGGCGCGGAGCGTATTTTTAGCCTGTTAGATGAAAAGCCGGAGGAAAATGAAGGATATGTAACACTGGTAAATGCAGTGGAAAATCCTGACGGAACTCTTTCAGAGCACAAAGAACGTACCGGTGTCTGGGCATGGAAACATCCCCACAGTGACGGAACGGTTACTTATACGAGGCTGACAGGTGATGTACGTTTTGAAAATGTAGATTTTGGTTATGATCCTGGTAAGACAGTTCTTCATAACATTACACTGTATGCAGAACCTGGCAGAAGGTAGCTTTCGTAGGCGCTACCGGTGCGGGAAAGACTACCATTACCAACCTGATCAACCGTTTTTATGATATTTCCAGTGGAACCATCCGTTATGACGGTATCAATATCAGCAAGATCAAAAAGTCAGATCTTCGCCATTCCTTAGGTATCGTTCTTCAGGATACCAACCTGTTTACAGGTACTGTAATGGAAAATATCCGATACAGCAACCCGGATGCAACAGATGACGAGTGCATCGGAGCAGCAAAACTGGCTGGTGCCCATGACTTTATCACCCGTCTGCCGGAAGGCTATGAGACAGTGATTACCGGAAATGGTGAGAATTTATCTCAGGGACAGAGACAGCTGATCTCCATTGCCAGAGCAGCCGCTGCAGACCCGCCAGTTATGATCTTAGATGAGGCAACATCCTCTATTGATACACGTACAGAGGCTATCGTACAGCGGGGAATGGACGCCTGATGCAGGGACGCACTGTATTTGTCATTGCACACAGACTGTCCACAGTACGAAACTCTGATGTGATCATGGTACTGGAACAGGGCCACATCATCGAGCGCGGCAGCCATGATAAGCTGATCGAGGAGAAAGGAAAGTATTATCAGCTGTATACTGGGGCGTTTGAGTTGGAATGATAGCGCGGGTTTGTAAATAGGATTTATAGATTTGTGAGAAAAAATGTTCGCTCGGAGTCTTTCTGTGCCTGATTTTGTGAGAAGATTTTTTGTCAGTTGTGCCCAGATTTCTGAGGCATACGCGGCGCGTATGTTGATGAAATTTGGGTGCGACTGGCGGAAAATCGGCCACAAAGGCAGGTGCATGAAAGGCTTCGAGAGGACATATAGAAAAGGGGGAAGGCAGATGGTTGAAAGAAAAGCGTTCTTAAAAGCCTACAACATTGACGAAGACGATTTTAATGCAGCTGACATTTCCTGGGAAGAGCTGGCAGCAATCTATGATGATTATCTGTCAAAAGAAGAAAAACTTCGTGGGATCGGCAAAGACTTTGTCAACGATTATCTCTATGATATTGAGCGGGCGGGAATTCATTCCTACCGCTACCGTACCAAAAATCCGGGACATCTTTTAGAGAAGATCATACGAAAAAGAAAAGAAGATCCGGAGAAATTCAAAGATCTGAACCGGAGCAATTATTACAAATACATGACCGACCTGATCGGTATCCGTGTATTCTTCCTGTACCGGGAAGACTGGATCTACTTCCACAAATATATTACCACTGTATTTGAAAATGATCCAAGTATCTACGTAAAAGACCGAGGCCGGGATTTTGACGAAGATCCGTCCCACTGCTATATTGCAGAGCGTCCAAAGGTATACCGTAGAAATGGTGATACACGCATTTATGATGAAAAACTGATCGATATTAAGTCAGACGGCATTTACCGTTCTCTCCACTACATTATCAAGTATAAAGGATATTATGTGGAGATCCAGGGAAGAACGCTGTTTGAGGAAGGCTGGAGCGAGATCGATCATGACATCGTCTATCCGTATTATAAAGACGATGAAATGTTAAAAGATTTTTCTACCTTATTAAACCGCCTTTCCGGTATGGCAGATGAGATGAGTTCCTATTTCCGCAGGATGCGCAGTGTGAGAGAAGAGCAGGGGTTACTGTCACACCATTCGGGGGAAGGTAAAAAAGAATGATAGTTCAACCATGACAGTAACAAAAATACGCTTTCTTTTCCAGGTTCCAGAAGGAACCATAGAAGAGAAAGCGTATTTTTTATATACAGCAGTGAGCAAGAATGTTATACTCACATGCTTTCTGTTTTAACCAGCCAGATGCAGTACATTGATCAGTAAGATCCAGCTTAATCCATAGTAAGAAACAACAGCAACCAAGTCGTTTACAGTTGTGATCAGTGGACCAGAAGCAACGGCCGGGTCAACATTGATCTTTTTAAAGAACAGTGGGATACAGGTACCTACGGCACCGGAGATCACCATTGCTAAAAGTAACGCAGCTCCGATACAGCCGGATACAGCATAGGCGAATGCAAAAGGCTTTCCTTTTGCGACCACAATGTATAAGCCAATGGCTGTGAAAGAAAGTACGCCAAGGATTAGACCATTTGAGAAGGCAATGCGCATTTCCTTCCATACCAGTTCCAGCTTCTGCTTTCCGGTAAGGGACTCGTCCATAAGCACACGGATGGTAACAGCCAGAGACTGGGTACCAACGTTTCCGGCCATGTCTAAGATCAGGGACTGGAAGCACATGATCAGCGTCAGCTGGCTTACAACCTGTTCAAAAAGACCTACAACAGAGGAAACGACCATACCAAGAGCTAACAGGACTAACAGCCATGGAAGACGTTTTTTTAAACTTTCTTTTAAAGGTTCTTTTAAATCTTCTTCAGCAGTCAGACCTGCGAACTTTGCGTAATCTTCACCCATTTCATCATCTACCAGGTCTACGATGCTCTGGGAAGTGATAACACCAAGCAGTTTATTGTTATTATTAAGGACTGGGATAGAGTCCTCAGAATAGTCTTTCAGTTTTTCAATACAGTCATCGATCAGTTCGTGACCATATACATAAGGATAAGAGGTAACGATCAGATCCTCTAAGGCGGAATCCTGTCGGGCAATGATCAGATCTTTCAGATCCATTGCACCATAAAAGGTCTGATCCTCTGTTACCATAAAAATGGTAGAAATATTGTCATTCTTAGCTGCCTGTTCTACCAGACTGCTCATAGCCTGCTTTACGGTCAGATTTTCGCGGATCACAATACAGTTTGTGGTCATCCAGCTACCGATCTCGTCTTCATCGAAGGCTGCGATCACGGCAATATCTTTTTTTGCGTCATCATCCAGAAGTTCTGTAAGAAGAGAGCGTTTTTCTTTGGAAGTCATTTTTAAAACATCCACAACAGCGTCTGTTTCCATAGCAGAAAGGATAGCAGCAGCTTTCTTTACGTCCATTTCATCCAGATATTCCGCTGCCTGTTTCTGGTCGATATGCTCGAAAATATCAGAAAGCATATCTGTATCAAGGATACGGCAGATCTTGCGCCGTTCAGCTAAGGTCAGTTCCGGGAAAATGTCAGCAAGGTCGTTTTCATGGTAATCTTCCAGTTTATTTCTCAGAATACCCGGTGAGGCATTGCTTCGGATTACAGACAGGATCTCCTGGCTGTGATCCTGAACTTGAACTTTGTTTTCCATTTCAGTCTCCTTTTCATCTTTATTTTATTCAGTTTTCAACACGCCATCCTGTATAAAACATGATTTTATGGGCACAACAAAACCTGCACTTGTAAAATGTGCAGAAATAATAAACGCAGCATGTATCTGTGCGTCTGAGGATATGCGTGACAACTAAATTGAAAGACGGTATCCGTCCTCCATTTACAGTTTTGCGATGGATATTACAGGAGTTGTAAGAACGGGATAAGAAATGAAAAAGAAGTCCTGTATTTCAAGTTATATGAAATTATACGAAACAGAATAGACCGCTGTTTCCTTTATATCCCGTGCGTTTACTTCGCCCATGACTATCGCAACCGTCCATTCTGTTCACCTGCCTTTTTCATAAGATTAATGACCTGATGGCCTGAAGCGTTTATTAACAACTTCTTTACATATTATAAAGCCTGAGATCAAAATTTTCAATATAAAATGTGTAAAGGTACCGATAAAATTGGGTAAAATTTCTCAAATAGGATATGAAAAAAGATGGCACGAAAAACAGAAAAAATGTTTTGCGCCATCTTTTATAGGGAGATATTCTTAACGCCTGATATCTGGCAGAAAGGGGCTTATAAATATAAATAGGTTACAGTCGGTAGCATACTTTGCCTGGATTTAAGATCATTTTCGGATCAAATACACGTTTGATACCTTCCATTAACGCCATGTTGGTCTCACCAATAGACTTTACCAGATACTGGATCTTACCGGAGCCGATACCATGTTCACCGGAAACAAGTCCGCCCTGTGCGGACGCTTCTTTATAGATAAGGTCAAAGAACTTATCGACACGCTTCTTAAATTCTTCTTCTGTAAGGTCATTGGAGCACTCATAAATATGAAGATTTCCGTCACCTGCATGTCCAAAGGAACGGATCACAAGACCACATTCCTCGTCGGTCTTATTTACAAATTCAAGATAAGAAGCGATCTTTGTAACAGGAACGACTACATCACACTCATCAAGGAGCTTAGTCTCTTCCATGATCACTTCCAGGAAAGCAGAGCGGGCTGCCCAAGCGTCACGCATTTTGGCAGGACTGTCAGCAACCAAAACGTCCATGGCATCGGCGTCAAGGACCAGTTCAGCTGCCTGTTCAAGAAGTGTATATAACTGGTCTTCGCTGTCAGAATCCAGAGTGATCAGAAGATAAGCGCCTACAGGCTGTCCCTCCATTTCTCTCGGGAAAGTAGAACGTCCGGTATGGCGTTCGGAAGCCAGTACAATCTCACGTTCCATAAATTCGATGGCCTGAGGATTTAAAGAAGACATTTTTAATTTCGGTACTGTTTCAAGAGCAGTTTTCAGATCTTCAAATGGTACGATCAGAGAAGCGCTTGCCTTTGGAGCAGGAATGATCTTTAAGGTCAGTTCCGTAATGATGCCTAATGTACCTTCAGAGCCGATCATAAGGTTCAACAGAGAATAACCGGAAGAGGTCTTGGAAACCGTAGCACCAAGGTGGTGATCTCGCCCGTTGGAAGCACAACGGTCATGGCGCGTACATAATCTCTGGTGGAACCATATTTAACAGCGCGCATGCCGCCTGCATTAGTAGCTACATTTCCACCTACGCAGGCAAATTTTTCACCTGGATCCGGCGGGTACATCATGCCTTTTGTCAGGCAGTCCGCAGCAAGGTCATTTAAAAGAACGCCACATTCAATATTTACAACGAAATTTTCCAGATCATAATTTAAGATCCGGTTCATTTTTGACATATCAAGAAGAACACCGCCAAGAAGGGGAACAGCGCCGCCTGCAAGTCCGGTTCCGGCACCTCTTGGTGTAACAGGAATGGTATTTTCATAGCATATCTTCATAACAGCAGCTACTTCCTCTGTGGAACGTGGCTGGACTACCAGGTCGGGCATATGAGTGCCGTAAATAGCATTTCATCTCTGGAAAATCAGGGTTGATATCATCGCCGGTAAGGATGTGATCCGATACCGCTTTCAGCTTGGAAATGATCTCAGGTGTGAGAGTATTATATTGATCCATAGTTTATAACCTCCTGTGCTGTATATCAGGGCGTATCTTTTTTAAAACAGAGCCTGTTCATCTGGCAGTTTCATTATATAAAAAAGGGACAAAATTGTGCAATGTGTAAAATATACAAAGATAAAAATGGGATTTTGTATGTAATTTTATTAACAATGCACAATAAAACAGGGGTGACTTTTACATGATTTTCCGGAAAGGATTTTCCAGAAAAGATGAGAGGGGAGGAAAAAAACGGAAAGGCTTTGCCGGTTTTTAAACTATGGTTTGTTAGAGAATTAACGACCTTGAAACAGCAGTAAAAATGACAGGAAATACCATGAGAAAAATGCTGTTTTTTATGTTGAAAATCAACAAAAATTGTGAAAAGTGAAAGAGGAATGGGAAAAGCGCAAGGATTTTGGGGAATACACTTGTATAGTGAAATTATTTTAGGTATAATGAAATGAGATATACTAAGATGAAACGGGCAGACTGCCGTTTTATCAGACAAAAAATAGGAGGAATACTCGTGAACAGAGAGAAGATTATTGTAATCGACTTTGGCGGTCAGTACAATCAGCTGGTTGCCCGCCGTGTACGTGAGTGCAATGTTTATTGTGAGATCTATTCTTACAGAACTGATATTGAAAAGATCAAAGAAATGAATCCAAAGGGTATCATTTTAACCGGCGGACCAAACAGTGTATATGAAGAAGGCGCTGCAACCTGCAGCAAAGAACTGTTTGAACTGGGAATTCCGGTACTTGGACTGTGCTATGGTGCACAGCTGATGATGCATTTATTAGGCGGTCATGTATGCAAGGCACCTGTTCGTGAATACGGAAAGATCGAAGTAACCGTAGATCAGTCCAGCAAGCTGTTCAGTAACGTATCTGAAAAGACCATCTGCTGGATGAGCCACAACGATTACATCGAAAAAGAAGCTCCTGGATTTAAGATCATCGCTCACACAGACAACTGCCCGGTAGCAGCTGTAGAGTGTGCAGAAAAGAACCTGTATGCGATCCAGTATCATCCAGAGGTACTTCATACTGTAGAAGGAACCAAGATGCTGTCCAACTTCGTATACAATGTCTGCGGCTGTGCAGGTGACTGGAAGATGGATGCATTCGTTGAGAATACCATCAAAGCCATCCGTGAAAAAGTTGGAAACGGTAAGGTGCTGTGTGCACTGTCCGGCGGCGTAGACTCCTCTGTAGCAGCAGTTATGCTTGCAAAGGCAGTTGGCGACCAGCTGACCTGTGTATTCGTAGATCACGGTCTGCTGCGTAAAAACGAAGGCGACGAAGTAGAAGAAGTATTCGGACCAAGCGGCCCATACAACTTAAATTTCATCCGTGTAAATGCTCAGGATCGTTTCTACAGCAAATTAGCAGGTGTAGAAGAGCCTGAAAGAAAACGTAAGATCATCGGTGAAGAATTCATCCGTGTATTTGAGGAAGAAGCAAAGAAGATCGGCGCTGTAGATTTCCTGGTACAGGGAACCATCTATCCAGACGTTGTAGAAAGTGGTCTGGGCGGTGAATCTGCAGTGATCAAGTCCCATCACAATGTAGGAGGACTTCCTGACTACGTAGATTTCAAGGAGATCATCGAACCTCTCCGTGACCTGTTCAAAGATGAAGTACGTAAAGCCGGCTTAGAGCTTGGTATCCCGGAGAAACTGGTATACCGTCAGCCATTCCCAGGCCCAGGCCTTGGAATTCGTATCATCGGCGAAGTAACCGCTGAAAAAGTAAAGATGGTACAGGAAGCAGACGCCATCTACCGCGAAGAGATCGCAAACGCAGGTCTCGACCGCAGCATCGGCCAGTACTTCGCAGCACTGACCAACATGCGCTCCGTAGGCGTTATGGGCGATGAAAGAACCTACGACTACGCCATCGCATTAAGAGCCGTAAACACCATCGACTTCATGACTGCCGAAGCAGCCGAGATTCCGTGGGAAGTACTTGGAAAAGTGGCAAGCAGAATTGTTAATGAAGTGAAGCATGTGAACAGAGTGCTTTATGATTGCACTGGGAAGCCACCGGCTACGATTGAGTTTGAATAAATCGAGTTGCTTAAAAAAGCCAGTGTTTATGCGGGTTTCAGCGATTTCGATTAGTCTTTTGATAACAAATTGATAACAGTCATAGCAAGTGCCATTATTCTTGTTATCC
>ENA-OQIG01000939-OQIG01000939.1-human-gut-metagenome-genome-assembly--contig:-NODE-939-length-14426-cov-2.215260_pt1 | contig 14426 bp, 17 predicted proteins | sample MGYA00242576_ERZ504741 | MGnify/ENA primary metagenome ERZ504741 (study PRJEB26092, sample SAMD00036436) | human gut metagenome | host: Homo sapiens | study: EMG produced TPA metagenomics assembly of... | reverse complement strand
TCGATTCCTTCGTTGGTACTGACAATGGCACTGGCTGCCGCTCTCGGGCCGAGTTTATTTAACGCCATGCTGGCGATTGCTATTGTGCGAATTCCCTTTTATGTGCGCCTGGCGCGGGGGCAAGCATTAGTTGTACGCCAGTATACCTATGTTCAGGCGGCGAAAACCTTTGGTGCGTCGCGTTGGCATCTGATCAGCTGGCATATTTTACGTAACTCCCTGCCGCCGCTGATCGTGCAGGCATCGCTGGATATCGGTAGCGCGATTTTAATGGCCGCCACGTTGGGATTTATTGGCCTGGGTGCTCAACAACCGAGTGCTGAATGGGGCGCGATGGTAGCGAATGGTCGCAACTATGTACTCGATCAGTGGTGGTATTGCGCATTTCCGGGGGCAGCGATTTTGCTTACCGCCGTTGGGTTTAATCTCTTTGGTGATGGTATTCGCGATCTGCTTGACCCGAAAGCAGGAGGAAAGCAGTCATGACCCAACCCGTTCTGGACATTCAACAGCTGCATTTGAGTTTCCCCGGTTTTAACGGTGATGTTCACGCGCTCAACAATGTGTCCTTGCAGATTAACCGCGGCGAAATTGTCGGTCTGGTGGGAGAATCCGGCTCAGGTAAATCAGTCACCGCAATGCTGATTATGCGTCTGCTACAGACGGGCAGTTATTGCGTACATCGGGGGCAGATTTCACTGCTGGGAGACGATGTTCTTAACGCTCGGGAAAAACAGCTTCGTCAGTGGCGCGGCGCACGAGTGGCGATGATCTTTCAGGAACCGATGACCGCCCTCAATCCGACACGTTGAATAGGTCTTCAGATGATGGACGTGATCCGCCATCATCAACCAATAAGTCGTCGGGAAGCCAGAGCTAAAGCGATTACCCTGCTGGAAGAGATGCAAATCCCGGATGCCGTGGAAGTTATGTCGCGCTATCCGTTTGAGCTTTCAGGTGGTATGCGCCAGCGGGTAATGATTGCGCTGGCATTCTCCTGCGAGCCGCAATTGATTATTGCCGACGAACCGACTACGGCGCTGGACGTCACGGTGCAGTTGCAGGTACTGCGTTTGCTTAAACATAAAGCCCGCGCCAGTGGAACTGCGGTTCTGTTCATCAGCCATGATATGGCCGTGGTGTCGCAACTGTGCGATAGCGTTTACGTGATGTATGCCGGAAGCGTAATTGAAAGCGGCGTGACGGCAGACGTTATCCATCATCCCCGGCATCCGTATACCATTGGTTTGCTGCAATGCGCACCAGAACATGGAGTACCACGCCAGCTATTACCCGCCATTCCAGGGACGGTACCAAACCTCACCCATTTGCCTGACGGCTGCGCTTTTCGCGATCGTTGCTATGCGGCAGGTGCACAGTGTGAAAACGTCCCGGCGCTGACAGCGCGTGGTGACAACAACCAGCGCTGCGCCTGTTGGTATCCGCAGCAGGAGGTCATAAGTGTCTGACACGTTATTAACGTTACGCGACGTCCATATCAATTTCCCGGCCCGTAAAACTGGTTGGTAAAACTACGGAACATGTTCATGCCATTAATGGTATTGATTTACAGATCCGCCGTGGTGAAACCTTAGGGATCGTCGGCGAGTCAGGCTGCGGCAAAAGCACCCTCGCACAGCTTTTAATGGGTATGCTGCAACCGAGCCACGGGCAGTACATCCGTTCTGGCTCACAACGCATTATGCAGATGGTGTTTCAGGACCCGCTCTCTTCGCTTAATCCGAGCTTACCGGTGTGGCGCATCATACAGAACCGCTCTGGATAGCTAAGCGTAGTAGTGAACAACAGCGGCGAGCGTTGGCAGAGGAGTTGGCTGTGCAGGTGGGTATTCGTCCGGAGTATCTCGACCGCCTGCCTCATGCGTTCTCCGGCGGGCAGCGGCAACGTATCGCCATTGCCAGAGCACTCTCTTCGCAGCCTGACGTGATTGTGCTTGATGAGCCAACCTCTGCGCTGGATATCTCCGTTCAGGCGCAGATCCTCAATTTACTGGTAACGCTACAGGAAAATCACGGGCTGACCTATGTGCTGATTTCACACAATGTCTCGGTGATACGTCATATGAGCGATCGGGTGGCGGTGATGTATCTCGGCAGATTGTAGAACTGGGCGACGCGCAGCAGGTGCTGACGGCACCTGCACATCCATACACCCGATTATTGCTGGATTCCCTCCCCGCCATTGATAAACCGCTGGAGGAAGAATGGGCATTACGTAAAACGGATCTGCCGGGAAACCGCACGTTGCCGCAAGGCTGTTTTTTCTACGAACGTTGCCCGCTGGCAACCCACGGATGTGAAGTCCGGCAATCATTAGCAATAAGGGAGGACGGACGTGAGCTCCGGTGCTGGCGGGCGCTGTAGAGATGCTAACAACGCATCAGCATTCACGCGCCTGACGCGTCATCCGGCAATGCTTTACGATTTCAACTGGTAATCCAGCGTAATTTCCGCTTTCAGTACCTGAGAGACCGGGCATCCTGCTTTTGCTTTCTGGATGATGCCGTCAAAGGTAGAGGCATCAATACCCGGCACCGCAACTTCACTCTTCAGTGCGATTTTCGTAATCGCAAAACCGGCATCCACTTTATCCAGCGACACATCGGCGGTGGTATCAATCGATGTTGGCGTGAATCCCGCTTCCCCCAGCATTAATGAAAGCGCCATTGAGAAACATGCGGCATGCGCTGCGCCAATCAGTTCTTCAGGGTTGGTTCCTTTTTCGCCTTCAAAACGCGTGTTAAATCCATACGGCTGTTGGTTCAGCACGCCACTCTCGGTGGATACTGTTCCCTTCCCGCGTTTGATATCGCCTTCCAGTGTGCCTGACCTTTCTTATGGATTGTCATTGTTGCTCTCCTGTGGGCTTAAAAAGGAAATTATAGACTACGTGAGAAACAGCACGAGGATAAGCAGGATATTCCGAATAAAATCCGGCGAAAATATTACTTCTGCACTTAAATTAAATTCCCACAATAGATTACCGGGAATATATAACCCAAAAGATATTGTATCAATATTAATCGGATCATACCAATCACAATCCCTATGAATATCATGGTGTTAAAATATAAAAATCATCAACCAGGACTAATCTTAACAACGAAGCGGCAAATATTTGCCATGCTGAATGTGCTTTATAAATCTGCGATCCGTAGCAGACACCATAAATACACAGACACGGAGAATCACTATGTTTACTTATTATCAGGCAGAAAATTCAACAGCAGAACCCGCTCTGGTTAATGCCATTGAGCAAGGCCTTCGGGCACAGCACGGTGTTGTCACTGAAGATGACATTCTCATGGAGCTGACCAAATGGGTTGAAGCTTCTGATAACGACATCCTCAGTGATATCTACCAGCAAACGATCAATTATGTGGTCAGTGGCCAGCACCCTACGCTTTAAGGTGCTATGCTTGATCGGCAACCTAATTTAGGGGTTTAGCACGTGTTTCTTCGCTACGGCGATGTTGTCCTTAAAACTAGCTACAGGATTGAGGAGTTAAAATGAAATCGAACCGTCAGGCACGTCATATTCTTGGACTGGACCATAAAATTTCTAACCAGCGCAAAATAGTTACCGAAGGTGACAAATCCAGCGTAGTAAATAACCCAACCGGCAGAAAACGCCCCGCTGAAAAGTAATTCATAACCATCAGTCCTCAATGACGATTAAACACCATTGCCTGCGCAATGGTGTTTTTGTTTTTATCTGCTTTATACTTGAGGCCGACGCCTGGCGGTAAAGCAAAGACGATAAAAGCCCCCCAGGGATGGATATTCAAAAAAGAGTGAGTGACATGGAACCAAAAACAAAAAAACAGCGTTCGCTTTATATCCCTTACGCTGGCCCTGTACTGCTGGAATTTCCGTTGTTGAATAAAGGCAGTGCCTTCAGCATGGAAGAACGCCGTAACTTCAACCTGCTGGGGTTACTGCCGGAAGTGGTCGAAACCATCGAAGAACAAGCGGAACGAGCATGGATCCAGTATCAGGGATTCAAAACCGAAATCGACAAACACATCTACCTGCGTAACATCCAGGACACTAACGAAACCCTCTTCTACCGTCTGGTAAACAATCATCTTGATGAGATGATGCCTGTTATTTATACCCCAACCGTCGGCGCAGCCTGTGAGCGTTTTTTCTGAGATCTACCGCCGTTCACGCGGCGTGTTTATCTCTTACCAGAACCGGCACAATATGGACGATATTCTGCAAAACGTGCCGAACCATAATATTAAAGTGATTGTGGTGACTGACGGTGAACGTATTCTGGGGCTTGGTGACCAGGGCATCGGCGGGATGGGCATTCCGATCGGTAAACTGTCGCTCTATACCGCCTGTGGCGGCATCAGCCCGGCGTATACCCTTCCGGTGGTGCTGGATGTCGGAACGAACAACCAACAGCTGCTTAACGATCCGCTGTATATGGGCTGGCGTAATCCGCGTATCACTGACGACGAATACTATGAATTCGTTGATGAATTTATCCAGGCTGTGAAACAACGCTGGCCAGACGTGCTGTTGCAGTTTGAAGACTTTGCTCAAAAAAATGCGATGCCGTTACTTAACCGCTATCGCAATGAAATTTGTTCTTTTAACGATGACATTCAGGGCACTGCGGCGGTAACAGTCGGCACACTGATCGCAGCAAGCCGCGCGGCAGGTGGTCAGTTAAGCGAAGAAAAAATCGTCTTCCTTGGCGCAGGTTCAGCGGGATGCGGCATTGCCGAAATGATCATCTCCCAGACCCAGCGCGAAGGATTAAGCGAGGAAGCGGCGCGGCAGAAAGTCTTTATGGTCGATCGCTTTGGCTTGCTGACCGACAAGATGCCGAACCTGCTGCCTTTCCAGACCAAACTGGTGCAGAAGCGCGAAAACCTCAGTGACTGGGATACCGACAGCGATGTGTTGTCACTGCTGGATGTGGTGCGCAATGTAAAACCAGATATTCTGATTGGCGTCTCAGGACAGACCGGGCTGTTTACGGAAGAGATCATTCGTGAGATGCATAAACACTGTCCGCGTCCGATCGTGATGCCGCTGTCTAACCCGACGTCACGCGTGGAAGCCACACCGCAGGACATTATCGCCTGGACCGAAGGTAACGCGCTGGTCGCCACTGGCAGCCCGTTTAATCCAGTGGTATGGAAAGATAAAATCTACCCTATCGCCCAGTGTAACAACGCCTTTATTTTCCCGGGCATCGGCCTGGGGGTTATTGCTTCCGGCGCGTCACGTATCACCGATGAGATGCTGATGTCGGCAAGTGAAACGCTTGCTCAGTATTCGCCGCTGGTCCTGAACGGCGAAGGTCTGGTACTACCGGAACTGAAAGATATTCAGAAAGTCTCCCGCGCAATTGCGTTTGCGGTTGGCAAAATGGCGCAGCAGCAAGGCGTGGCGGTGAAAACGTCTGCCGAAGCTCTGCAACAGGCCATTGATGATAATTCTGGCAAGCCGAATACCGCGACTACCGCCGTACCTCCATCTAAGCCTGCGCCCGGTAGTGAAGGCTACCGGGCTATTTCTCTCTCCCTTTTTCAGATCTCATCCATACTGGGTAGTGGCGAATAAATCTCATTTGCCTCACCTGCTATGCAGAACATCATCCGAAAAGGAGGAACTATGAAGCTGCAGTTGTTACGAAGGATCATCACGTTGACGTTACGGATAAAACACTGCGCTCACTGAAACATGGCGAAGCCCTGCTGAAAATGGAGTGTTGTGGTGTATGTCATACCGATCTTCATGTCAAGAATGGCGATTTTGGTGACAAAACTGGGGTAATTCTGGGCCATGAAGGCATCGGTGTGGTGGCAGAAGTGGTCCAGGTGTCACCTCATTAAAACCAGGCGATCGTGCCAGCGTGGCGTGGTTCTACGAAGGATGCGGTCATTGCGAATACTGTAACAGTGGTAACGAAACGCTCTGCCGTTCAGTTAAAAATGCCGGATACAGCGTTGATGGCGGGATGGCGGAAGAGTGCATCGTGGTCGCCGATTACGCGGTAAAAGTGCAGATGGTCTGGACTCGGCGGCGGCCAGCAGCATTACCTGTGCGGGGGTCACCACCTACAAAGCCGTTAAGCTGTCAAAAATTCGTCCCGGGCAGTGGATTGCTATCTACGGTCTTGGCGGTCTGGGTAACCTCGCCCTGCAATACGCAAAGAATGTCTTTAACGCCAAAGTGATCGCCATTGATGTCAATGATGAGCAGTTAAAACTGGCAACCGAAATGGGTGCAGATTTAGCGATTAACTCACGCACCGAAGACGCCGCCAAAATTGTGCAGGAGAAAACCGGTGGCGCTCACTCTGCGGTGGTAACAGCAGTAGCTAAAGCTGCGTTTAACTCGGCAGTTGATGCTGTCCGTGCAGGTGGGCGTGTTGTGGCAGTCGGTCTGCCGCCGGAGTCTATGAGCTGGATATCCCACGGCTGGTGCTGGATGGCATTGAAGTGGTCGGTTCGCTGGTCGCACGCGCCAGGATCTAACCGAAGCCTTCCAGTTTGCCGCCGAAGGCAAAGTGGTACCGAAGGTCGCCCTGCGTCCGTTAGCGGACATCAACACCATCTTTACCGAGATGGAAGAAGGCAAAATCCGTGCCGTATGGTGATTGATTTCCGCCGCTAAGAGGCCTTTGCTGCGACTGCCAGTCCTGGTGTCGCAGCATCGCACACTCTCCAACATGAAATGGCTAAATGGATTATTGTTGCGTAAGAAGGAACAATAATGATAGTGTTCCCAGTGAAGGAACACTACTGAGAGTAAAGACACTAATGAAAATGGCCAATCATCCCGCCCGGGGGACATTATTCAGGAATCACTGGACGAACTTAATGTCAGCCTGCGCGAGTTTGCCAGAGCAATGGAAATTGCTCCCTCAACGCAAGCCGATTGCTGACAGGAAAAGCAGCTTTGACGCCAGAAATGGCAATTAAACTTTCCGTGGTGATCGGCAGTTCGCCGCAAATGTGGCTGAATCTGCAAAACGCCTGGAGCCTGGCAGAGGCTGAAAAAACGGTGGATGTGTCGCGACTACGCCGTCTGGTTACGCAATAAAAATGGCACCTTATAAAGCGCCATTTGAAACTGATGGCAAACGCAACATTGCCTGATGCGCTACGCTTATCTGACCTACACGTTCACTGCAATCTATTGGATTTGAAGGGTTTTTCATGCCGGATAAGGCGTTCACGCCGCCATCCGGCATGAACAAAGCCTACGTTGTCTACAATATGAAAATGGCGCCTTTTACAGCGCCATTTTCAGCTTAAAGTTCAAAAGAGATTATATCCCTTCTTCACTCTCTTTTTTCGCTTCTGCCTTCTCGATTTCACGATACCAGCGCGGATGGTGTTTCTTCGCCCAGCGACGACTTACCTTCCCTTCGATCATCCCTTTAATCGATCCTTTCACCCAAAATGCCATATACATATGGATCAGGATGGCGTGGATCAGGATGATGCCGGCAGCCGCGTGGATCAGCAGGCTGTAGCGAACAACCTGCATCGGGAAGTACTGCGCAAAGTACGGACGCCAGATAATCACCCCGGTCACCAGCAGCACGAAAATCATGCTCATGATCGACCAGAACATCATCTTTTGCCCGGCGTTGTACTTACCAACATCCGCCACTTTGTGCTCATTGCCTTTTAATACTTCGACAATGTTCAACAGCCACGGAATATCTTTCTTATCCGGGATGTTGTGATGCACAAAACGCACAAACATAAACATCAGTGCGACGAAAATCGCAATGCCGAAGAACGGGTGCAAAATGCGTCCCATCTGCGGCGTACCGAAGGTTTGCGTCAGCCATTGCAGCGTCGGGAAGAAGAACGAAATCCCGGACAGCGCCACCAGGAAGAAGCAAATCACCACGGTCCAGTGACAGGCGCGATCAATAAATTGGTGCGCACAATCATTTCGATCTACTCATGATGATCCTCCTCTCATCGTCCACTTCCTTATTCGGGCCAATACCGATGTAGTGGAAAATCAACCGGCAAAAGTGGCAATAAAGCCAGCCGCTGCCAGCGGTTTCAACGCGCCTTTCCACAGGCTTACCGAGTGTCGATCTTCGGATCTTTCGGCAGACCGTGATACAGCTCCGGCTGATCGGCGTGATGCAGCACGTACATAACGTGCGTACCACCGACCCCTTCCGGGTTGTAGACGCAGCATGTTCGTAACCACGCGCTTTCAGTTTCGCCACGCGCTGTTCCGCCAGCTCCAGCATCTCCTTCTTGGTGCCGAAGTGGATAGCCCCGGTCGGACAGGTTTTCACACAAGCCGGTTCCTGGCCGACGCTGACGCGATCGACGCAGAGCGTGCATTTATATACCCGGTTATCCTCTTTGTTGAGGCGCGGAATATTAAACGGACACCCGGCAATGCAGTAACCACAGCCGATGCAGTTTTCCGACTGGAAATCGACAATCCCGTTAGCGTACTGAATGATTGCACCAGCAGACGGGCACGCCTTCAGGCAGCCGGGATCTTCACAGTGCATACAGCCGTCTTTACGGATCAGCCACTCCAGCTTGCCGTTCTGTTCGGTTTCGCTAAAGCGCATCACCGTCCAGGACTTGGCGCTCAGATCGGCGGGGTTATCGTAAACCCCGACGCAGTGCCCCACTTCATCACGGATGTCGTTCCACTCCGAACACGCCACCTGACAGGCTTTACAGCCGATACAGGTGGAAACGTCGATAAGTTTTGCGACTTCTGCTTTGTAATCACGCACCTGAGAAGGCGGCGTGATGGAGTTAGTTGCGGACCTTTTGATAATGTCCTGCGTTTCCATAGCCATCTGTTCGCCCCCTTACGCCTTCTCGATGTTGACTAAGAACGCTTTATATTCCGGCGTTTGCGAGTTTGCATCACCGACATTCGGCGTCAGAGTGTTAGCGATATAACCTTTACGCGCGACACCCTCAAAGCCCCAGTGGATTGGAATACCCACCGTTTCAACCTGCTGACCGTTTACATTCAGCGGTTTCAGACGGCGCGTTACCACTGCCACCGCGCGGATAAAGCCTCGCTTGCTGGAGACAGTGACACGATCGCCATTATTAATGCCTTTCGCCGCCGCCAGCGTTTCGCTGATTTCCACAAACTGTTCCGGCTGAGCAATTGCGTTGAGCAACGCGTGCTTGGTCCAGGTATGGAAGTGCTCGGTCAGACGATAGGTCGTACCCACATACGGGAACTGCTCTTTTTTACCCATCCGCAGCGCGTCTTGTTCATACAGACGAACAACCGGGTTAGACACCACGTTCGGATGCAGCGGGTTAGTGCCCAGCGGCGTTTCAATCGGCTCGTAGTGTTCCGGGAACGGACCTTCCGCCATTTTGTTGATGGCAAACAGGCGTCCCATCCCTTCCGGCTGCATAATAAACGGCCCAGTTGGCGTACCCGGTGCGGCATTGCCGAAGTCAGGAATATCGTTACCCGTCCACTTGCTGCCGTCCCACTGGATCAGCATCCGTTTCGGATCCCACGGTTTACCGTTGATATCCGCCGAAGCACGGTTGTAGAGTACGCGACGGTTGAGCGGCCACGCCCAGGCCCATCCCAGCGTATTCCCCAGACCGGACGGGTCGGAGTTATCGCGGTTAGCCATCTGGTTGCCCTGCTCTGTCCAGCTACCGGTGTAGATCCAGCAAGAAGATGCGGTTGTACCGTCATCACGCAGATGCGCAAAGCTACTCAGCAACTGACCTTTCTTCGCAATCAGCACGCCATTAGCATCATAGAGATCTTCCAGCGCATAGCCGTTGTTCTCTTTAGCTACTTCGTCAGATTGCGGTTCGTGCGGCTGCTTGTAGTTCCAGCTCATCTTCATCAGCGGTTCTACGCCTTTACCACCTTCGGCCTGGTACAACTCGCGCAGATGATGGTAGATACCCGCCAGAATTTCGCCGTCGTTACGCGCTTCGCCCGGCGCGTCCTGACCTTTCCAGTGCCACTGCAACCAGCGACCGGAGTTAGCGATAGAACCATCCTCTTCAGCAAAGCAGGTCGAAGGCAGACGGAATACTTCAGTCTGAATAGACGCCGGATCGACATCGTTCGACTCGCCGTGGTTCTGCCAGAAGGTAGAGGTTTCAGTCACCAGCGGATCGATAACCACCATGTACTTCAGCTTGCTCAGGCAGCTCACCACTTTGTTTTTGTCCGGGAAGGACGCAACCGGGTTAAAGCCCTGGCAGAAATAACCGGTGACTTTGCCTTCATCCATCATGTTGAAATACTTGATGACGTCGTAGGTCTGGTCCCACTTCGGCAGCCAGTCATAGCCCAGTTGTTCTCTTTCTGCGCGGCATCGCCATAGAAAGATTTCATCAGGCTAACGAAGAACTTCGGATAGTTGCTCCAGTAGTTCACCTGATCAGCCAGCGTCGCTTTCGGCGTGTTCGCTTCCAGATACGACTGCAAATCAACCTGTTTTTCTGACGGCAGCGTCAGATAACCTGGCAGGCTGGTAGAGAGCAGGCCTAAGTCAGTCAGGCCCTGAATGTTGGAGTGGCCACGCAATGCGTTCACGCCGCCACCGGCCATACCCATGTTACCGAGCAGCAACTGGATCATCGCCATAGTACGGATGTTCTGCGCACCCACGGTGTGCTGCGTCCAGCCCAGCGCGTACAGGAAGGTGGTTGTGCGATCCGGTGCGCTGGTGGAGGCCAGCACTTCACACACTTTCAGGAAGTCGGCTTTTGGCGTACCACAGATGTTTTCAACAACGTCCGGCGTGTAGCGGGAAACGTGCGCTTTCAGCAGGTTCCACACACAGCGCGATGAGTCAGTGTTTCATCGCGTTTCGCATAGCCGTTTTCATCGACTGATAGTTCCAGGACGATTTATCGTATTGCCGTTTTTCAGCGTCGTAGCCGCTGAACAGACCGTCTTCGAAAGCAAAATCATCACGCACCAGCAAGCTGGCGTTGGTGTAATGCTTAACGTATTCAGCGTTGATTTTGTTGTTTTCGATCAGGTAGCGCAAAACGCCAGACAGGAACGTAATGTCCGTACCGGAACGAATAGGTGCGTAAATATCCGCCACAGAAGCGGTACGCGTAAAACGGGGATCGACAACGATCAAGGTTGCATCGTTGTTGTTTTTCGCTTCCATCGCCCAGCGGAAACCGACGGGATGCGCTTCAGCAGCGTTACCGCCCATTACCATTACGACGTTAGCGTTTTTGATATCCACCAGTGGTTGGTCATCGCACCGCGACCAAATGTTGGAGCAAGACTTGCTACCGTTGGTCCGTGTCAGACGCGCGCCTGGTTGTCTACCGCCAGCATCCCGAGGGAGCGGGCAAATTTTTGAGTCAGCATCCCGGTTTCGTTGCTGGCACCGGAGGCACACAGCATACCGGTAGAAAGCCAACGGTTTACTGTTACGCCCTGCTCGTTCTTTTCAATAAAGTTAGCGTCACGGTCAGCTTCATCAGCTTCGCAATACGGGAGAATGCTTCTTCCCAGCTAATGCGCTGCCATTTGTCAGAACCTGGCGCACGATATTCCGGGTAGCGCAGACGGTTTTCGCTGTTGACGTAATCCAGCAAACCGGCCCCTTTCGGGCACAGCGCACCACGGCTTACCGGATGATCCGGGTCACCTTCAATGTGATAAATCGCTTCTCTGGCGTTTTTCGCGCCATCACCCAGGCTATACATCAATAGCCCGCAACCTACGGAACAGTATGTGCAGGTGTTACGGATCTCTTTAGCGCGTAATAATTTGTAGTTTCGCGCCTGAGCCAGTGCTTGCTTCGGGGCAAAGCCCAATGCCGCTACCGTTGTTCCAGCCATACCGCCCGCGCAGATTTTAAAAAATTGTCTGCGACTGACGTCCATTGCTTTCCTCTTTTTTCAGGGGTATTACTGCGCGAGGAAACTAACAGTAAAATTCTGAATCTTTTTGCGCGAAATCAAAAAGAACACGTGTTTGCCACAAAATAATCCGCCTGCGCAAATTGACCTACCTCAATAGCGGTAGAAAAACGCACCACTGCCTGACAGGCCAGTTAAAAAAATGCTATAAAATTCAGCTTAATTTTTAACGGCAAGAGAGACAAAACAGCGAGCATGACACGACAAAAAGCAACGCTCATAGGGCTAATAGCGATCGTCCTGTGGAGCACGATGGTAGGATTGATTCGCGGTGTCAGCGAGGGGCTCGGCCCGGTCGGCGGCGCAGCTGCTATCTATTCATTAAGCGGGCTGCTGTTAATCTTCACGGTTGGATTTCCGCGTATTCGGCAGATTCCGAAAGGCTATTTACTCGCCGGGAGTCTGTTATTCGTCAGCTATGAAATCTGTCTGGCGCTTTCCTTAGGGTATGCGGCGACCCGTCATCAGGCGATTGAAGTGGGTATGGTGAACTATCTGTGGCCCAGCCTGACAATTCTCTTTGCCATTCTGTTTAATGGTCAGAAAACCAACTGGCTGATTGTACCAGGATTATTATTAGCCCTGGTCGGCGTCTGCTGGGTGTTAGGCGGTGAGAATGGGTTACATTATGATGAAATCATCAATAATATCACCACCAGCCCATTGAGTTATTTCCTGGCGTTTATTGGTGCGTTTATCTGGGCAGCCTATTGCACAGTAACGAATAAATACGCACGCGGATTTAACGGAATTACCGTTTTTGTCCTGCTAACGGGAGCATGTCTGTGGATTTACTATTTTCTCACGCCACAACCAGAAATGGTATTTAGCACGCCCGTCATGATTAAACTCATCTCTGCGGCATTTACCTTAGGATTTGCTTATGCTGCATGGAATGTCGGTATATTGCATGGCAATGTCACCATAATGGCGGTAGCTCGTATTTTACGCCTGTACTTTCCTCAGCGCTTGCAGCCGTGCTGCTCAGCGCCCCGCTGTCGTTCTCGTTCTGGCAAGGCGCGCTAATGGTCTGCGGCGGTTCCCTGCTCTGCTGGCTGGCGACACGTCGTGGTTAAAATAATTGCCGGGTCTACGGCCCGGCAGTTAATCAGATAAATTCCGACAATATTAAAAAATAAATTTCAAATACCAGTAATTCACCTTATATCTCATTTCGACTTCGATCACATATCGACAAATAATATTATTTCATCTATTTTTCTCATTGTTTTTAATCACCATTCTATTTTAAAAACAGTATGTCACTTATAAATGACGCCGTTTAAAATTCGTTTAGAAAATACGTTTAACGATAATTAAAAGGATTCTGTTAAATGAAATTAAAAATAGTTGCGGTAGTTGTAACTGGTTTGTTAGCTGCGAACGTAGCACACGCTGCCGAAGTCTATAACAAGGATGGTAATAACTCGACCTTTATGGCAAGGTTACCGCTCTACGTTATTTTACTGATGATAAGCATGACGATGGTGATAAAACTTATGCCCGTCTCGGCTTTAAAGGAGAAACGCAAATCAATGATCAAATGATTGGTTTTGGTCACTGGGAATATGATTTTAAAGGCTATAACGATGAAGCCAACGGCTCGCGCGGCAACAATCTCTGATTGAGTTAAGTGCCCATCACAATATGATCACTGACCTTATATTACACAATCATCCCAGGATGAAAACAATCACTTTAAACGACAACCATATTGCACATTTAAACGCCAAAAACACTACAAAACTGGAATATTTAAACTTAAGCAATAACAATTTACTGCCAACCAATGACATTGATCAACTAATATCATCAAAACATCTTTGGCATGTATTAGTTAACGGCATCAACAATGATCCACTTGCACAAATGCAGTACTGGACTGCAGTAAGAAATATAATTGATGACACTAATGAAGTGACCATTGATTTATCAGGACTTAATTTAACCACTCAACCACCAGGGCTGCAAAACTTCACCTCTATCAATCTTGATAATAACCAACTCAAACATTTTGATGCAACCAACTACGATAGACTCGTAAAGCTAAGTCTGAATAGTAATACTCTTGAGTCAATAAATTTCCTCAAGGCAGAAATGTAAGTATTACACATATATCTATGAATAATAATGCTCTCAGAAATATTGATATAGATAGGCTTTCATCAGTTACTTATTTTAGTGCGGCACATAATCAACTAGAGTTTGTGCAATTAGAATCTTGCGAATGGCTGCAATACCTGAATCTCAGCCATAATCAATTAACTGGGTGATGCTGCAACTTACTGATTTAGTGTATGATGGTGTTTTTGAGGTGCTCCAGTGGCTTCTGTTTCTATCAGCTGTCCTCCTGTTCAGCTACTGACGGGGTGGTGCGTAACGGCAAAAGCACGCCGGACATCAGCGCTATCTCTGCTCTCACTGCCGTAAAACATGGCAACTGCAGTTCACTTACACCGCTTCTCAACCCGGTACGCACCAGAAAATCATTGAT
>ENA-OQIG01000938-OQIG01000938.1-human-gut-metagenome-genome-assembly--contig:-NODE-938-length-14433-cov-1.883406_pt1 | contig 14433 bp, 16 predicted proteins | sample MGYA00242576_ERZ504741 | MGnify/ENA primary metagenome ERZ504741 (study PRJEB26092, sample SAMD00036436) | human gut metagenome | host: Homo sapiens | study: EMG produced TPA metagenomics assembly of... | reverse complement strand
TCTGCTATACGCAGGCGTTCTTTGGAAAGTGACATCGCATAATGAAAGTTCTTCAGACGGATCTTTTGTTGGATGAAGTTGTAGTATTCCGAGGCAGGATCGGCGATGAAGTCTTCAATGGCAATGCGGGTGTTGGTTTCGCCCTGCCGTTCCAGTTCTTTTAGCTGCTTGTACGTAGTGCTGATGTTGAATCCGTCGAAGATGGTCCAGTTGAGGTTGAGGCCGACGTTAACTGTCTGGTCGTAGATCCATTATTTTTGGTGACCTCTCCGGTGGCACGGGCTTTCGTCTCGATATTGTCCAGGTTTCCGGTATATCCGGCAGAAAAGTCCAGGGTAGGCAGATAACCCGCATTTCCGAGTGTCGCGTTATTCTTGCTGATCTGTTCTTCGTTATGGACGATGCGCAGAGAATAATTGTTTTGCAGCCCTTCTTCCAGGCAGTCTCTTAAGGAATAGATTCGCTGTGCCTTCGCAGTAGAAACTGATACGAAGACACATGCGGTAACTATATATATGATTCGTTTCATGCAAATACCTTTCTGTTTCATTCTTTTGTTATTTTGATTCGGTTAGTCGAAATATAACTGTAGATGGCCGGCACAATATACATCGTAAGCAGTGTGGAAACAACCATACCACCTACTACAGCCGTACCCATGGCGATACGCTGATTGGCGCCTTCTCCGCTGGCAAATGCCAATGGAATAAGTCCCAGTACAGTAGAAGCGCTTGTCATTAAAATCGGGCGCAGACGCTGTAATGCGGCATCTTTGATGGCACTCATCTTATCCTCGCCTGCTTCTTGTTTCTGATTGGCGAATTCCACGATCAGGATACCGTTTTTAGCCACGAGACCAATCAGCATGATAATACCGATCTGACTGAAAATATTCATTGTGATATCTCCGAAATACATGAATACCAAGGCTCCGGCAATAGCCAAAGGCACTGTTAACATGATAATTAACGGGTCCTTGAAACTTTCAAACTGTGCTGCCAGGATCAGATAAATCAGAAGGATAGCCAGTATAAAAGCAAACATCAGGCTCGAAGAACTTTCACGGTATTCCTTGGAGTCTCCGGATAATGCGGTACGGAAAGTATCGTCCAATGTTTCCTTGGCAATCTTATCCATTTCATCCAGTCCTTGTCCGATGGTCTTTCCGTCAGCCAGTCCGGCGGAAATTGTGGCTGATACAAATCGGTTGTAACGGTACAGTTTGGGAGGGGCGATACCGTTTTCCAGTTCAATCAGATTGTCCAGCTGTATCATATCTCCATTGCTGCTACGGATATAGATAGCTTTCAGATCGGCAGGCTTGTTTCGTTGCTGGCGGTTGATTTCACCTAAAATTTCATACTGCTTTCCGTTCATATAGAAATATCCCATACGCTGGCCGCTCAATCCGTATTGCAGCGTTTGGGCGATATTTTTAGTACTGACTCCCATTACGCTCGCTTTGTCACGGTTGATTCTGATACGGGCTTCCGGTTTACTGAACTTCAAGTCTACGTCTGCCATCTGGAAAACCGGATTCTCATATACTTTGGCCATGAACTGCGGTAATACCTCCTGCAGCTTTTCCAGATTGGTAGCCTGGAGTACGTATTGAACAGGCATACTTCCCCGGCGTCCGCCGAAAGAAGACTGCTGTTGTACGAACGAGCGTGCCATGGTCTTTTTCTGTACGGCCTTTGATATCTTTTCCGCAACTTCCATCTGCGTGTAGTCACGGTCTTTCATGTCTTTCAGTGTAATGCGTACGTTTCCGCTACCACTGGATACACGTGCTGTTACCGCTTCCGCATCCGGTAGAATAGAATCTACAAGCTGGTTGATATCTTCGGTATAGTCACGGATATATTCATAAGTGACACCTTCTGCACCTCGGGTGTTGATAGAGATTTGCGACCGGTCTTCAAGTGGAGCCATTTCTGCCGGAATAGCATTCCATAAGAAACCGATCAGGCAGATGGTTATAAAAGTGAACGGAAGTGCTAGCCAGCGCTTACGCAAAAAAGCAGCGAGCGAACGGCTGTACCATCGGTTCATCCTTCAAAAAACGGTTCCGTCTTAGTGTAGAACCAGTTTTGTTTTTCACGTTTGATGAGTAACTTCGTGGCCAGCATCGGAGTGAAAGTCAGTGCCGCAAATGAAGAGATAATGACAGAACCCGAAATTACAATACTGAATTCCCGGAACAAACGTCCTGTCATACCTTGCATGAAGACAATCGGGAAGAATACTGCAACCAGTGTGATGGTCGTTGAAATAACGGCAAAGAAGATCTCTTTGGCTCCTTCTATTCCCGCTTCTTTCGGACTCATTCCTTTTTCGATACGGATATAGATGTTCTCCGTCATTACGATGGCGTCATCCACCACCAGTCCCACGGCCAGCACAATGGCAAGCATGGAAAGTACGTTAATGGAGAATCCGGCAAGATACATGACGAAGAATGCTCCAATCAGCGATACGGGAATTACGATGCACGGAACCAGCGTCACCCGCCAGTCGCGTAAGAAAAGGAAGATGATGATGATAACCAGAATAAAGGCTACATATACAGTCTCTTTTACCTCATTGATAGATGCCCGGATAAATTTGGTATTATCAAAACCATAGCTATACGTCACATCTTCCGGCAGGTCCTTCTTCATCTGTTCCATGCGTTTGTACACAGCATCGGCAATTTCGATGTGATTGGCTCCCGGCTGTGGAATAACAACAACACCTACCATGGGTACACCGTTCATTTTCATGTAACTCTTGATGTCGGCAGGACCAAGTTCTGCACGTCCGATGTCACTGAAACGGACGATACGGTTGTTATCTTCTTTTACAATAAGATTATTGAACTCATCGGCAGTATGCATTAATCCCAATGTACGGATTGTCAGTTCGGTAGTGTTTCCTTCAATACTACCCGAAGGAAGTTCGACATTCTCATTGTCTACCGCATTCTTTACATCAATCGGAGTGATGCCATATCCTGCCATCTTGACCGGATCGAGCCAAAGGCGCATGGAATAACGCTTTTCACCCCAAATAGATACACTACTTACATCAGAGATGGTCTGTAACTGCTCTTTGACAGTCAAGTCTGCAATCTCACTTAATTCAAGCAGTGAGCGTTTGTCGCTTTGGAGGGCAACCATTAAAATAGGCATCGCATCGGCATCGGCTTTTGATACAGTCGGCGGGTCACAGTCCCGGGGCAGATAACGTTGGGCACGGGAAACTTTGTCACGTACGTCATTTGCTGCAGTTTCCAGATCGACTGAAGTTCAAATTCTACCGTAATACGGCTTTGTCCCTGCTGGCTGACGCTGGATAGAGACCGGATGCCCGGGATACCATTGATATTTTGTTCCAGTGGCTCGGTTATCTGGTTCTCAATGACGTCGGCATTGGCTCCCGGATAAGAACAACTGACAGAATGATCGGGTTGTCCACCGATGGATATTCACGGACACCCAGATAACTGTATCCGATAAATCCAAAAAGGAGAATAATGATTGTCAGTACCGTAGCTAATACCGGACGGCGTATACTTAATTCAGATATATTCATAAGGCATGGCAGGTATTAGTCAATATTATCCAATGTAACAGGAAGTCCCAGGCGAAGTTGCAGTGTTCCTGATGTAAGAATGGTATCTCCTACTTGAAGTCCTCTTACAATTTGTACTTCAGCATCTGTACGAATGCCTGTTGTCACTTCTACAGGTTCGGCTTTTCCTGATTTATACAAGAAAACTTTATCCTTTCCCATCTCCGGTACGATAGCTTCCGTCGGAATGGCAATCGCATTCGGGATTTCTTCTTTCTTTAATTGGATACTTGTATATCGGCCGGGAAGTAAGGCGCGATTGGTATTTGGATAAAGTGCGCGTGCTGTAAATTGATGCAGGTTGGGATCAATCGTTGATTCTACAGCATATACTTTTGCGCTGAAGGCATCTAGTTTTCCTTCAATTCTAAAATTCAGGTTCGTACCTTTCTTAATCTGGCTTGCATAGCGTTCCGGTACTGAAAATTCTACTTTCAGCGGAGTAATCTTTGTCAGTTTGGCAACGATAGTTGTCGGCGAAGCGTATGAACCGACACTGATTTGCCGAAGTCCGATGATTCCGTCAAATGGAGCACGGAGCTCGGTTAGGGCAATGTTCGCTTTTACTATTTCTATATCAGCATTTAGAGTTGCCAGGTCAGTCTTTACTTGTTCATAAGCTTCTTTACTGACTGCATCTCGTTTAAGCAGAGCATCTTGTCGGAATACACGGTCCTCAGCTAACTTTAGTTGTGAAACCAACCGTTGAAGTTGTGCTTGTAGCTGGCGGTCGTTGACTTTGGCAAGAAGTTGTCCTTTTTTTACGGGAGTTCCTTCTTCGAAGTTGATCTCTATTACTTTCCCGGAAGTCTCAAAAGACAAATCAACTTCTTCATCCGGCAGAAGTACGCCGGTAGTAGTGTATTCGTCTGTTAACAGTTGAGGCTTTATTACTTTGGCGTTGACGTTCAGAATCTTTTTTCCATTCTTTTGGGTATTTTTTACCTTGTCAGCAGCAGCCAGTTCGTCGTTAGTTTTTGGTAACTGTGAGTAAATTCCCCCACCGATAATTCCGGCACCGATAAGAATAATGATGCCCCATTTAGTTTTTTTATTCATGGTTTAGTATAGTATATAGCATGTTATATAATATCTTCTGATGATTAGACGACACTTGAAAGAAAAGGTTTAATGCTGGATAAAGTAAAAGAAAGTTAATGTTGTGTCTGGCTTTAATAACAGACAAAAGGAGAATTTCGACTTTTCATCTAATTTACTTATTTAAATTAGTGAGATTTTGCTTGAAGTTTAAATTAAAATCAAAGTTGTGTTTGTTGTTTGAATTTTGGAATCAGAATGTTCGATTGTTGTCGTTTTTTTAATAGAAATTAGATTTATTTTTTATGTGTAATTTCTTGCTGATTAGTTAAGAGATTAGTATGCCGCCCGATACTTTCCCTCCTCCTTATCCTCCAGCATATTCAGATAAGAAGTATAACGAGACTCACTGATAAGATGCTTTTCCACTGCCTCACGTACCGCACATCCCGGCTCATGCCGATGTGTACAGTTACCATATTTGCAATCAGCGGAAACCTTGAATATTTCAGGGAAATAATGCCCGATTTCTTCTTCCTCCATATCGAACGTTCCGAATCCTTTGATTCCCGGAGTATCGATAATATATCCATCCCCGTCTACAGAGAACATTTCAGAGAAGGTAGTCGTATGCATACCTTTGTTGTGATAGGTCGATATCTCACCGGTTTTTACTTTGGTTCCCGGTAAAATGGCGTTGATGAGCGTCGATTTTCCAACTCCCGAATGACCGGAGAAAAGTGTGATCTTGCCTTCCAGGTCTTTTTGATGGCATCCACTCCGGTTCCTTCCTTGGCAGAAACCTTGAAACAAGGATAACCGATATGCGTATACAGATTAATAAGAGCGTCCAGATAACGGAGCTCATCCTCGTTATAAGCATCTACCTTATTAAATACCAGTTTGACAGGTACACGATATGCTTCGGCAGAAGCGAGAAAACGGTCGATAAAAATGGTGGATGTTTCGGGATAGTTGACAGTAACCACTAACATACATTGATCGAGGTTAGCGGCAAGAATGTGAGATTGTTTGGAAAGATTGGAAGAACGGCGGATGATGTAGTTCTTTCTGTCTTCTATTTCATTGATAAAGGCAGTACCTTCCTGATTGAGTATAATCTGAACGCGGTCGCCCACGGCTACCGGATTGGTGCTGCGAATACCTTTTAACCGGAAATTACCTTTGATTTTACATTCAATAAATTGTCCGTCGTCGGTCTTCACCTGATACCAACTGCCCGTGTTCTTGATTACTAATCCCTTCATTTATTTAATGGATAATGGATAATGGAGAATGGATAATGGAGAATGGGCAATGGGACTGCATAGTAATTATCCATTGTCCATTCTCCATTTTCCATTAAACCGTCATGATTTCTTTATCCTTGTCAGCAAGCATATCTTCAATCTGTTTGATATACTTATCATGGATTTTTTGTAACTTGGCTTCCGCATTCTTCTGCTCGTCTTCTGCCAGTCCGTCTTTTACTGCTTTTTTCAGTGCGTCGATGCCATCGCGACGAGCGTTGCGTACACTTACTTTGGCAGTTTCGCCTTCCGCTTTACACTGTTTAGCGAGCTGTCTACGACGTTCTTCCGTCAGAGGAGGAATACCAATACGGATTACTTCACCATTATTTTCGGGCATAATGCAAGGTCAGAGTCGATAATGGCTTTTTCGATGGCACGGAACATACTTTTGTCCCACGGTTTGATGGTGATACTGCGAGCATCCGGAGTGGATAAAGCAGCTACATTGCTGATAGGAACCATACTTCCGTAAGAGTCTACGCGGATACCATCCAACAGTCGGTACTCGCTTTTCCAGCGCGGATATGTGCCAATGCTTCTTCGAGATACATTACAGCCATATCCATTTTTTCTTGTGCATTGTCAAGGCAAGTCTTTACGTCTACCATATTTTTTGATAATTAAAGTTGCTATTTGGTTGATTGATTAGCAAAAGTATACTATTTTTTGCTTATCTGCAACAGCACACTCATCTTTTTTATAAGCGACTTGCCGATGATAATCAATGTAACGGCAGTGATAATCATTAAAATACCGACCATTAATCGGGGAGTCAGTTTTTCGTGAAACAGGAGGACCCCGAAAAATAACGCTGTCACAGGCTCCAGAGCACCGAGTATAGCAGTAGGAGTGGAGCCTATAGATTGAATGGCTAATGCGGTGCAAATCAATGACACGGCAGTGGGAGAATGGCCAAGGCAGAACATCTGCCCACAATAAGGGAGAGGGTATGATTTGCAATTCCGTGCAGAAATTCAAGCGGACTATGTAAACCGATAATCCGAATAATATAGCATAAAAAGTCAGTTTGGTAGTCGGTAATGTTTTTAATGAAGACCGGTTGACTCCTACGATATAAATGGCATAGGAGAGAGACGACAGTAAAACAAAGATAATTCCTACGGTGGAGAGTGGTTTGTTGCCATCTCCCTGATAGAGCAGGGCAATGCCCGAAGTGCCAACAGGATCGAAAAAACGGTGATTGCGGAAATCTTCTCTTTGAAAAAGGCGCCCATGATCACAGCTACCATCACCGGATAAACGAACAGAATGGTAGAAGCAATACCGGCATCCATATAGTTGTAACTCATGAATAGAAGCAGAGATGAAAACGAAAAACAGCAATCCCATGATTACCAAGGGGAGAATGTCTGCCTTGCGAAGAGTAAAAGACTGCCCTTGCAGCTTCATCAAGACACCCAATACAATTACGGCAAATGCGTAACGGTAGAATAAAACAGTATCGACACTCATGCCGGCAGCATAGAGCGGGAGTGTGAAGAGAGGATTCATACCGTAGCTTGCAGCGGCAATGGCTCCATAAATAAAACCTTTGGTCTTGTTATTCATTATTTTAGCCTCTTAAAAATGGCGTGCAAAAGTACGTAGTTTGCCGATGATAAACAATAGTTAGGGCAGTTTGATAGTATAATTTAATTTTTCGTATGCGACGGATTACTTGGAGAATAGCATGAGATACTCTTCTGCTAGCCGTAAACTAACATTGTTTATGCTTGAATTTATTCGTCTGACAGCTGTTTTCTTTTCGTCTGACAGCTGTTAGACGAAAGATTAACAGTTGTCAGACGAAAGTTCAACAACTGTCAGACGAATAGTTTTATGCAATGCGAGACTTAGATTTTAGCACTATAGCCATTAAGAAATAGTATTGAAAGCTGTAAATCTTAGTCTTTTTATTATCTTTGCATCAATGACATGCCTTGCATCTTAATACATTAGATAAATACAGAATATAAAATATGAAAGAAAATAAACTGGATTACATCCCCGAACCGATGGACCTTTCATTGGTTGACCTTCCCGAATCTTTAATCCAATTATCAGAGCGCATCGCTGAAAATGTACATGAAGTGTGGGCAAAAGCCCGTATAGATGAAGGCTGGACATATGGCGAAAAACGCGATGATATCCATAAAAAGCATCCTTGTCTGGTACCTTATGATGAGTTGCCGGAAGAAGAAAAAGAGTACGACCGGAATACGGCTATGAATACGATCAAGATGGTGAAGAAATTAGGTTTCAGAATAGAAAAGGAGGATTAAGTTATGAATGCTCGTTGGTTTGACCGGATTATTTATGGCGGGGCTTGGAAACAGATACGTTTCCTGATTATTATAGTCGTTTCGCTGATTGTTTTATCTTGTTTGGGAGTGCACTGGGGAAGCAAGTATCAGATGACTCCTTCGGAAGAGATGACTGTGCTGGCTACTGACTCTGCGGCGAACCATTCTTTTCAGAAGACCCTGTGGAATGTATACAATAACTTTGTTGATTCGGGCAACCTGATCAGCATAAGTCCGGAAGACCGCCCGTGGGCATTGATTATTAGTTTGCTGGGTTCCGTCGTTTTGGGCGGATTGTTGATCTCCACGCTTTCCAATATCATTGAAAGGCGGGTGGAAAATTGCAGAAACGGGTTGATTCATTATAAACTATCTGATCATTTTGTGATCATCGGTGCAGATGCAATGTTACCCTGTCTGATACGACAGTTATGCCAACGGGAGAAGGATTGCACGTTAGTCATTCAGACTTCCAAAGACGTCAATGAAGTACGGATGGAATTATTTTCCAATCTCACAAAGGATGAGGAGAAGAGAATCGTTTTGGTTCATGCCATGAGAGACTCTAAAGAAGAACTGAAAAAGTTGTATGTGGCGGATGCGAAAGAAGTCTTTATATTGGGAGATAGCGGAGAGCTGGATGATGTGGAATATTATCATGACTCGATGAATGTCGACTGTCTGAATCTGATAGGCGAACTTTGCAAGGAAGAGAATCGGAAACCTCCTTTGAAGTGCAACGTACTCTTTGAATATCAATCTACTTTTGCTGTCTTCCAATTCTCGGATATTGATGATGATATAAAGGAATATATTGATTTCTGTCCGTTTAACTTTTACGAAACATGGGCGCAAAAAGTATTTGTGCGAAATGCGTGTAGTATCCGTGAGATTAATTATCTGCCTCTGGATTATCAGCCTGTCACTTACGAATCAGAGAAATATGTGCATCTGGTAATTGTGGGAATGTCGAGGATGGGAATTGCTCTGGCTGTCGAGGCTGCCATATAGCCCACTATCCCAACTTTATCCGGGATAAAAGAAGAAAACGCGCATCACTTTTATCGATAATGAAGCAATGCGTGAGATGAACAGCTTCAAACAAGCGTATGAAAACCTGTTTGATGTATCTTATTCTACCTTTATAGATACAGAAAACGGAATGGTCCGCAGGATGAACCTGCTGAGGTCTATGCTCATTTGGGAACAGATTTTATAGACATAGAATGGCAGTTTGTACAGGGAACTATCGAGTCGCCGGAAGTCCGTGATTTGATTACAGGCTGGTGTGAAGATGAGGATGCGCTGATGACGGTTGCAGTCTGCCTGAACCTGACTCATCAGTCTATTTCTTCTGCTGTCTATCTCCCGCGTTGTGTCTATGAGAAAGGTGTTCCGGTGCTGGTTCAGCAACGGATAACATCGGCTATCATTGAAAAATTATCCGGTAATCCGTTGAAGGGAAAAGGAGGAACCAATCAGCGTTTCAAGAATCTTCGTCCGTTCGGGATGTTGGATGATTGTTTCGACTTGTGCATGGCAGACGAGATGTATGCCAAGCGTGTAAATGCGGTGTATGAAAAGTGTGAAGGAGATAAAGTCTTGACGGAACTGCCATCTGCGAAAGAAATGGATGAACTATGGCACAATCCGAAGTTCAAAACGGTAAAGAAATGGTCTAATATTTATAATGCGAATGCCATTCCTACCAAATTGCGTTCAATCGGCTACACCAAGGAACATTGGGACAACGGAAAGCAACTTAGCGAAAAGCAGGTGGCGATTTTGGCAGAGGTGGGAAACACAACCGATGGAATGTGGAAGAACTGTTACTGGGATATAGACCTGTGACAAAAAAGGAACAGGAAGAGATAGAACAAAAGGCAGCCTTGAAGAATAAAAAGCGGGATGAAGAATATGCTCATTATGACATTCGCCCTTACAACGATTTGCGGAATGGCAGTGAGAAATATGATATTGCTTTGACACGGCATCTGCTTTTGATTGCGAAGCCGGACGAAAAACTATAAAATGGATTAGGATTTGTGATATGGGGAATCATCAAAAGGAAATATTCTTAGTGCTCTCTATCTTTCTGATTGGCTTTCAGTGCGTTTGGGCACAAACCACTCAGAAGGGAATTGTCATGGAAATGAGTAGCAATAACAAGCCCGTAGCCGGTGCTGAAATAAAAGTAGCGGGTGCTTCGCCTACGGACAGCGATCAGGAAGGGCGGTTTATTCTGAATTTCACCGCTTCCTTGCCGGGCGATCCGTTGATGATTAATGATATCTATAAGAAAGGTTTCAAAATAGTCAATTACGAGAAGTAGCCAACTGGAATATATCGTCTGCCTCCGAACTGAAAATTGTATTAGGGCGTACCGAAGTCATCAATGCGTTGCGCAAGAAATATTACGATATAGGCGAATCCAATAGCGAGAAAGAATATCGGAAAACATTGGCTGAACTGGAAGAACTGAAGAAACAGAACGCATTGTCCGCAGTGGAATATGATCAGAAAGTTGATTCCATGTCTAAAAGTATGATGGAATGGCAGAAACGTCTGGAAATATATGCGCTTAAATTTGCCTGCATCAATCGTGACGAGCTTGATGCTATGGAAAAGCAGGCAATGGAACTGCTCGATCATGGTGATGTGCATGGAGCTATTCGTCTTTATGAAGAGATGAAACTTGATTCTACCATGACATTGAAGATTGCAGTCAGACAGGAAGCCAAAGAAGATATGAAACTGCTTCTTCCATCCTTAGTGAATAATTTCCAGTTGCTGAAGCAAGCCGATGATAAAGTGGCGTGTGACTCTGTTGCTCACTTGATTTATGAGATGGCGGCGGATATCAAGCTGAAATTAATGTCGGTAGAGTGGTTCTTTCAGCGGAATGACCCAAGTGAAGTTCTGGATCAGTATAGCTTGATCGTAAAGGATACGCAAAGTATGCAAGAGATTGAGCTGGTGGAGAATAGCTTCAGCAGTCATTGAAAGAAGTAAAACTGAAAGGAGAACTGAAGAAAAAGGCACAGTTGGTTTTCGAACGAATCGAAGACCGAAAGAAATGGATCAGTATAAAGGAAAAAATATAGAAACAGATGAAGAAGATCAAGATTTTTATTGCATCATCGGCGGAGTTGAATGAAGACAAACAGATGTTTGACTTGTACTTTTCGGATAAGAATAAACTTTATCGTGACCGGAATATAGACTTCGATCAGCGTACGTGGATGGACTTCAGCAGTTCGCTGAATGAAGGTCGTCTGCAGGATCGCTATAATGACTATATCCGCGAATGTGATATTGTGATTTTTCTGTTCCACACACGGATGGGGCGCTATACCAAAGAAGAACTGGAAGTGGCCCATGAAATATATCTGAAGACTAAGGCTGCAAAACCTAAAATATTTGTCTATTTCAAGGAGGAGGGAATCGTTGATGAGTCTCTCAAAGATTTTAAATCTTATTGCGAGAAGAATCTCGGACACTTCTGCGACTTGTATACCAATTATGATGATTTGCGTCTCAAGTTCGACAAACAATTGCAGATTTTGGAGAATGAAGGCTTTATCAAGCCCGATCCGGTAGATGTGAAACGGACATTGAGGTTCGTATTATTGTATGTCCTTGTACCTGTACTGGTGGTGGCACTGGCTTTCTTTGCTTTCTATTATTATTCGCCGGTCACTTCCACGGTGCGTCTTACGGATACTTCCAAGTCTTCTTTGCCTTTTTATGGCGCTGATATAACATTGGAGTATGCCGATAAGAGCGAAACCCGTCATGTGGACAGACTTCTGACGAGGTTGTCTTCAAAGAAATTCACACTAAATATCTGGGTGAGAATGCCGTCTTAAGATAGAATCGAAAGGATATGTGACGGTAGATACGGTACTGAGCCTGGAAAAGAATGTGACTCTTGGCATCAGTCGTGATTCTTCATTGGCGATGATTTTCGGTACTGTGAAAGATGAGGATAACCGTCCGCTGGCGGATGCTACTGTTCAAGTGCTGGACATGAAAACGGTGTCTGACGGAATGGGAAACTTCCAACTGCCCATACCTGCCGAGAAACAAAAAGAGGAGCAACGGGTGACGGTATACAAGGATGGATATCAATTATGGGACTTCACCGGACCGGTATCCGATAAAGTCTCATGGAAGATTATTCTGAGAAAGTAATGCCTTTACTTTCTGTAAATGCTATTATTGTTGGTCCGGTAGTCATTGATAAGGTAGAGCAGAACGGCATCGTTAGGCAGCGTGCCGCTCTTATACTCCAGACCAGTTTTTAATAATTCCTCGGAGCCGGGCTGAGATAATTTGGCCAGAAGGTCTCCTTTGGCAAACCGGACAACAAGAGGGTAGGAGCTGAAAAGCTGATTGAGTTCTTTCAGTTCGTTTGCGATGTTTTCCGCCTCTTGCAGAAATTTCAGAGCCTCTGCATTATTGCTGTTCTGATAGTAGGCGATACTTGTATTGAGAGTCATCAGTAGATAGTTCGTGCCAAGTTGGGCTTTATTATGCGGATACAGTGTCTTGATGATTTCGTATGCTTTCTTTTGTACTTCCAGTGCTTTGGCATATTTTTTAAGTTTGCCGTATCCCAACGACAGGTTATTGTAGGTAGTGGTGATACTGCCCATCATATCCACGTCGTTCGGCTTTTGTTTCAGGTGCTTTTCCCTGTCTTTCTTTACTTTTTCCAGATGTTCCACTCCTAATTCATACAGTCCTCCGCAGACCATTGCGGTACCTATGCTGTTCTCTGTTCTCAAGTCCTGAAATCCCCATACTCCTTGCATGGTGTATAATGCTTCCAGGTCGATGGCGGCTTTCAGAGCTTTGTCATGTTCGGAAAGTTCCAGGAGCATATCGATATACGATGCCTGCGCACTGATAATCTCAAGAACAAATCTTGCCGGATTCAACTGATTCAGTTTTTCGGCATATTGGTAAGCTTGTTCCACATGCTTCCTTTCTTCGGGTTTGTTTCCGTTTTTGGAGTAATATAGAATGTATTGTTTCTCAATATTGTACAATAATGAGGTCTTTTGTTCTTCGCTGTTGATTTTGAATTCGTTGGCTACCTTGTCTTCAAATGCTTTTATGGTCGTGAGGAAGTTTTCCGGTTCTGTTTCTGTGCTTACGCTGATGTAGGCGAAGTTCCATAAAGCATACCAGTAGGCACGGGACAAGGGACGCATCTTATACAGTTTCTCGCTTTTGCCAGAATCTCTTTTATACTGCCGGCTGCCAGTTTGTAATCCGCTTTCTCTACTGCCTGATGGAATAGGGATTCCTGCCTTCCTATTTCAGCTTCGAGTATGGCCTCTTCATTATCTCCTGCATTCTTTTTATTTAGCTCGAATAATTTCTCTGACAGTTCGTTGACCTTAGATACATTGCCTTCCTTCTTGTAAATGTCTGTCAGCGAACTGTATATGTTGGCAAGCTGAGAACTTTGAATATTTATGAACAGCTGATTGTCGCTGTCTGCTATCTCTTCACTGATTTCTTTGATCTGGTCTTCATAGATTTCCTTTGCTTCTTTGAATTCGTTCATGGCTTCGTATGTCTTTCCCATTGAATAGAACGTCTGATGGTAGATAGCATAGTAATCGCCCGAAGGCATGGAGATATTTTTGTTGGACAGGATTTCCAGTGCGTTGATGTCATACTCCAAGGCTTTGATATAGTCTTTCTGATGATGACGTGCAAGGGTACTTTTTATGTTCAGTACTTGTACGAGAGATTTCTCGTCAAATGAAAGTTTCTGGCATTTGTCCAGCCATTCCATGGTATCACTGTCTTCTAGTCCTATTTTCTGCAATGCGTATTTAAACACGTATGTAAACCTGTCGGGAAGTGCTTCGGCTACGAACTTGTAGGCATCATTTGCTTTCTTCTCGTTTTCCATTCCTCCGGTCAGGGCGCAGAGGTCGGCATATCGGTACATTATTTCGGCCAGTTTGTCGATGTCTTCCTCTGCTTTTGTTTTCTGTGACAGCTTCTCTCTGGCTTGAGTGATAATTCCGGATTTATTGTATAGCTCGATGGCTTCAGTACAGTTTCCGGCATTGACCAGTTCCAATACTTGCTTCTCGATGGTTGTTGATGTCATTCCGGATTTATTCTCGCAAACTTCTCAG
>ENA-OQIG01000937-OQIG01000937.1-human-gut-metagenome-genome-assembly--contig:-NODE-937-length-14460-cov-1.662876_pt1 | contig 14460 bp, 22 predicted proteins | sample MGYA00242576_ERZ504741 | MGnify/ENA primary metagenome ERZ504741 (study PRJEB26092, sample SAMD00036436) | human gut metagenome | host: Homo sapiens | study: EMG produced TPA metagenomics assembly of... | reverse complement strand
GAACTGGCCTACAACGAGGCCAGGACGATGCCCGGCAGCATCTCAACGAACCGGTGCCCTCCAGATCCGGAACGCTCCCACCCGCTGATGGGAGAGCTGGGCTACGGCAAAGGGTACCAGTATGCCCATGACACCAAAGAGAAAATGGCCGCTATGCAGTGCCTGCCCGACGCTGAAGGACCGGAGCTATTACCATCCCACGGAACAGGGGCTGGAAGCCCGGTACAAGGAACGGCTCCGGCAGATCAAGGACTGGAAAAAACAGCATGGGATGTAAATGGAAAAGAAAGAGCACAGTTTTGCCATAGTTTTGTAACATTGTTTCAATAAGATAGAAAAGCATGAAAGAAGGAATTGGATATGATTCTTGCATGGGTGTGGATATCCTGGAAGTGGGCCGGATGGAACGGGCCCTGAAACAGGCCGGGTTCAAAGAAAAGACCTTTACCCGGGACGAAATCGAGTACTGTGAAAGCAAGGGCGCCCACAGCAGTGAATCCTACGCGGCCCGGTTTGCGGCCAAGGAAGCCCTGGGCAAGGCCCTGGGCACCGGCCTGACCCCGGGACAGCTCCAGCAGGTGGAAGTGCTGAACGAGGAAAAGACCGGGGCGCCCCAGCTCCATCTCATGGGCCAGTTGCGGGTGGCCGCCCTGGTGCGGGGCGTGGAACGGATCCATGTAAGCCTGAGCCATACGGCGGAAAATGCCATTGCCCAAGTACTGTTGGAGGGATAAGATGAAACTCATTGCAAGTGAAGCCATGAAAAAAGTGGATACCAAGGCCATCGGGGAAATGGGGATCCCGGAGGCCGTCCTCATCGAGAACGCCGGACGGGCCGTGGCCGATGCGGCGGCGGACCTGATGGGGGATCCCCGGGAAAAACGGGTGATCCTGCTGATCGGGAAAGGGAACAACGGGGGAGACGGCCTGGCCGCCGCCCGGTTCCTGCTGAAACGGGGAGCCCTGGTGACCCTGGTGCTGGCGGAAGCCCCGGAAAGCTTCGGTCCGGGAGCGGCGCTCCAGTACAAGATCTGTCAGAGCTTCCCTTTTACCATCCTCCGGTGGGAAAAGGACCAGAATGAAGTGCTCCAGGCCTGTGCCCAGGCGGATCTGTTCATCGATGCCCTGCTGGGGACCAGCTTCCACGGCAAAGTCCGGGAACCCATCCGGTCCCTCCTGGAAACTCTCCAGATGGTGCCGGTACCGGTGCTGGCGGTGGACATCCCCAGCGGGGTGGAAGCGGACCACGGGTATACGGACCTGGCTCTCCACGCTCGGGCCACGGTGACCATGATTGCCCCCAAACCGGGGCTGTATCTGTATCCCGGAGCGGGTACACCGGGAAGATCATCCTGCGGATCTGAATACCCCGCCCTCCCTGGTGCTGGAAGCGGAAAGCAATGCAGAGCTCCTGACGGAAGACCTGGTCCGGCACGTGCTGCCCAAACGGCCCCCCAATGCCACAAGGGCATGAACGGCCGGGTGGGGATCCTGGCCGGGAGCCTGGGGTATGCCGGAGCGGCGGAACTTTGTTCCAAGGCGGCGGTCCGGGCCGGGGCCGGTCTGGTGACGTTGTACACCCAGCCGGAAGTGCTCCAGCCCCTGATCATCAAATCCACGGAGGTGATGGTGCGGCCGGTGACGGAAGCCAGCCTGAAGGCCTTCCGGAGCTTTGACGTGGTGGCTGCCGGTCCCGGAGCAGGGAAAGCCCCGGAAACCGTCCAGTACCTCCGGGAACTGCTGCCCCAGCTGTCCCAGCCCCTGGTGCTGGATGCGGACGGCCTCAATGCCCTGGCCGGGATGATGCCCTGCTGCAGTCCCTCCAGAAAAAAATCTTTACCCCCCATCCGGGAGAAATGGCCCGGCTGCTGGGGAAATCCACCGGGAGATCCTCCAGGATCCGGTCCGGGCGGCCCTGGAAGGGGCGGCCAGATGGCAGGCGGTGGTGGTGCTGAAATGCACGCCGGTGGTGGTGGCCCTGCCCAACGGACAGGTGTTCATCAATACCACCGGCAATGAAGGCATGGCCACCGGGGGCTGCGGAGATGTGCTCACCGGACCATTGCCGCCCTTTTGGGACAGGGACTGGACCTGGGCCAGGCCGCCTGCTGCGGGGTCTATCTCCAGGGGCTGGCCGGGGATCTGGCGGCGGAAGGCGGAAAGATCGGCCTTGCGGCCGGGGATCTGGTGACCCACCTGCTGCAGCCCTGGACAAAGTGAAAAAGAGATAAAAGATGGCCGGCCCGCCGGGGCGGTCAGCCGGCCTGATTTGCATGGACCTGGGAAAGTGTTACAATGGCCGGGTAGTCCGGGAGGCAGAAGACAGCCTGCTGCGTCCCAAGAGGAGGTTCAACGTGTTCAAAAACTGCTGTTATTCTTTTTCTGCCTGGTGGCATGCCTGGGAACGGGAAATGCCCAGGCGGCGTCCAAGATCCAGGATGTGGTGTACGGGGTCAATCCCAACGGACGGCTGCGGATTGTCCTGGATACCAACCAGGCCACGAAATACAAAACGGAAATGCTGGACAATGAACTGCGGGTCACCGTCTACGGCAACCTGAAATCGTCCATTCCCCGGGTCACTACCCCCAAAAAGGCCACCTATGTTTCCAAGGTGTATCTGGAACGGAAGATCAATGCCACGGTGGTCCATGTGATGATGAAGAAACCCCTCCAGAAGGGGATGTTCAACGTGTTCAGCCTGAAGGAAGACAAAGTGGCCAAACGGCCACCCGGGTGGTGGTGGATGTGATCGCGGCGCCGCCCCAGAAGACCTTCACCCCCAAGCGGCCCAGCCAGCCTTCCAGCTCACCCTGGCAGCCCACCCGGCCCAAACCCAGTTTTGGCAACACCTATTCCGTGGTGGGAGGCATCCGAGGCAAGCGGATCACCCTGGATCCGGGCCATGGGGGCACGGACCCGGGAACCCACGGACTGGTTACCGGCACCTATGAAAAGGACGTGACCCTGCCCATTTCCAAAAAGGTGAAGGCCCTGCTGGAAAAGAAAGGGGCCATCGTCTACATGACCCGGACCACCGACGTGGATGTGTACGGACCGGACGCCACCGATGCGGAAGAGCTCCAGGCCGTGGATGTGGCGGAGAACAGCCATTCCGACATGTTCATCAGCATCCACATCAACGCCAGTGAAAACACCAGCGTGGGCGGGTTCTCCACCTACTACCATCCCAAGACCAAGTACGATATCCAGGTAGCCCAGTGCATCCAGGACCGGCTGATGAAGACCGCCGATGTGGATGACCTGGGGGTACGGTACGCCAACTTCTACGTGAACAAGCGGAGCACCATGCCCGGGGCATTGGTGGAATGTCTGTTCCTGACCAACAAAAGGGAAGAAAAGCTGCTGATCTCCGACTGGTTCCAGAACAAGGTGGCCAATGCCATTGCTGACGGTATCGAAGACTTCTACAACCAGCATCAAGGAGGCTGAGCCCATGGACAAAAGACTGACCCGCTGGACGGCGGCAGCACTACTGCTGGGGAGCCTGACTTTTTTGGGAGGCTGCAGTCCCCAGAACACCACCGTGAACCCTGACACGAAAAAGGAAACGGCTGCGGCGGATGCCAAGGCCGGGCAGAAGGGAGCCCAGGCTTCGTCCCGGACCTGTACCGGGTGGGGAAGAACGGGAAGCTCCAGGCCCAGACCGTGAAGCTTTCCGGCAGCCAGGACAAGCTGCCCCTGCTGGTGCTGAAGGAACTGGTGGAAAAGCGTCCCCAGGGGGACACCACCTTCCCAAAGGGGTCAAGGTGAACAAAGTCACCGTAAAGGACAAGGTGGCCACTATTGATTTCAACCGGGAATTCCAGACCCGGCGGGGGGACCACGACACTCTGCTGATGCTGTATGCGGTGGTGGACACCCTCACCGAATTCCCGGAAATCCAGAAAGTAAGGTTCACCGTAAAGGGCAAGCCGGTAACGGTTCTGGGAGGGCAGGATCTGTCGGAGCCGCTGAAACGGGACGGGAAGTATATACAGTAAGAAAAGGTGGACTGTGAAGAAATGCTTTTTTCATTTCTTCACAGCCCACCTTTTTGGTCACGAGTCGTGGGTCGCGGGCTTGTTGGTACAGACCGAAGTTTCAGTTTTGCAGATTCCAACCGATTTTTTCTTATCATCATATAGAAAAAGAAACAAATGGCTTAAACGTCCTAGCTCGCGACCCGCGACCAAAAGGGGCCTGGAAATGAGAAATCCATTTTTTTCCAGGCCCCTTTTTTCATTCCTCTTTCAACTTGGCAACCGCCTCGTCGTACCGGGCCACCACTTCCGGCTCCGGTTCGCTGTCCATCAGGCTGACGATGACGATGGCCAGGCAGGACAGGATGAACCCGGGGATGATTTCGTAGACGCCGATGAAGGCGAAGAAGTTCTTCCAGATCAGCACCGTGGAACCGCCCACTACGATGCCCGCGAAGGCCCCGTCAGTGGTCATCCGGCGCCAGAACAGGGAGAACAGCACCAGGGGCCCGAAGGCGGCCCCGAAACCGGCCCAGGCGTAGGAACGATGTTCAGGATCATGCTGTCCGGGTTCATGGCCAGTACCAGGGAAAGGGCGGATACCACGATGATCATCATCCGGCTCATCCGTACCAGTTCCGCGGCCGTGGCCTTGGGGTTGATCAGGATCTTGTAGAAGTCCGTGGTAAAGGAAGAAGCGGCCACCAGCAGCTGCTGTCGGAGGTGCTCATGATGGCCCCCAGGATCCGGAGGTGATGATTCCGGCGAAGAAGGGATGGTAGAATTTCCCGCTCAGCTGGATGAAGACGGTTTCCGCTGCCCCGCCTTTCAGCACATCCCCCAGGTATACCCGGCCGGTGAGACCCACCAGTACGGCCATGGCCAGGGAGATCACCACCCAGGTGACGGCGATGTGGGTGGCCTGCCGGATGCTCTTGGGATCACGGATGGCCACTGAAGCGACGAGAATGTCGGGGATCGTCCGCAAATACCCCAGGCCCAGGCCAGCAGGGAAATGATGGCGGTCAGGCTCAGGACGCTGCCGTCGGCCCCCGGATCATATCGAAATAGTGGGGCTGATGGCGTTCAGCCGGGCATGGTGCATCCACCCCGCCGATGTAGTACATGGCGGTCACCGGCACCACCAGGATGGAGAAAAACATCAGGAAGCCCTGGAACAGGTCCGTCCAGCACACGGCGGCAAAGCCCCCCATCAGGGTGTAGAACACCACGATGCCGGCGGTGAGGAACAGGGAATAGCGGTAATCCAGACCGAAGGCCGTGTTGAACAGCTTGCCCCCGGCCACGAAGCTGGAGGAAGTGTAGATCAGGAAGAAAATGAAAATGAAGAAGGCGGAGGCAATCCGCAGCTTCCGGTGCTTGTCGGAGAACCGGTTGTCAAAGTACTCCGGCAGGGTAATGGCGTTGCCCATGACGGAGGTGAAGATCCGCAGCCGCTTGGCCACCAGCACCCAGTTGACCCAGGTGCCGATGATCAGTCCCAGGGCAATCCAGAAGGCGCTGATGCCGGCCATGTAGGCGTACCCCGGCAGGCCCATGAGCATCCAGCCGCTCATGTCGGAAGCTCCGCGCTCATGGACGTGACCCAGGACCCAGCGCCCGTCCCCCCAGGGCGTAGCTTCCATATCCTCATCTTTTTTATACGTGATCAGCCCGATCCCGATCAAAACGGCAAAATACAGGACCAGAGCCACCACCGTGCTTAATGCAACATGCATAAACACACATCCTTCTTTTATTTTTGCATAAGGTCCATTATATAATAGAATGGGGATCGGTGCAATCCAATCCCTTCCCGGGATTTTCCCCATCCACCCCTTGCCTTTTGGACGGCTTTAATATAAAATAAACAAGAATAAGCAAGACAATACATTTTTTTTGCTGACAGATACTACATAACGAATCCGAAAGAGGGCTTGCTCCTTCGCCGCGCTGATGGTGCTGGCTTGCACAGGGGCAACCCTCTCTTATTGTGGAGAGAGTCCATGACACCTGTAAAGATTACCATCCATAGTGAAACCGTAGGGGCCGGGGATGCAGATCCCGCCACCCTGGTGGCCTTCGGGCAGCTGACGGAAAAGGACGGGACCGTCTATGTCCGGTACGACGAATCGGAAGTGACCGGTATGGAAGGGACCCGCACCACCCTGAAATGGACGGAGGACACCCTGACGGTAATCCGGCATGGCCGTTATGAACATCGGCAGCAGTATGAACGGGGCCGGAACAGTTCGTTTCAGTACAGGACCCGTATTTTACTGTTCCCATGACGGTCTTTACCCGGGAACTGGCCATCAGCGCCGGGACCGTGCTTGGCAGCTCCGGGTCTTCTTCGACCTGGAAATGGACAGCCAGCCCAATGGAAGCATTCGTTTGCAAATCGAGATCGAGGAGGAAGAAAAGCGTGGACATGAAGAAAGTACTGGCGGAGGCCGTAGCCGACGCCGTCCGGAAGGCCATTGAGGCAGGGAAACTGTCCCAGGGGGAAATGGCCCCGGTGGTCCTGACCGTACCGCCCCAGAAAGCCTTTGGTGATTTTGCCACCAACTTCGCCCTGCAGGCGGCCCGGAATTTCCACTGTGCCCCCCGGGTGATCGCCGCTGCGGTGCAGGAATACCTGGACTGCCCCAGCGTGGACAAAGTGGAAATCGCAGGTCCCGGATTTTTGAACTTCTACCTGAAGGAAGACTGGCTGGGAGAATCCCTCCGGGCCATCCTGGACAAAGGGGAGAATTACGGAAACCTGCCCCCCAAGAACGGGGAAAAGATCCAGATCGAATACGTAAGCGCCAACCCCACCGGTCCGCTCCATGTGGGCCACGGACGGGGCGCGGCAGTGGGCAGCGCTCTGGCCAGCCTGATGAAGGCCGCCGGTTATGACGTGACCCGGGAATACTACATCAACGATGCCGGGAACCAGATGCACAACCTGGCCCTTTCTGTGAACGCCCGGTACCTGGAACTCTTCGACATTCCCTGCCAGTTCCCAGAAAACGGATACCATGGGGAAGACATCAAAGTGACCGCCCGGCGGATCAAGGCCAAATACGGGGACAAGTTCATCCATATGCCGGAAGAAGAACGGCTGGAACAGTTCCAGACCCTGGCCAAGGAAGAAAAACTGGCGGCCTGAAGGAAGACCTGGAAGCTTCAACTGTGAATTCGACGTGTGGTTCAGCGAACAGAGTCTCCACGATGCGGACAAGATCCACCAAGTGGTGGACGAGCTCCAGGAAAAAGGCTATGTGTATGAGAAAGACGGAGCCAAGTGGTTCAGATCCACGGCTTTCGGAGATGATAAAGACCGGGTGGTGATCCGTGACAACGGGGTATCCACCTACTTTGCCGCGGATATCGCCTACCACCAGAACAAATTCCAGCGGGGCTTCGACCGGGTGATCAACCTGTGGGGCGCCGACCATCACGGTACATTCCCCGGGTGAAGGCGGCCATGGAGGCCCTGGGCTATGATCCCAGCCGGCTGGAAGTGCTGATCCTCCAGATGGTGGCCCTGTACCGGAACGGGGAACTGGTGAAGATGAGCAAGCGCACCGGCAAGAGCGTGACCCTCAATGAACTGATCGAGGAAGTGGGGACCGATGCGGCCCGGTTCTTCTTCATCATGCGGAGCATGGACAGCCAGCTGGATTTCGATCTGACTCTGCCACGGAACATTCCAATGACAACCCGGTGTACTATGTCCAGTATGCCCATGCCCGGATCTGCAGCATCCTGCGGCAGATGGAAGAAGAAAAGATCGCCCTCCGGAAGGACTGCGACCTTTCCGTGCTGAAGGAATCCATTGAAGTGGACCTGATCAAGAAGCTGAATGATTATGAGGAACTGATTGAAACGGCGGCTGCAGAACGGGCCCCCCACAAGATCGCCCACTATGTGTACGATCTGGCCGGGCTGTTCCATTCGTTCTACAACCAGTGCCGTGTCCTGGGCGTGGATCCTGCGGTGCAGCAGGCCCGTCTGGCGTTGATTACAGCTGTGGGCAATACCCTGCGCCACGGTTTGAAGATCCTGGGTGTCAGTGCACCGGACCATATGTAAAGTTGGGCGAAAGCCAGAAAAAGGGAGGAAGAAAATGACCAAGTATATTTTTGTAACGGGCGGTGTGGTGTCTTCTTTAGGGAAAGGGATCACGGCAGCGTCCCTGGGCCGTCTGCTCAAGAGCAGAGGGTACAAGGTGACCATCCAGAAGTTCGATCCCTACATCAACATCGATCCTGGTACCATGAGCCCGTACCAGCACGGGGAAGTATTCGTCACCGATGACGGGGCGGAAACGGACCTGGATCTGGGCCATTACGAACGGTTCATTGACATCAACCTGTCCCGGAATTCCAACGTGACCGCCGGCCGGATCTACCAGTCCGTGATCAACAAGGAACGCCGGGGGGATTATCTGGCCGTACGGTACAGGTCATTCCTCACATCACCAACGAAATCAAGGAACGGGTCTACCGGGTGGGCCGGGAAGAAAATGCTGACTTCGTGATCACCGAAATCGGCGGCACCGTAGGGGATATCGAATCCGAACCCTTTATGGAAGCTATCCGGCAGGTGAAGAAGGATGTGGGCCGAAACGATGTGCTCTACATCCATGTGACCCTGGTGCCCTACATCGCCGCTGCCGGGGAACTGAAGACCAAACCCACCCAGCACAGCGTAAAGGAACTGCGGAGCATCGGCATCACCCCGGATATCCTGGTGTGCCGGAGCGAAAAGGAAATCAGCAAGGAAATGCGGGAAAAGATTTCCATGTTCTGTGACGTGGATGCGGACGCCGTGTTCCAGTCCATCACCGCTCCCAGCATCTATGAAGTGCCCATGCTGCTGGAAGACCAGGGCATGGACAAAGTGGTGCTGCGGAAACTGGACATGGAAGACAAACCCAAGGACATGGATGCCTGGCATGCCATGGTGAAGAAGATCCTGGCGCCCCATGCCCAGAAATCCACCATTGCCGTGGTGGGCAAATACGTGGAACTGCCCGATGCCTACATCAGCATCGTGGAAGCCCTGAAACACGCCAGCTATTTCCATGACGCAGATGTGGACATCGAATACATCAACGCCGTGGATCTGGAAGACCCCAAGGCGGACTTCGCCCAGATCTTCAAAGGCGTGGACGGGATCCTGGTGCCCGGCGGCTTCGGCGACCGGGGCATCGAAGGGATGATCCGGGCTGCCCAGTATGCCCGGGAAAACAAGATCCCCTTCTTCGGCATCTGCCTGGGGATGCAGTGCCTGGTCATCGAATATGCCCGGAACGTCTGCGGCATGGCCAAGGCCAACTCCACGGAATTCGACGAAAACACCCCGTATCCGGTAATCTATCTGATGCCGGAACAGATGAGCGTGGAAATCAAGGGCGGCACCATGCGGCTGGGGCTTATCCCTGCAAGCTGTATCCCGGCACCCTGGCGGAAAAGGCCTACGGCACTGAAAGCATCAGCGAACGGCACCGTCACCGCTACGAAGTGAACAACGAACTGCGGGATGAACTGTTCAGCCACGGTCTGGTGCTGGGCGGCACCCTGCCCAACGGGAAACTGGTGGAAATGGTGGAACTGCCCACGGATGTCCATCCTGGTACCTGGGGCCCAGTTCCATCCGGAACTGAAATCCCGTCCCACCAATCCCCATCCTTTGTTCAAGGCCTTCATCGCAGCCGCGTTGAAGTATCATAACCATTGATTTCTGCAGCAATAGCGGATACAATGAAAGGGCAAGGAAAATTGCCCAACGAATCTGGGAGGCGTATGGAATGAACAGAGAATTATCCATGGAATTTATCCGAGTAACGGAAGCCGCAGCGATTGCCAGTGCCGTGGTGTTGGCCGGGGCGACAAGAATGGCATCGACCAGCTGGCCGTGGATGCCATGCGGAAAATGTTTGATACCGTCCACATCAACGGGACGGTGGTCATCGGTGAAGGGGAAATGGACGAAGCCCCCATGCTGTACATCGGTGAAGAAGTAGGGGCCGGCGGTCCGGAAGTGGACATCGCCGTTGACCCGGTGGAAGGGACCAACCTGGTGGCCAAAGGCCAGAACGGCGCCATTGCCGTTATCGCCATTGCCCCCAAAGGCTGCCTGCTCCACGCACCTGACATGTACATGGACAAGATCGCCGTAGGTCCCCGGGCCAAAGTGCATCAACATCGATGATCCGGTGAGCGTCAACCTCCAGCGGGTGGCCAAGCCCTGAACCGGAACGTGAACGATCTGACCGTTGTGGCCCTGGACCGTCCCCGTCACCGGAAAATCATTGAAGAAGTCCGTGCCGTTGGGGCCCGGATCCGTCTGATCAGTGACGGGGATGTGGATCCCATCATTGATGCCGGTATCGAAGGCACCGGCGTGCATATGTACATCGGCCGGGGCGGCGCTCCGGAAGGCGTACTGGCTGCCTGCGGGCTGAAATGCCTGGCGGCGACATGCAGGCCCGTCTGGTTCCGGAAAACGAAGACCAGGTGGAACGCTGCCGGAAGATGGGCATCGAAGACACCAAGAAGATCCTGACCATTGATGATCTGGTCAAGGGCGATGACTGCATGTTCACCGCCACCGCCATCACCAACTGCGATATGCTCCGGGGAGTCAACTACTTCGGCAACGGTGCCCGTACCCATACCATTTCCATGCGGTATGCCACCGGTACGGTCCGGTTCGTGGACGGCGTCCACACCTTCGACCGGAACAACATCAACATTAAACTGTAATTGAAAAGGGGCTGTTGCAGAAGCAACAGCCCCGTCAGCAAGAGGGGTGTTGCCCAGCAACACCCCTCTTTCCCTGTTCCTGTAAAGAGAGAATTTTATGACAAATACACTGACGAAACTGTTGCAGCAGGAGAAAAATGTCCGGGAAGGGGCAGATCTCTGGCAAAAGACCCCCGGTCCCCTGCAGCTGACCGGCCTCACAGGCTCTGTGAAAGCCGGCTTTTTGTGCGCCCTCCAGGAAACGGTCCAGGCGGCCCAGACCCTGGTGATCCTTACGGTGAACCGGGAGAGCATCCGGGCCCAGCGCCGGGAACTGGCCCATTTCTATCCGGACCTGGCCATGCGGGAACTGTACCCGGCCAGCCTGATCCACGGCCAGGTGGATACCCGGAACGAACAGGTGATGGCGGAACGGGCAGCGGCCCTGGAAATGATCGTCCGGAAGGAGCCGGGAATCATCTTCGCCACCGCGGAAGCCGCCATCCAGAAACTGCCCCAGCCGGAATCCCTGGTCCGGGAAAACCTGAAACTGGCGGTGGGGCAGGAGATCGAACAGTCCCTGGTGGTGGAAAAACTGGTGAAGGCCGGCTACGAACGGACGGAACAGGTGGATACCCTGGGTCAGGTGGCGGTCCGGGGGGATATCCTGGACGTGTTCCCCATCAACGGGAAAGATCCGGTGCGGATCGAATGGTTCGACAATACCATCGATGCCATGAAACGGTTCGACCTGGACACCCAGCGGAGCATCGGGACCATCTCCCAGGTGGGGATCATGCCCCTGGCGGTCCCAAACCAGGAAATCAGCGCCTCCCTGTTCCAGTACCTGTCGGCGGACCAGCTGGCGGTACTGGATGAACCTGTAGCCTTCTTTGAGGAATGCAAAAAAAGCTGGGGAGACAATCGGGAATTCGCCGACCAGCTCCTGGACCAGGAAACCATGATCCAGCAGGCCGGGGAAACCCATCTGCTGACGGTCAGCGACCTGGGCCATCCCTATTTTCCCCAGGCTCCCCGTATCCATGTGCAGGTCCGGGCCATGGCTCCCTACAATAAAAACACCGACCTGCTCCAGAAAGACCTGAAGGGCTGGCTGGACCAGGGCATCCATCCCCTGATCATGATGGGGACCCAGGACAAGGCCGCAGGCCTGGCAGAAAGCCTGAAAGGAGCCGGTCTGCCCATGGCCTTTGCCGGCCAGTTCCAGGGCGTACCGGAAACCGGGGGCCAGGTCTTTGCCGGCAGCCTGACCAACGGCTTCTATTTCTGGGATGAAAAATGGCTGCTGCTGACGGAAAGCGACATCTTCGGGGCCCAGAAGAAGCGCCGGCTCACCAAAACAAAGGGCAAAGGACCGGCCCTGAACTATTTCTCCGACATCAAGGCCGGGGATTATGTGGTCCATGACGTCCAGGGCATCGGGCGGTACATGGGGGTGGAAACCATCGAAGTGAACGGGGTCCACCGGGATTACCTCCAGCTCCAGTACGCCGGCGGGGACAAGCTCCATGTGCCGGTGGAACAGGTGGGCCTCCTCCACAAATACGTGGGCAACGAGGGGACGCCGCCCAAATTGTCCAACATGGGCCGGAAGGACTGGCAGAAAGCCACCCGGAAAGCCAGAAGGCCATCACCATACTGGCCACGGAACTGCTTCGGCTCTACGCCCAGCGGAAGATCACCCCGGGCCATGCCTTTGCCCCGGATACCCACTGGCAGAAAGAATTCGAGGACAGCTTCCCCTTTGAGGAAACCCCGGACCAGCTGAAGGCCATTGCTGAGATCAAGGCGGACATGGAAAAGCCCGTACCCATGGAACGGCTCCTGTGCGGGGACGTGGGCTACGGCAAGACCGAAGTGGCCATCCGGGCCGCCTTCAAGGCCGTCATGGACGGCAAACAGGTGGCAGTACTGGCTCCCACCACCGTCCTGGCCCAGCAGCACCTACTGACCTTTACCCAGCGGATGGGCTCCTTCGGGGTGCGGGTGGAGATGCTCAGCCGGTTCCGGACCCCCAAACAGCAGCGGGAGATCATGGAACGGGTGGCGGAAGGCAAGATTGACGTGCTTATCGGCACCCACCGGATCCTGAACCCGGATGTGGAATTCCACGACCTGGGCCTGTTGATCATCGATGAGGAACAGCGGTTCGGGGTGGCCCAGAAAGAAAAAATCAAGCAGCGCAGCGCCGGCATCGACGTGCTGACCCTCTCCGCCACCCCCATTCCCCGTACCCTCCACCTGGCCCTGGTGAAGGGACGGGACATGAGCATCATCGAATCCCCTCCGGAAGACCGGCTGCCGGTGGAAACCTATGTGGCCGAATATGATGACGGGATGGTCCGGGAAGCCCTGGAACGGGAAATCCGCCGGGGCGGACGGATCTACTATGTCCACAACCGGATCGAGGGGCTGAGCCGGATCGCTGCCCATCTCCGGGAACTGGTCCCCGGGATTACCATCGGTCTGGCCCATGGACGGATGACTGAGGACGAACTGGAAGATGTGATGCTGGGGTTCTACCAGGGGGACTTCGACGTGCTCCTGAGCACCACCATCATCGAAAACGGCCTGGACGTGCCCCTGGCCAACACCATCATCATCGACGGGGCGGAAAACTTCGGACTGTCCCAGCTGTACCAGATGCGGGGACGGGTGGGCCGGTCCTCCCGGCTGGCCTATGCCTATTTCCTGTACAAAAAGGACCGGGTGCTCAGTGAAGTGGCCCAGAAACGGCTCCAGGCCATCCGGGACTTTACGGAACTGGGGGCCGGCTTCAAGATCGCCATGCGGGACCTGGAGATCCGGGGGGCCGGGAACCTGCTGGGGGCCGAACAGCACGGACAGATCGCCGGGGTGGGCTTCGACCTGTACTGCCGGCTGCTGGAAAAGACCATCAACACCCTCCAGAACGGCGGAAACCCGGATGAACCCGTTCCGCCGGATCCGGTGATCGAAATGAAGCTGGATGCCTACATCCCAGACGATTATATCGACAATCCCCGGTACAAGCTGGAACTGTACCACCGTCTGGGAGACATGAAGTATGAGGACAGGAACGATCTGATGGATGAGATCATCGACCGGTTCGGCACGCCCCCCACCCAGGTGGAGAACCTGTGGCGGGTGGCGGCTCTCCGGGATGTGTGCCGGAAGCTCCGGATCATCAGCGTGGCGGTGCGGCCGGGAGAAATCCGGCTCACCTTCGATCCCCACAGCAAGGCCAATCCCGATGTGCTTCAGGCCTGATCCGGGAATACGTGCCCCGGGCCACACTGAAGATGGGCCCCAGCCCCAGTTCGTGCTGAAAACCAAAGGCATGGAGGAACAGCCCCTTTCCTGGCTGGAAAAGAACCTGCCCCGCATGCTATAATCCTTTGTGAATAACCCAATCCGCAGGAGCTGCAGGCCCGGCAGCCTGCTGATGCACAACCTGTAGGGGGCGCAGGCCCGGCGCCCCGCTGAAAAACACCCTGGGCCCGGCAAAAAGGAGGCAGAAATGGCAGACCGGTTTATGAGAGGGACCCTGATCCTGACGGCGGCAGGCTCATGGTAAAAATCCTGGGATCCGTGAACCGGATCCTTCTGTCCCGTCTCCTGGGCGGGGAGGGCATTGGCCTGTACCAGATCGCCTATCCCCTGTACCTGCTTCTGGTGGCCCTGTCTTCGGCGGGGATCCCGGCGGCCATGTCCATCCTGATCTCCCGCCGGCCGCCGCC
>ENA-OQIG01000936-OQIG01000936.1-human-gut-metagenome-genome-assembly--contig:-NODE-936-length-14475-cov-1.488779_pt1 | contig 14475 bp, 24 predicted proteins | sample MGYA00242576_ERZ504741 | MGnify/ENA primary metagenome ERZ504741 (study PRJEB26092, sample SAMD00036436) | human gut metagenome | host: Homo sapiens | study: EMG produced TPA metagenomics assembly of... | reverse complement strand
CACTCATCCGGGAGGTATTCCGCCATATCTTTCAACACATCGGAAAGTTACCCATAAAGCCCCAGCAGCTATCCGACAGCTCCCCGTTTTTATAAAGCTCAAACCCATAACATTCGCCATGCAGATAGGAATCGTAAGCGGCGACTTCACTGCGCATCAGTGCGTCCGCTTTCTGCCGGATGGCGCCGGTCATCTTGTCAGCGTCAAATTCCTTTAGGGCATCTTCTTTGGAAACATAGATCCAGCCGACCTGTCCGCTGTCCCATTCTGCATGAGGGGCCCTGCCTGAGAAACTTTCTGTACTCATGGCAAGACTGAGTGGTCGTAGAGATAGAGGGGGAGCATCAGATACTTTTCCGAAATTACTTTCTGCATTGCTTCATCGATCGCCCGTTCCTCTGTCTTTGGTCCATGCCGGAAACGGCTGCTTACAATGTTTACCATCCGTTCATAGCGTTTCATGCCGGCTTCATCATGTCCTACGGTATCTAAATACATTTCCCGCAGGAAGTCGTCTTTGTCCATATAGTTGTGATGGTCGCCCAGCGCATAGCGGGGATGGAAGCATACCATCGTCCCAAAATGTTCATCTACCTCACGGGGAGAGATCAGAATATCGTCCGGCTGCACCATAAGGCATAAGGTTCATTTACTGCCATTAACATAATTGGCTCCTTTCTTTCTACAAATCCGGGCCGGAATGGTGCATCATCGGTTTTTCCCGGTGTTCATTGGTTGCAGGCTGCTTGACTGCAATGATCTCGCCGGCAATCCTTGCAAATTTTTCAGGTACTTGAACTGCTCCCCGTATTTCTCCATCAAGTCCGGGGAAAGGTCTGTAAAATCTTCCTCGCCAAGACCAACGATCAGAAAATTCCCGGACACAATATCATAAACGTGGCCGTCATCATCAAAGAGAGCCGGTTCAGAGGCAGTCCCATCAGCTTGCCTTCATCATTGCAGATCAGAGCCACCGGGTCCTCATACGGATAGACCGCCTGAATGTCTCCACCCACTGCCGCCTGCAAAGATTTCAGACCGCTTTCAATCTCCGCAGCATAAGGGGACTTGCCCGGCTCTACCATTAACACTTTCATAACTGTATATCCTCCTTCTTTTTCATTGCCATACCGGGAGCGGCTGGCGTTTTTTCCTGGGTTTTTGCCACAGAGAGCTTCCCCAGGACGGAAGGCTTCTCCTGGTTTTGGGGCGTAAAAATACCGCCCTCCGAAACCTCGGCGGCGGCATGTTCCGTTTTGGTCTGTTCCAGTCCTTCAACCGTATAACCAGGTAAGAGAGTGCCATGAACCATAAAATGACGCTCATATTCTTTCGGAATTGGCGGGGAAATTTCCGTGAATAAATGGGAATAGGCTTTCTTCCGCCCGTCCAGGTATTTTATGGCTGCATTCTTATCTGTATATCGTTTCTGGTTTTGTCCGGCAATCTTTTCTCCATATCCCTGCTTCGGGGAATGAATACGGACTTCCCATGTCACATACCAGGCAACCGGAATACTCTGTTTTGTTTCCCTGTCATATTTCGTATCTTCCCAAATACTGCAGGTCATCTGATAGACCCGGTTGCTGATTTTCTGATCCGCCCTCCAGTTATCGGTGTCTTTCCACTGATTGCCGGTATGTTCAATCTCAGGTGTACGAAGATATTCCAAAGCCCGGTTGATCGTCTGTGTTGCCGCTGCCTGCTGTTCCCACTGTTTTGCGGCAGCCACCACGATTTCATAGGCTTTCTGCTCCCCGTCGATACTTCCCTGGCGCATGGCTTCCAGGCTATCTGTTCCCATTGTGATCAGTGTAGAAATATCCACATTTTCACAAACTACGCTGTGCTCAATTTTAAGCTCCAATCCCGGCGTCAAGTGGTCGCCATACCGGTAGGCATGATAATCTTTATTTTCTTCCAAAATGCTGTTCACCTCCTGCTATATTTCCGGCTCGTGGTTTTTTCTGGAAAACGTCTGTGCCGGTGATTTTTTATCTGCCGGCCTGTTTGCCGCAAGCTGATCCATCACGGAAGGACGGCCGACGCCGAACATGGATAGCTGCCCGTCCGCCGCCTCACGAAGTTCAGAAACAGAGAGGGGAAGCGTTACATCGGCATGGGTCAATAGCTGTTCCCGTTTCAAATCCTGAATGATCTCGTCAAAAACAGCGTTGATTGCACGGCGTTCTTCCCCCACAGGGAAGGCTTTCAATACCTCCATTTCTCCGTCTTTACCGGAAACCAGGGTAAGGCACAGTCGCATGGCCTGCCAGATAATCCGATGTGTAGGGCAGTTTGTCCTTGATATAACAGGCAAAGGCTCTGGCTGTCATTTCCACATTGCTGTCCCAATAACCGCCGTCTTTTTCACATTCTTTTCCCATGCGTACCGAATTACGGTAAAAATCAGTTTCCGTCCGTCCAATCTGCGGAGCTTCCTGCGCCTGCATCCCGGAAAGCATACGCTCAAAAATTTCCAGCCGTTCCCGTTCACTTTTGGGAATTACCCGGCCGGTAACATTCTTCTTAAATGCGCTGATCTGTTCCACAGAGCCGGGTTCGCCGGACAAAAATGCTTCCCGCAAGACTGCGTAGGTTTCCATCTGTTCCTCATTGCCATACCGTTTCAGGGAGGAAGAACCGAGGAATCCAGCCAGCTTGCCGCATTTTTCCGGGTGCGTTCTGTTTGTGCTTCCGTGCGCTTTGCTGCCTGTTCCGGTGTTTCCGGTTTATACTTCATGGTGTCAATGAGTTTTTGGAACGGCGCATAGAGGTGGGGCTGTTCTGACAGCATCCCTTTTGCTCCCATCTTTGTACCAAGATAATCGTCAAGTCCATGCCACCATTCATGTGCCAGGGAACCGGCCCCGTGCATTTTTGTAAGATTGATGACTGTACGCAAAGGTTCATAATGAGCTGCAGCATTGCCACTGCCTCTTGCACCAAAAGCGATAGCAAGTGTTCCCTGATAAGCAATATCTTTATCGCTGATCTTAAGGGCTGACGCCAGATCCTTTAGTGCTTCAAATCCCATGTTAAGGGAGGTCTGCCGGTCGTTCTGGTTCATCCAGTTTCCAAACTCACCGCCGCGGAACCCAAAGGTATCAAGATAATGCTGTCCGGTGATCTCCACGCCATTCCGATAATCCGGTCCGGTACGTTTGACATGGGCAAGCTGTGGAGGGACAAAACGGATCTTTCCGTTTTTGTTCCTGCCTTTGGCAAGTTCCTGCACCCATTTCAGGCAGCTTCTTTGGTCTCAAAATTGGTCCGCAGGATCGAATAGCCTTTTGTCACATAGTAGGTACCGGGTTTCCAGTCCCCATTTTTAGAATAGGTCTGTTTCCCGTCGTTGAAGTGGATCGCATAACCTTTCGGTATTTTCTGCTCTTTGGAAACACAAAACTGTTCCTTTTTTGCTTTCTGAGCAAAGTTGCGCTCAAAATATTCAGCCGAGCGGATCAGCATGGTATTGGACAATTTGTTTGTGATCACGGGATTGTCCTGTCCCTTTTTCGTTGCCCGGTAATGGATTCCGCTTCCCCAGCCCTGTACCTTTTCTAAGTATCCATTGTCAGCGAAAAAGCGGTCATAGGCTCTTATGGCATCCTCCACAGTACGGACATCTGAAAGCACTGTCTGCAATTCCCGGACTGTTTTTATATATTCCTTTTGTCTCGCGGTCCGTTTTTCCGGGGTGTCATCCGTGCGGTAATACTGAGGGGAAGCGTTTAAGCCGTCCCTCGCTTTTTTTGATAAAATAGACCACGCCAAGAGGAATCCCTTCCTCCAGCATGGCTGCATAGTCCGGCTTTTTCCAGACATTATCCTTTTTCACAAATTTTTCGGCTTCGCGCTCATTCATGGCTTCCAGATCATCCGCATACAGCCCGCGGTCTTTCCACAGGTCTTTTTTCGCACCGCCGATCTTTTCGCCGAAATCTTCATGCACTCCTGCCAATCTTCATCACCTCCAGTCTGTGTAGAATTCTTATCGCTCCGGGGCAGGGCGGCGTTCTTCGTTTTTGAGAAGTTGTGGGAGGTTTCCTGTGAGCCGGTCAGTTTCCCTGCGGATCAGTTTGTCCAGAGCGCCTAAATCCTCCGGTGCAATGGCAACTCCCGGTAATTTTCATACCACAGGCCCGTAGAGACTGCCGCAATGGGCGCAATTTTCTCCGAACCGGATGGAAGAAGGCGATACACAGGGGCTTCGTCATAAAGAAGCATCTGTTTTGCCGTTCCCTGTGGTATGCGGTACTTATCCATATCCGGGTTCTGGGCTGCCTCCATATATTGCATATTCAGGCGTTCTTCTAAATCCTGGGGCATATAACGAAATGCCTGATCCATCCACTGTCTGAACATCGTGGAATAGTGGTACTGCCATTCCGTAACTTGATTCGGGGCATAAGAAAATCCCCAACTTTTCAGAGCATCTTTTTCGTAAAGCTCCATTTCAGTCCATTCTTTCAGGCTGACCGTAGCCGCTGAACCATCTTTGCGTTCGACATTGACGCCGCAGGGATAGAGGATATTTCTTTTTATATCCTGCCGCAGCGTGTCTAAATCCATCATCAGGACATCTCCGTACAAGTGACCGCCCTCTCTGCGATCCGTATGAAACAGGAAAACCCTCGCTCCGATAAACTCCGTTGTTGAGATCATTTGATGAAGATCCGCCGTAGAACAATAAGCAAACAAAGCGTCGGAAAGCCACAATGTGATTTTTCTCCATGATGGCAATGGAATCAGCCCCGGTATTTGTCGCCAGAGAACGCATATTAAATTCGCATTCCCTAAGAAAATCTCCGGCAAAAATATGGAGCTCATACGCAAAGATGGATAAGTCTGTATCACGGATCAAATGAATCTGCGGTAGTGGTTCCTGATTCAATCAAATTCCTCCTTTCATGTGAACCTGACAATTACCGGCTTTCCTTATCATGGGAAGATGCCGGCTGCTTTTTTGCCGGTTCCGTTTTTGCTGCCTGTTCCCGCATTGCTTCCAAAACAGAAGGGCGCCTTTCCGCAGTCTGTTCCAACCGGGCAAGGGTATTAAGTGCCCACTCCGCATTACGGTTAATGGAGGATATAAGAGCGCCCTCCACTTTGAAAGCACCTTTGAACACCCTGGCAATCTTTCCATTTTCTTTTGCGTCTGTCTCCGCAGGTTTTCCTTGAATAGCACGGCCCATATTTTTGAGATGCCGCTCCATTTCGTGATATTCCGTACTGAAAGCGTCAATTCTGGCAACAGCCTGTTGTTGGCCTGCATACTTTTTTCTGCTGCACTTTGAATGGACTCCAACACCGGTCTGACATGTAAAAACTGTGTGATCCCATTCAAAGCAACAGTACCTCGTTCCCTGAAATCGGCAAGGATATTCCTGCACCCGTTTATGATCTGGCCTTTGAGTTCGGAAAGACGGTGACGCATAACGGAAATATTCATCTCCATAGCTTTACAGCTCTTTTGGAGAGTATCTTTCAGGGAATGGTTCTGTAATCCCTGCATTTCCTGACGCACTGCCTTTAGTTCCTCGGTTGCCTCCAAAAGACGCTGCTCCATCCCGGTCACATGCTCGATTAGCTTGGCAAATTCTTCATATCCCGGTGTATTGTTGTCTTTTAGGAGAGCAAGCAGCTCTTTGACCTGCTCATTTTCCGCAATCGGCTGGCTATCTGTCTCCGTCATTCATCAATCCCTCCCATCTGCCGGTAGCTGCCCTCTGGCAATCTTGCCAACAATCTCCGGACCGGTTTCATAAATCTGCATGAGGCGTTTTGCTGTGCCGCAGGGCTGTGCAGCTCCGCTGGCATCCAAAGAGCGCACTGTGATGGGGCAACATTCATCAAAAGCGCAAAGCCCTTTTCGTTCATGTCCAGCTTTTCATCAGCGATTTAACCATATCGGGGCCGTAGTCTGGACACCGGGAAGCCTCGGCAATCATCTGCAAAGCGGTATTTTCAATTTTTTTCATTTTCAAATCCTCCTGTTATTTGTTTTCCAGCCCTATGCCGGGGCAAAGCCGATCTGGTTGTGTTTCATCCTTTTGGCAAAGTCCGGCATCGAATAATTTACCCCGTCAATTTCTGCATGGGTGTCATCCAGACGATGGCAAACAGCAAAATGCCTGTCCCCGTTTCCATAGAACAGGCAAAGTAAACCATTGTCAGGAATAGAAAACAGCGCTTTTCCGGCGCTGTCTGTAAAGCAGATCTGTTGAGATCCATTCATGTTGAAATCCTCCCTAAATTGAAACAGCCGCCTCTTTTGGGCGGCGTTGGTGCTGGCTGGTTTGCAGTTGTTCCCGAACCTCCAGCAATTTTTCATTGTAATCTTTTCCCATCCGGGGAGGGTTGACACTTACCCGGATATGACGGAAACGTTTATCCTCGTGGAGCATGGTCTTGATTTTCCGGGCATTGACAAATCCGGCAAGATCGTGGTCCATATAAAGGGTAACACGCCGGATCTCCGGGTGGCGTTCCAGAAAAGAAGTCAGCGCCACATGGGAAGTACCTCCCAAAGACAAGCGGTAACCATTCCATTTCCATCCCTCCAGCTCTTGAAGCGTTGCATGGGAAAGCGCATCAATAGGAGCTTCAAAGACTGCCACATGCCGGCTACCCGGACTTGCGGGGGATAACAAAAGTTATATCCTTTGTCGCTGCCATAGACATCCTTTTTGAGATTGCCGCCGATACTGCGCATACAGGCGAACTTCGCTTTCCCGGAATCATCTTTCCCTACAAATACACAAACCGGTTCTCCATGATACCGGGCTTCGTAAAAATCCCGGCTTGTAAACACTGGCGAATGACTTCTGAGCTGATTCCCCGTTTCTGCAAATAGGAGACCGCAGCGGTCGCGCAACGTCTGGCCAGGGAGAGAGAATGCTTTCTTTTCCGGTTCTTTTGATACCTGTATTTCTGCCGTACTTCGGTAAGCCGGTGTATGTCGGATTTCGTCCACTACCAGAGCATGAACCGCATCCACAAGACCATATCCCCGAATCTGGATCAGGTAGTCCAGCGCATTGATACTCCGTCCACGGCTGTTCCAGTACCAGTACCTTTTCCCGGTCACATATACCAGACTGTCATGTTCCTTATGCCGGAAATTAGGTCCATCCCGTTTCAGCACACCGGGTTCATGGAACTGCAGGTAAGTAAACAGATCAGCTTCCCGCGCTGCCTGAATCTGTTCTTTGGTTACGCCGGGCATTGTACCGGCACAGTGATTCTTTTCATCGTGCTTTGCCTCCTTCCTGTGATGGAATGAAAAAAGACACCCAAAGGTGCCTAACAGCCGTACAGATCGTGATTGACCTCGGCACGGTAATAGCTGTCCATTGTAGCCGGGGCATTATACAGCGCCGCCAGCAGATATGCTTTGATATTTCCGACCTTCGTCGTGTTCTTGTCGATACAGTCAAAGACATACTCTAAGTGACCGGAATTGATCTTCAGGAACCGGCTCTTGACGATCTCCCGCGGAAAATCATCTCCGGCGATGCGTATGTAAGGGCGTTTCGACAAAATCACTTCAAGCATAAGTTCAAGGGTTTCGTCCAGACGTTCCCTGCCATACCGTAAGACCAGTAAGTCATATTCGATATTTTCTTTGATGATTTCACGATAGGCTTCTATCAGCTCTATCCGATCCATCCCATCCGTGCGGCTTGCCGCTTCCGGCTCTGCCGGATAGATTGATGGATAAGTTATTGATTTATCTTTTTTGATTTTTTTGTTTTTAATGGATTATATTTAATTGTACCGGATTTGCCTGTTCAGGTTCCGCCTGTTTAGGTTTTGCCTGTTCAGGTTTTACCTGTCTTGGATTTTCCCGTTTAGGTGAAAGCCCTGTGTTTTCGGTGCTTACAGGCTGCTCATGGATCGTATATTCAATGTCTCCCAACTGCCCGTTATCACTAGCGGAGGCGCTGCCTGGTGAGATAACCATGCCGCTCCAGTTCCTTCAGGGCAGTAGTGATAGAATCCACACCGTCCTTGCAGATATGGGCGAGTCCTTTCGTGGTATAATCCCAATCTTCCGGCAGCGACAACATAAGTGATAAAAGCCCCTTTGCCTTTAAGGACAACTCCGTATTGCGCAGATGGTGATTGCTCATTATCGTAAAGTCCTTTGTTTTCTCTACACGGAATACTGCCATTGTATCGCCTCCTTTCTTCGACTATTCCGTTACAAGGCATGAATCCTGTGGTCATAATGGAGATGACCGCCAGAGACCTTCGCATGGTTTTTCAGTTTCACTTCGCCCCGTTCCTGGCTCTCTAAAAATTTCTGATAGCCGGCATCTGTAAGGAACAAGCGCATCTTATCGCCTTTGTCGCCAACAGGGGAATCGTAAGACAATACATCAAAAATGATCATGTGCCTTACCTCCGGGTCAAAACGTTCAAGCGCCATGATGTCATGCCCCTTCATTTTTCTGCACCTGATTGTTGTCTGGCCTCGGCGATCTTTTCTCCAATCGTCCGGGCTGGATAGGGCAGACGGTAATTCTTCTGAATATCTTTTACCAAGTCCATGCACTCTGCATTTGACAGAACACGAAGTTTTGCCATAAGACCTTCTGCCGCCTCCCGCTGTTCGGAATTATTTGAATACCGCACGGTCATATAAGTTCATTCAGGATCTTTGTCTGATAATCGCCCTCAACCTGAAAGAGCAGCTTTTTTTCCATTTCGTTTAATTCCATGGGGATCTCCTTTCTCTCGAAAATGAGTATGAAAAAAGGGCGTCCACCTATAAAAGTGAAACGCCCACGGCAACCAGCGGTCAGACATAAAGCCGGACCGCTGGCACTATTAAATTTTGTCGTTAATAAAACAGCCTCCTTTTTTCTTTATAGTTTTCGTCAATTTTCAACTTGGAAAAGGAATTGAATAAAAGACGACAAACGCTCAAACCCCTTGAAAATAAAGGCTTTTTCTGTTTGTCGTTATTATACCGTAACGGCATTCCCATGTATCGTTATTGATTAATATGGGATTTATGGGATTAGCAATCGCAGACCGAATGGGACATGCATCAATCTGGCGGTGCTGATTCACGTCGATCACGATTTAGTATGGATATGCCATTTTTTCTTTGCATGGCATTAACCGGTTTCTCCAATATGTTTGTCAATATTAATGCATCCAAGATTACTGCAAGTTGGTTTGAGCAGGAAAAGCTAGGAATTTTGATGGGTATATTTGCATTTTGCGGACAACTTCCGGGAGCTTGCTGACACAACGACGGCAGTTTTGTTTGATAGCAGGACATCTGCTTTTATTGTATCAGCAATATTCTGTATTAGTGTATTTGTTTTATGGTTGTTTTTTGTGAAAGATAAGCCAGAGGATACAATGGAAGAAAGGGAGAAGATAGATCAGGAAAATCAACCTTCCATTGGGGATTCTCTTAAGGTAGTACTTTCTAATAAAGGTATATGGCTGGTTTCTATTTGCATTATGATGGCTCTTGGCAGTACGGTAACTTTATCCACTTTTATGCCGATGGCATTGCAGACTATGTATGGAATAGATTTGAAAGTATGTGGTACGATTGCATCTATGTTGACATTGGGAAATTGTATTGGTTCTATTACAGGTCCCATTGTATTCTCTAAAATCAAAAATGTTAAAGTGTTTGTATCAGGAGCTGCCGTGTTGAGTTTTGCCGGAATTATTATGTGTTAGAGATTTCCGTCCATATTCGTTTTACACATACTGGTTCTTTATACTGGAATTATGCTTGGAGCGTCAAGGCCTATTTTCCTTTCCGCACCGGTTTTGTTAGAAGGACTTGGAACTAAATATGCAGGAAGTGCGGCGGGTGTCATCTCTACATTACAGCTTCTTGGAGCTGTTTTGATTCCAACTTATATCTTAACACCGATTGCGGGAGATAATTATAGTTTGTTGTTTATGCTTGCATCCATATGTATGGTAATTATGTTCCTCTGTGGGCTGTTACTCCCTCAGTTCGGAAACAATCAAAAGTAAGAATCACAAAATAAATGAAAATCTTCCTATGTTGCAATGAAATTGCTGTCGCAAGCCAAATTTCAAGCATAGGAGGATGTCCAAATTAGAGTGTTTCGCAGATGAAGCAGGATATTAATAAATAGAGAAGCATATTTTCATCCAGGTAATCCAGTGAAATATGGAGCAGGTCTTCGATTTTTCGTAGCCGGTAGATCAAGGTGTTTCTATGAAGATGAAGCGTCCGGGCAGTCTCCGCTATATTTCTTCCGTTGATAAGATAGCATTTTAAATTATGAATGAGCGTGAGATCCTGCTCCATATGGCTTTGCCACAGGGATAAAACAGCTGGATGGCAGAAGCCCGGCAAGGAGTTTTTTTCCTTAAGGACACCATATAAAACATGTAGAAAGGCTTCATCAAACCTTTGAATATGTTTTTGAGGCTCCAAAGGGTAAGATTTCATAAGCCTGCATTGTCCATATGCCATGGAAAGCTCCGTGAATCTATAAAAACGAGTGCTTATATAGACCTTAAGGGAAAGCCGTTTTAGCAAATCCTCCAGTGCGGCGTATGATTTTTCATAATCAGGATCAAAATCCCGCCTGCGGCAAACCGCAACAATAGAATGTTCAAAATAGAGGACAACTCCATGAGGCAGAATATTTTTTATCTGATGAATATAGCAGACTGACGGGTATCCGAGATGTCAGATTCCAGAAGGGAAAATTGATAAAGATACCAAATATCCTCGTTCGTATAATTTCTGGCTTGGAGATAATAAGAGGTAGAAAGCTCATCTGCCGGATATCCCTGTAAAAGCCGTATAACATAATAGTTTTCTTCATCCTGCAAAAGAAAAGCCTGAATCTGGTGATTCATAGCAAGCTCTGTAAAATGAACGACTTCTAATAACAAAGCCTTTTGTGCTTCCGTAAAGGGACCGTTCATATCTGTCGTACCGAATGCTCCAAAGTTTTTTCCCTCAAAATAAAGCGGAGCGGTCAGAGAGTGATGGGATGGATCCTGACGAAAGACGCTGGAGATTAAGCGGTTTCCGCTGTGAATTTCCTGCATAACTCTCTGGTGTTCGTCAGGATATATGGATTCTGTCGGTGTAAAGCCGAAATTGATAACCTCGTCCCAGAGAGTTCCCTCGATTTTTTCCTGAAATTTCCCGGTATAATGCAGCAGCTTTCCGGTTGGAGAAAAAGGGCAATCGGGTTGCAAAGAAAGGTGGCCGCATAATCAAGCAGATCTGAAACGTCTTTGTTTTCGATAATTATCTTTAGGCATTGCTCATACCAGGCATAGTACTTATCAAAAATATCCAGAAACTCATGGAATACCTTATGAAAAGGCTCGTCCGTATATAAGATGGCGGCATGCTCCATCCAGGAAGGGTTTATCTGTCCCTCCTTTGATCCGGTTTTGGTACAGAAAATCAGGAACCGGGGCTTACGTATATCCCATTCCCTATCAAGGAAAGAGCTCTCTTGTGTTAAATACAGAAAATCATTATCGATTATTTCCATGGAATCATCAAGCATGCGGGCATGCCGGAATAATTGATCTAAGCCCGTAGATTTATAAAAAATCCTGTATTTATCAGGAATCCAGTCAAGGATGACAGAAATGCTCATAGATTTCATTGCAAAAAACTCCTTTGGTTATTTTTGACGAAAAAAGACGGTATAAATGAATTATATAACTGATGACGGGAGATGGCAACTGCTTTACTATGAATATATAGGAAACACTGTTCAGGCGCCGACAGTTAGAGAGGAGATAATATAATTCAGACAAAAGGAAGGAGGCAATAAAAAGAGCTGAGGGAGTATCCTATAAAGGGGTATCGATTTTTTAATATTATAACTATATAATTGAAAGGATTATTTTTATGAAAAAGATATTGTTAAATGGAGTAGACGGAAATTTTGGAAGCAGATCAGCGTGTATTGCTGGAAAAATATCCTCATGAAGCTTTGATTTTTACGGCTCCAACAAAAAATGGTCTTGAAAAATACCAGGAAATGGGCATTGAAACCAGAATTGCCGATTTTAACAATGCGGAAAAACTGACGGAAGCATTTAAAGATGCGGATACAGTTATTCTGATCTCCATGCCATTCGTTGGACCGAAAAGAAGAGCGGCACATAAAATTGCAATTGATGCGGCTGTGGCGGCAGGTGTAAACAAACTGGTTTATACATCGATTGTAGGAGCCGGACATGAGGATATCAATGCTTACGAAGTAAACGATCATGTATGGACCGAAAGGTATATCAAAAAACAGCCCATCCATTATTTGATTCTTCGGGATTCCCAATATGCGGAAGCAATGGTCTCCACATTTGTGAAGCAGTTGAAAATACAAACGGCATCATCCGCAATAACATGGGAGATGGGAAAATTGGCATTTGTTTCGAGGGATGACTGTGCGCTTGCGGCGGCCTGTGCGGCAATGTCTGATTGGGAAGATCGAATTGTTGATATAAATGGAGCCGAGCTTCTGACAATTGCACAGTACATGGCAATCGCCTCGGAGGTTACGGGTAAAAAGACGGAATATCAATATATCAACGATGATGAGATGTATGAGTTCTTTGACTCCATCGGCGTTCCAAGGACAACGGAGGAAATGTGGGCGGACACGGCGAAGAACTTTCCATTTTGCTCAGATGGAATGGTGTCCTTTGGCAGGGCAATCCGTCTGAATCAAATGAGTACATTTACAGATGATTTTGAAAAGCTGACAGGGCAAAAGCCCATCACGGTAAGAGAAATGTTTGAAGATATGGAAAATCATTTAATCGGAACAAGAACATCTACAGATAATTAAAAACAGTAGGAGGACGAAAAATGGCAGAAATGATGAATCCGGCGCTGGAAGGCGCCACCTTATTGTTCCCACAGGGATCTTTTATTACGGCATATGCTTATACGGGTGTGGAGGATGAGATCAAGCATATCAGACCAGCGCATGGATTGGAACGGCGCTTATGACATCCCCCATTTATGATGTATACGGACCGGATGCCGTTAAATTAATGGGACAGGTTTGTACAAATGATTTTACACGCTGGGAATGAACGGCATACGCCATGCCGTAATGTGCAATGAGAAAGGTCAGATTCTGACAGACGGCGTTGTAATCCGTATCGGAGAAGATCGTTACAGAACCTACTGGCTTGATCCGGTGATCTCTTATTATGTCAATACATCAGATCTGGATGTGCATGGCGAAAACATGAGCGGAAAGGAATATTTTATCCAGATTGACGGTGAAAAGTCCTTAGAGATTCTGGAAAATGCATTCCAGGCCAATCTTCACGACATCAAATTCGGCAGACATAGAATCCAGGAGGTAAACGGAAAACAGGTACGCATCATCCGGCTTGGCATGTCCGGCAACCTTGCTTATGAAATTCACGGAGATATGGCGGATTATGCGGAGATCTATAATCTGGTATGGGCGGCAGGTGAAAAGCTGGGAGCAAGAAAGCTTGGGCTCCAGGCTTATAACCTGTTTAACCATACGGAGGCTGGATTCCCGAATATCAATCTTCACTATCCGCTTCCGTGGCTGGAAACCAGCGAGAAAATGACAGAATATATGCGCACAGTGCCTCAGTTATCCATGTTCAATCTCAATCGAAGGCTTCTCGGAAGTGTGGGGGATGATCTTCAGGCTCGCTTTGTTACTCCCTATGATGTGGGATGGGATTTCCTGATTAAATATAATCATGACTTCATTGGAAAAGAAGCCCTTCTTGAAATGTCGGAAAAGCCACAAAAAAAATGCGTAACCCTGGAATGGAACGCCAAGGATGTGGCAGAAGTCTTTGCAACCATGCTCAGCCTGGGAGGAACCCTGCGAGGATATTACCAAACCATCCGCTCTTGAATACTATTTCTGTGTCAGAGAGTTTGGTTTTGAGTACCGGCAGATAAGGTGCTGGCTGCAGATAAGGAGATCGGGATCACAAGCGGAAAAATCATCTCTTATACCTATAACAGCATGATTTCTTTGGCCTTTATTTCCGCAGAATATGCCAAAGAAGGAACGGAGCTTGAAATACTCTGGGGAACGCCGGGAACCCGCCAGATGAAGGTTCGCGCAAAGGTTGCCAGATTCCCGTATAATCAGGATTATATCCGTAATGAAAAGCGGGATGTTTCGGATATACCTGTTTTTGAAAGATGAAACCGGAGATGATTACATAGGGAAAATAAAATTTATGCGTTCCCCTGCAGAGTTTTCAAGCTTTGCAGGGGATCTGCGAGACTGTGAGAAAAAGTCTGTAAATAAGATTCTTCTATGATATGCAAGGGTGGCAAGCCTGAAAATCAGGCTTCTCACCCTTGTTTTATAAAGATGCAGTCTGTCCTGTTTATGTCCAGGTAGAAGATGGAGAAAGACTGAGTCGTGCTCTTAATAGAGAAGAGAAGAACGAAGGAAAATACCAAGATGT